>SESF01018685.1_pt1 | contig 15573 bp, 10 predicted proteins | sample 3171521 | NCBI WGS metagenome assembly SESF01 (sample SAMN10866945, study PRJNA518727) | freshwater metagenome | biome: subpolar coniferous forest; feature: holomictic lake; material: water; isolation source: holomictic Lake 227, 6 m and 8 m depth | place: Canada: near Kenora, Ontario | collected...
GTTCCATTTTCTCGAGCGTTCCGGTCAGGACAATGGTCTTGCCGCGAAAGGGGTTGTCCCCCGCGATCTTTTCCACGAGATCCATGTGAACGCCGGCGGCTTCGAGTTTCTTGAGCGCCTTCTTCGCGGAAGGATTCTTGAAAAAATCCACAATGCGTCCCGCCGTCACGGGGCCGATCTCGCGAACGCCTTCAAGGTCTTCGACCGAAGCCTGGGAAAGCTTTTCAATACTCCCGAATTTGTCCGCCAGAATAAAAGCGGTGTGAACGCCGACGTCCAGGATCCCGAGACCGAAGATCAGACGCTGGAGCGGACGTTTTTTGCTCTCTTCAATGCCGCCCACCAGATTATTCGCGGACTTCTCACCCATCCTCGCGAGAGCTTCGACATCCGTGATCTTCAGGGAATAAAGATCGGCCAGGTCTTTGACAAGTCCCTTCTCTACCAACTGATCGATGATCGCTATCCCTAAATTTTCAACATCCATCGCTTCCCGGCCGGCAAAATGTTTCAATGCCCGCTTAAGCTGCGCGGGACAAAGCGGGTTGAGGCAGCGGACCGCGACCTCTTCTCCGTATTTTCCTGCCTTTTCACCGCAAACAGGACAGTTTTTGGGGAAAATAAACTTCGAGAGCTTTCCCTTTCGCTTCGTGAGAACGACGGAGATCACCTGGGGAATGATCTCCCCGCTTTTTTCAATAAGCACACAATCGCCGATGCGGGCATCAAGCCTCTCGATCTCATCCTGATTGTGAAGGCCCGCCCGTGAGACCGTCGTGCCCGCTAATTGCACGGGCTTCAGGATCGCGACGGGTGTCAGGACTCCGGTGCGCCCGACCTGGACCTTGATATCCTCAAGAATAGTCTCCGCCTGCTCGGCCGCGTATTTGTAGGCGATCATCCATCGCGGTGACTTCGAGGTCATGCCAAGCGTCTTTTGATCCTCAAAGAGATCGACCTTGATGACCACTCCGTCGATCTCATACTGAAGCTCCGGGCGTTTTTTTTCTATCGCGTCGATCCCCCCAAAAACCTCCGGCATGTCTTTGCATTCCCGGGCGTCGGGAATGACCTTAAATCCAAGCTCCCGGAGTATCGCCATCGCCGCGCTCTGCCTCTCCGGCGCATGAGGCCCCTCGTAACGGGCAAGACCGTGCACAAACGCGCTGAGTTTTCGCTTCGCGACAAGTTTCGGATCAAGGAGTTTCAGACTCCCTGCGCAAGCGTTTCGGGGATTTGCAAAAACCTCGTCGCCTTCCGCTTCCTTATCCTTGTTGATTAATTCAAACTGCGCTTTTGAAATATAGGCCTCGCCGCGGACTTCCAACAGTTCCGGGATCGCCCCCTTGTAAGCACTTCCGGGAGCGGGCAACCGCAAAGGGATCGATTGGATAGTCTTGATATTTTCAGTGATATCGTCCCCAAACCTTCCATCCCCGCGAGTGGCCCCACGCGTCAGAATTCCATTCTCATAAACGAGCGCGATCGAAACGCCATCGATCTTTTCTTCGATAAAATAGGAATGGGACTTTCCTCCGAGCCCCTTCTGGACCCGCGTCGAAAATTCTTCAAGCTCCTCACGGGAGTAAGTGTTGTCCAGTGAAAGCATCGGAACCTTATGCTTGATAGTTTCAAACGACTTCAAGGGAGCCCCGCCCACGCGGCGAGACGGAGAATCGGGAGTGATCAGTTCGGGAAAAGACTGCTCGATATCGAGAAGCTCCCGCATCATGCGGTCATAATCACGATCGGAGATCTCGGGCTTCGCCTCAAGATAATAGAGCTGGTTGTGCCGCGCCAGCTCTTGACGTAATCCTTGCGCCTTTTTTTTTGCTTCTTCAAGCTTCATAGAGATCTGCCCTGATGGTCTTCATTCAAAATTAAAGCCTGTCCGCCAGAGATTCCGGCAACCCTGCGCTTCGGATCTTTTGCGCGGCGGTTTTATTATCATAAGGAAGCCTGAGAATTTCAAACGTTAATTCGCCCTCATCAAAGATCCCGAAAGAAAGCCGGTGATCTCCGTCGCGGGGTTGGCCGATGCTTCCGGGATTCAGAAGATACCGCTCATTTGCATTAAGCTTCAGTACTCCCTCGCCAAGATACCCGCCGGATCGAGACTTCTCGGAAAAAAATGCGGAAACATGCGTGTGCGCCACAAAACCAAAACAGGCTTGCGTTGCAAGAAATGAACGGTAAGCATCGCCTTCCGTAGAAAGATAATAGAATCTTTCGGAGCTATGCAACGTCCCGTGCGCAAGCGCGATATTCCCTTCGACATGAAGATAAGGCAGGCCCCGCACTGCCCTCACAAGCTCCGGCCTTAGCCGGCCCGCTACCCAATCGATGGCTTCACGCGCCGGATGAGTGAACCTATCCAGGATCTCCCGGTGAAGGATAGCCGCCTCGTGGTTTCCAAGAACATGAAGCGAAGCGTTCTTGATCGCCCACTCCAGACATTCGTTCGGATTTGCGCCATAGCCAATAGAATCCCCGAGGACCATGAAACGAGTCACTTGCCGTTTGCCCGCGCAGCCCAGCGCGGCCTCTAGGGCTTCAAGATTTCCGTGTATGTCGGCAAAGATGGCGTAGCGCATGTGTCTTTTTACCTTTAACACGCCCGGTATGTGGATTGACTTAGTAAGTAATGGAAAAACGGGAGAAGCAGCCTTGCTCCTCAGCCCAATACGCCTCGACATCCCGGATATAATTTTTCATGCCCGATTCCCGGATCGCGGTCAGAAATTCAATCAGGGCTTTCTCATCACCTTCCGCAAGGACTTCCACGCGCCCGTCTTCAAGATTACGGACAAACCCAGCGACAGGAAAACGCCGCGCAAGCCTCTCGGCGGTAAAACGGAACCCCACTCCTTGCACGGTCCCGCTAAAGAAAATCCGCATCCGCTTTCCGCTCATGCTGACGGAACCCTGGCTTTAAGACAGTGGCGTAAATGATAGGCCACCACACCAAACGCCACCGAAACATTGAGCGAGTTTTTTTTTCCAGCCATTTCGATCTCGATCGTCCTGTCGCAAAGAGCGAGCAATTCCTCTGAGACTCCGGAGATCTCATTACCCAAAACGAGGCAGAGGGGCCCCGAAGGCTTGAAATCCTGATAAGGAATGCTTTCCGCAAGCTGCTCGAGGAAAACGATCTGATACCCCCGCGCTTTCAGTTCCCGCACCAATTCGCAGACATGACGGCGGTATTCCCAAGGGACTTCTTTTTCGGCACCAAGCGCGGTTTTACTGATCTGAGTATCGGGAGGGCAGCCGGTAATGCCGCAGATCCATATTTTTTCCAGGCCGCCACCGTCGGCTGTTCTAAAAACAGAACCGACGTTATAGAGACTCCGTATATCGTTCAGGACCACGCAAAATGGAAGTTTCGGTTCCTTGCTCAGCTCCTGCTGGCGGGCCAAAAGTTCAGGATGGCTCAATTTCCGCATGATCACGAAGCGGACTGTTTTTTGTCCCAGGCAAAATACCGGCGATACCCCGAGTGATAGATCGATTCAGGAAGGCGCTTGAAAAACCACATCACGATCCCCCACCAGGATGGCACATAAGCGATACGCTTCCCTTTTTGGAATGCCTTGTAGATATCCTCCGCAGCGCTTTCCGGCGACACGATCCCAAAGAGTCCTTTGCGGCCGCGCACCATGGCTGTATCCACAAAACCCGGGCGAATGTCCAGCACCCGGACAGGAGTCCCCGCAAATTTCTGGCGAAGACCTTCCATGTAATTTGAAACAAAGGCCTTGGAGGCGTTATAGGAGGGCGAACGACCGCTGCCGCGGTGAGAGGCCACCGACGATATCCCGATGATACAACCGTCGCCTTTCTGAGAAAAATAATCCGCCGCCACATTCGCCGCGGCCGCGAACCCGAGGACGTTCACCTTGATCATTTCTGCTTCCGGTTCCCAAAGAAGTTTCTCATTTTGCACCAGCACACCGGCATTGATCACCATAAGATCCAGACCATGCAATGACATAATGGTATTGCGGAGGGTATGGATCGTCTCGCGAGTATCACGTACGTCTATCTGCCGCGCCATGCTTTCACAGGGCAATTCCTTTTGAAGCTCTTTCAAGACTTCGAGTGACCGCCCGGTCAGACAAACCGAATACCCTTCGGAGGAAAGTTTCTTGGCAAGAGCTCGGCCGATCCCGCTTCCCGTTCCGATGATGATCGCTTTTTTCTTAATATCTTCCATGGACCGCATTCTATCCTATTACTCGAAATCCTAAAAATGATTTGATTGTAAAGGGTGGAGCAAAATAATCCTCCTCTCTTAAAAGCAACACGGCTTCTTTGTTTCTATCTATTTCCTATGGCGCGAAAGGAATTTCTCGATCGACCGGTCGTACGTCTTTTCGACGTCATCCGGAAAGTAGCAGGCGGGCAATTGGTTCTGGCTTCTATGATAGGCAACGCAATCGCAACATATCCCTTTTCGGGAACACGGCTCATAGTAAAACCCGGTGTGTTTTTTCTCCCGAAAACCACGGGTAGACCCATTGTAGCGATGCATGTGCGGGCTTTGAAAAGCTTTCGCCTGAAATCCCGATGGGACCGCTATGAGATCCCGTGGCCTTTCTCCGAGGTCGTCATTTCACCCGCCAGGCCTCTTTGGGTCACGGTAGAGAATGAAAAGGAGTCTGAGCGAATGATCCGAATACACTTGGGAGATCTCTGATGTTCCCTTATTTTCATCTTTTTCACCGCCGGTTCTACTCCTACGAGATCGTGACCGTGGTTGCGGTGATCTTTTTTTTCGCCTATTTCTCCACTGCTCTCGTGAAATTGCGCATGAATCGCGGTGAGATCGCCCTTTTTGTGTTTGCGGGTGCCTTTGTGCAATATTTCGGTGGCTCGGTAATCCCCTTTCTTTACCTGGGGTTTTATGAGCATAAAATGCCCTGGATGAATATCTGGGAGAAACCTCCCGGGCGTTTTTTCCACAGTGTAGCGCTAGCCCTGATCGCGCACATTATGATTTACTGCAGGCTCTTTAAATGGCCTGCGCGCAAGGTACTGGATATCTTCGCCAGTGCGATGATCTTCGCCAGCGCGATTGGCCGCATCGGCTGCTTACTGCACGGCTGCTGCAGTGGTGGGCGCTGTGATCTGCCGTGGGCGGTCACACTCCGAATCTTTCCAGGCGTGCGTGTTCACCCGACGCAAATTTATGCTCTGATCCTTGAAGTCGCGCTGGGTTTCTTTTTATGCGGTTTTGATAAAAGAAAGAAATATGACGGACAAACGTTCTGGATGGGAGTTTTTCTGTATTCAATTTATAGATTTGTGATCGAATTTTGGCGAATCAATGCTTTCTTTTTCTGGGGACTCACTCACGCTCAGGTTTTTTCAGTCCTTACCCTGGCCCTTGCAAGCTACGTGCTGACACGGCGCGGCTGGTTCACCTTTCCGAAAGCAAAAAAATCGGGGTATTCGGTCACTATGATGAAATTATCTCCCGCGACTTGGCGAATTATATCATGAAGTACCTATATTACTATTCCTATGTAGGCAACCCCGGAGATGCCGTCATTGCCTGACTGACGGGAATTATAATTGTCGCTGATCATTGCCCCATTCCCTGGTGTCCAGACGTGTCCAGATGGCGAAAAGCGGCGAAATATTGTCCGTTTTGTCCTGTTTTTCGAAGGACATTTTTCTGCAACTTACTATTGATGAATAGGATACAAAATGTCCAGGCCTCCGAGGCGGACATTTTGAAAAATTCGAGGGATTTGGGACTTATTGTCCCACAAATTTGGCAGAGGCGTCGATGACGGTGTAGGCTTGAAGGACTTCGCGGACTATGCCCCGATAAATTATGCGGCCCTGGAGATAACGACGAAGGCGTCTAGAAGCATCTTGAGATCACCGACAGGATCGAAACCGAGGCGGTCGGTGATGAATTGTCGGATATTCCTTGTTTTAGCGCTGACTTCTTCAAGAAGAGATGATGATGATGCTAGCCTGACAGCCGCAATAAAGTCCGCTGCACGAAGCCCTGAGAATACCGCTCTCACTCTTCGCCTCAACTTCTCGGGTAACAACTGGAGGTTCGCTTCGATATCTCCAGTAAAATAAATCACGTTCGCGTTCCCGGGGATTTGCAAAGCAGCCGCCCCCGTAAACACCTGCCCCCCGAGGCTGGAAAGCTCGCGAACCCTGTCCTCAGCTTTGCCCGTTACATCCCCGGTCACGAAGATCTTAAGGGCTTTCCCGTAGATCTTCTTTAAGATCAGCAGTTCGTCCCAAAGTTTGTTCCGCGCTTCAGACCTGGCTCCCGTCCCCGCACTCAAATTCTCCAACGTCTTCGCATCAATCGCAAAGAACACATTTCCCGGCAATGTTGAGTCCATAAAAGAACGTGGCTTTTCAGATCCTAAAATTGTACGCACCTCGGAGCGGGCAGGATGGCGGCCCGGCAGGGTTGGAGCGCGTTTCGAAAAAGTGTGCTGCATTTGAAGCCCGAGATACGCCGCGCCTAATGCCCCTGAATAATCGGTGTCTTGCCCGATTTTGATATCAAGTGACAAATCCGGCTCTCTTTGGAAAACTGCCGCGCGGACACCTGCAATAATCCTTTTCCCGGTCAAACCTTCCGCGATCCCTCCCACCAGAACCACGATCCATTTGCGAATCCCGGTCACTCGGGCGATTTCGCTGTAAAGAATGCTCAAATTCCGTCCGAATTCGTCAAAGACCTGTTGTGCGATTTTGGAGTAACGATGGTCTGTCTTGTCCGAAAGCCAGGAGGCAACGGTCTTGGGGGTTAATTCTCCAGGAAGTTCCATCTCTTGTTCCGTTGCTAATTCTCTTGCCCGGCGAATCACAAATCCCGCGTTTGCGTACGACTCGATATCGCCACGCATTTTGAAACCCTCATGATAAACCGCATTATCATCCAACTTGATCCTGAAATGTGCTTCTTGAGGCCCCGGGATGAGACGGCCTCCCTTGATGATCCCGAGCCCGATCCCCGTCCCAAGCGTATTGAGGATCATATTGCCCGCTATTCTATTTTTAACGGTTTGATAAAAAGCCGCGGTATTCGCATCGTTCTCAAAATGAATATTGGGATGTTTTCTCCGCAGCGATTCAAGGGATGCTGTCGTTCCAAGTTTAGTCTGCTCAAGAAACGTAAGACGGATGATATCTTTATCGGGAGTCACAGGACCGGGAATGGTGACATACATGGGCTGATGCGTCAGGTTCGTGTGGAATTCTCTTTGGATGAACGCGATCTTGCCCTCAATAAATTCCCCAACACTGCCGCGGATTTGAGCCTCGGGGATGGTTTCCTGCCACAGGATTTTCCCATCCCGAATAAAGACGCTTTTAAGATTCGTTCCGCCGATATCAAATCCCAGCGATTCTCCCCGCTCAAAGAAATGAGCCCTGGGCTCGGGGGATGCATCAGCAGGCACAGGCTTTGGAACGTCGGGCTTGAGTTGCCCGGGAATAAATTCGGGAGATTTTCCGAAAGCTATCGTCTGAAGTGTTTCTCCGAATTTACTCGCAAGAACTTGGTGCACCTCATCCAAAAGCACGCCGGAGCGGAGAACTTCCGGATGACTTACCGTCATACCCACATGTGTCGCCCCGACCAAAATGCCACGGATATTGATCATGATAGCCAAATAAAGAGCCAGATTATGTCGCTCACTCTCCAAACGATTAAGCGGAAGCTTCACTTCTTCCTCGCTCACCTTGCCGTCGGCCTCCCGAACGAAAAGCTTCACGCTAAAAGTGTCTTTAGCTTTGGCAGCGGCTTCCAAGCTTTTGAAATAGAGGCGAAGGCTTTCCAGGGAGAGACCGGCATGAAGTGTGTTCCTCATATCGTTATCCCGCATAAGACGGGTAAAACAAATATTGTTCGCCAGGCTTCTCAATGCCCCGAATGACTCATGCCACAACGCGAGCAGATTCCTTTTCTTGGTGAGACTTTCCCCCGCCCCGTGAAAGAAAGGACAAGGCTTGAGTTTTCCCGAAGGGGTGACTACGACCATGCTCCGGCCGCACGAGCATTTGCCGAGGTCCAGAATGACCGCCTCAAAGCGCGGCCTGCTTGGTTGAAATTCTCTTTGCCAATTCTGGATCGCTTCCTTAAGCTGCTGGATCTGGTCTGGGGTGATTTCTTCGCCGGCATAAAGGCTCTGCGAATGTTTGAAAAACCTTGAAAAATAGACCTTTGTGATCTTGGGATATTTTTTCAGAAAACCGGACAGGTCCGCGAGGATCTCGTGAAAATTCGCCGAGGACACGGTCACGGAAATACCAAGCTCCGGAATGCTGGAGTCCTGCAAGAGCTGCAGCGCATCTTCAATCTTCGCAAAAGCCCCAGAGCCGCGAATCAAATCATTCACTCCGGCGTTAAAGCCGTCAACGCTGATCTCGATCTTGTTAAGCCCTGTGGCCTCCAGTTCCCTTACAACGGCCGGTGTAAAAAGATCCCCGTTGGAAATCACTTTCGTGTAGATATGGTGGGCCTTCAATCTCCGCAGGGTTTCGAGGAGCAAGTCCTTCCGCTCCAAAGGTTCCCCGCCAAGGATCGTGACATAAGGAGCCCCGGAGGCAATGATCGGCTCAACAACGCCTTCAAGAAATGCCTGATCATCCAAATCCTTCTCGATCGCGCCGGATGTCATAAGATAACAGGTCCTACAATTCCGGGTGCATCGGTTCGTGATCTCGAGTAACACATAAAGAGGAGCGGCCGTGTGCTGGGCGGCATACTGGATGGAAGCCACGTTGAGGTCCCAGGACTCTTTGGGGTAATTCCCGGTGACAAGGCTGGGAATCGGGTCCCATCCGTTCTGAAGATATCCCAAGCCTCCCAATTGAACAAAAACATGTGCCAGAAAATCCAGGGATATCTGTCCCGGCGATATGGCATCGAGCATGCGGTGGATCTGAAACAGAGAGCGCTTGCCGTCAACAAGCATCCACGCCCGCGCGAGCATTGCCGGTAACGCAATAATGGGGTTATTGATCAGGAGAAATTTTGAGGTAATCCGGTCAATCCTGGCCGTATTGTATAAAAGCCCGACTCCGTCGCGCTGCATCACCAATTTCGTATCGGGCTGACCTGCCAGGACGGTGTCCGCAGCTGCCCGTTCTTTGTCATCCCGCGGCGTGTACCGGCTCACAAACTCATGGTCAAAAATATCCAATTCCGGCTCAGAGAACCCGACTTCGCTTGTCCTCGCAAGCAGCATCTCCTCAACTTCCCGAGGGGCTGCCGCTTTCATCGCTGCAAAAGCTTCCGGAGCCGCCTCCACATACTGACCGTGCAGTTCCGACGGCCCGAAACGCTGTACCGGTGTCTGCCCCTTAAAAGCCTGAAGAGGAATTCCCCGTTTTCTCGGAATAATGACAATCCGCGAAACACCATTTTCCATAATAAGGGCCATAATGTTATAGGCGATACGACGTTCATTAAGATAAGCAAGATACGAAAATGCATATTCACTGATACGGTCCATATCTTGGCCTTCGAAAACGCGGCTACCAAGGCGTCCGCCCCGAAGCGTTCCGATCCTGATGTCTTCTGAGTGAGCGGTCAACCTGTCAAATTTTGGCAAATCCAAAAGATCAAAATGAAATCCTCCCTTCCTCCTTGGAAGGAACTGGGAATGCCAGTGATTGATAGTCGCCGCCCCGTCTGAGCCATCTTCCCCTGCCAGACAGTTCAGATATTGGATAAAATCGGAATCGAGATGGCGCTGCAAAGTCAACATATCCTTAATCTCACCGGCATCGTGAATGAACTGTCTCAAATCTGAAGATTCGCCCCGTTTTGTCAGCATGAAATGTCTTTCGCCGATGGGGGACTGGTTGTAGGTCAGGTCATACGCATGTCCGTTGATTGTGAGGGGAATAATGACCGATTCTTCTTTAAATTTGGACGCACAAAAGACGCAGGTCTTCGCGTTATGTTCCTCGCCGAATTGATGGGCTGAGGACTTTGCCGCGCCGCCTGGCCGTTGTGCTCTCCTTTCGAGCAAGCGGACGGATAGGTCTCCCCGATCGATCACTTCTCCCAGGGAGGGATCATGCACCACCTTCTTCTTTTGAAGTCCGTCTGCCCAGGCACGTTTCAGCCATGCGTTGAATTCTCTCTTAAAAGTTTCATTTTGAGCCGTTGCCTCGGAAAGCTCAAAGCCGGGAGCCCCCTCACCCGACCCAGCCTTTGGCGTCTCGTTCCGCATCTCGGAGCGGGCACGCCTGCCGGCGTGGAAATCGACTTGATGCCTAATCCCGTCCGCAAGAGATATAAAATCCCGATTTAACAACTGACGGGTCCAGCTGGGATCTTGAAGAGGTGTCTGGCGTTTCGTCGTCGATGGCAACTCGATCGTCCCGGTCGCTATTGGATAAGCTGTTGCCATATAGGCGTCAATAATTTCAACAATTTCCCGAGGACTTGCCAGTATCCCCGAGGCAAGATCTTCAAAGTGAGATCCCGTATAAGGAACTTCTCCGGCTTTTACCAGGGCTTCAGCCATGTCGCCCACATATAGATAATCACGGTCTTCATCGTGGCTTTTTACATTTTTCCCATCCAATTTGGCTTCAATAAGTTTTTGAATTGCCCTCCCCGACAATGAGCCGGGCCCGTAACTGCTCGAAATGCGAACGGCGATGAAATTTGTCAGTTTTTTTTGTCTCAAACTTCGTTTCAACCATGCCTCCGACAAGAGTTTGCTTAAATCATAGGTTGCAACATTCGCAGGGACAGGATATGCCTTTAAGAGGGCTCTGCTGAAATCCAACGTGGCTATCTCACCAGTGACTTCATCAAATCCGTTATCTGAATTTTCAATAAAATTGAGCACATGTTCGATCCAGGTTTTAACATCCGGGTTTACAATCTCACCCGTTTCATTTAGCAATCCATACACCATTCTCGAAGACGCATAGATAAGCCGAATCTCTGGATTTACATTTTCAGCAACGCGAAAGGTTTGAATCGGCCCCAGAGCGTGTGCGGCCACTATTTCTTCCGATCGCAATCCTCCCACACCTGAAGGCCCCCCGAACTGATAGTACGTGTCACTTTCTCGAATCATACGTTCCTTTGCAGCCCTGTCATATAACGGTGACATAAAATAATCAGGGGGCTGAAGTTTATCGCCCGTGCGAGATTCATAAGACGTAACGGATGCTTGAGCCCGAAAAAGAGGAATAACTTTTTCTTGCTTTTGCCTCAAAAGCTGCACCACGGGAGCCAGAATATCGCCGCTCGCACCTTCAGCCGCTATTTGGCGAGTGGGCCGGATCTCGGAGCGGGCAGTTGGGATGTTCTCCGGAGCATCAAAAAGATGTCGTTCCACCATGGCTGGTTTCACGCCATGCTCGATGACTTTCTCAATGGTTCTGACCTCGTCGCCACCGTTGACAAAAGCAAAAACCGTCAGGGCGCGAGAAGCAAACCTGAGATTGAGTGGCACCTCGAATTTGTACATACCTTTCGTCATGAGTTGTTGATAGAACTCTTCATGTCGAGGGCTGGGCTTAGTAATGCGGGGGCTAACCACAAGATAGCTGAACCCCTTGGCTTCAAGAATACGTTTGATCGACTCCTTATGGAAGCCACCAAACACCAGAACAGACATATCGGTTTTTGGAGGCAACTCTTCTTTTTTGTTCTCCCCCTCAGAATACCCTTCAAGCACTTTCGAAAGAGAATGATCCCGCTCTTGTGCGATTTCATAGAACCGGATGGCGTCTTTGATGTTTCTCTCCCACATTCTTGATAGGATGAGGGTCTTGGGGGCCTGGCTGAAAATGAATCGGGCGAAGGAGTCCGTATCGAACGCCTTCAGACTTGCTTTGACGGACTCGTATTCCTCCTGGGACACCTGGAGGTCATTCAGGCGATTGAGAAGGTCGAGGATCTTGTAATACTCGAAAAGCTGTTTATCGGCCGGGTCATGCAAGTAAGTTTCCGAGACCGCTTGTTCAAGTTTGATAAGTTCACTGAAGACTTCACGGGCATCGATATGTTTCGCTTTTTCAATTACAACGGGGTCATTCGAGCGAATGGCCTCAAGAATAAAACGGATAAGACCGAGACCTTTCTCCGCTCCGTGTTCCCCGAGCAAAGGCATCGTCCTTCCAAGATAGGTAAAAAGATCGAGTTTCTTGCTATCGAACTGTCTCTGCGTCTTGAGCCACTCCTTGAGTTCTTTGGGAAAGCGACTGTCTGCCAGAGACTTCAACTCCTTTTCAAGTGCCTTGAGGTCTTTTGTGATGGCGTCTTTCTTTCCTGCAGAGAAGCGGTATTGGTCGACATTCTCTTTGTGGAGTTTTAGGGAGTCCGCACCGACGAGGTTGAAGTCTTTAGTCCGATTGATGTGAGCGTATTCCGCACCGCCGACACGCAGGTGATCCATCAAGAAGTAAGAGACCTTCTCTTTGATCTTCGGGTCTTTGATGAACCCGAAATACTTGTCTGTGGGAACTGGTCCTTCGTAACCTTCCTCGAAGACCGTCTTAACGCCGTCATTTGCGACAAGATGATTGATGATCTTCGCGATGTTCTCCTGCGCCTCAAGAGAATCGTGGGCATCTTGGATGTACACGACCATCCGGTCGTGTCGGGACTCGGGACTTGGGACTAGGGGCTCGTTTTGGTTCCTCGTTTGTCGAGTCCCGAGGTGCGAGTCCCGAGGAACGCGATAGACTTCGTCTATCGAGCCAAGTTCGGGAGGGATCCGGATCTCACGATCATGGGCTAAGCGAAGGAGACCGGATGGATTCCCTCCCGGAACTTGGATGTTGTTTGAATACTGGGCAAATGCGGCCGGTGCGTAGTTTGAAAGCGATGTAAGCAAAAAGAGGGCCACGGCAATGATAGCGACGCTTCTCTTGAATGGGTTGCTCCCGAAGGGAGTAGTTTTTATTCTCATTTGCTTAGCCCGAAAAATTTCATAAATGCTTAGTAATCGGAAGCATAACACCTGTTTACCCGTTGTCAAATATCGGGATAAGCGGTATTTTGTCATTGCTTGTCATGTTATACATTGCTATATATTGCAAAAATCTCCCTTTAGGAATCACAGCATTACCACTTGCTATATCTCCGAACGTATGGACATATTTGACCGAGCCATGATCATTATCAAGAGAAAGAAACGGGTAATCATGACTGCCCGGTGATGGTTGATTTTTCATTAATGAAAGCCGGGGCTAGGAGACAATAATGCAAGTGGATATAACAGGCCAAATTGAGGCGCTGAAAACAACCGGGATGGCGGAATTGCTGGAGCGATACAAGCAGCTTTTCGGCGATGAGACTGCTTCCTCCGGGAACCGGATTTTCTTGATCCGGCAACTGGCATACCGGATCCAGGAGCAAGCGTCTGGCGGGCTCTCCACGGCGGCAAAAGACAGCATCCGGGAGATGATCCTGGCCTACGATCCGATCAATAAGACCAGCATTAAAACAATCTCGGGAAAAACAGCAGCCGGACGTGATGCCCGCCTACCCATGCCGGGTTCATTTATCATCAAAACGTACAAAGGTAACCGGATCGAGGTCAAAGTATTGGAAAACGGATTTGAATACCAAGGCGCCCTCTATAACAACCTAAGTGCTGTCGCCAAGGCGATCACAGGCGCTCACTGGAACGGATTCATCTTTTTTGGGGTCGGACAAAAATGACGGATGAAAAGGAAGAAAAACCCAAGATACGCTGCGCGATCTACACTCGAAAATCCACCACCGAAGGTTTGGATCAAGACTTCACATCCCTAGACGCTCAACGGGAGTCAGGCGAAAACTATATCAAGAGCCAGCAACACCAGGGATGGGTCACTCTTCCCGAGCGCTACGACGATGGCGGCTTTACCGGTGCCTCAACCGATCGCCCAGCCCTTCAGCAGCTCATGCTTGATATCAAAGCCAAGAAACTCGACTGCATTGTGGTTTACAAAGTTGATCGCCTGTCCCGATCTCTGTCAGATTTTGTAAACCTCTTGCAGCTTTTTGAAGAAAACAAAGTCACGTTTGTTTCTGTGACGCAGCATTTCAATACGAATACCTCCATGGGCCGATTGACTCTGAACATTCTGCTTTCATTCGCCCAATTCGAACGCGAGATCATCAGCGAGCGAACCAAGGACAAGATGCGCGCGGCCAGGACCAAAGGTAAGTTCGTCGGCGGAAGACCCGCCCTGGGATATGATCGAGACCCGACGACAAAAATGCTGGTCATCAATCCTAAAGAGGCCGCGATTGTCAGAATGATGTTCGATTTATATCTTGAGAAAAAGTCGCTTTTGGACGTTGCAAGCGCTTTAAATGAAAAGGGATTCTTAACCAAAATCTACAAAGGGAAGGAAAAACCTTTCGGCGGCGGATTGTTTACAAATACCACCATCCAGTTCGCATTACGAAATGTCACCTACGTTGGGAGAGTCTCCTATGAGGGCAAAATCTATGCGGGACATCAGGAACGCATCATCGACGAAGAAGTCTTCACTAAGGTCCAGGAGACTTTAAAAAAGAACCACAGAGTTCGTGGAATTTCGAAAAACAGGAAGTTTCAGGGAATATTAACGGGGTTATTACGCTGCGCGCCATGCAAATGCAGTATGGGCCATGGCTATGCCATCAAAAATCAGTACAAATATCGGTATTACACCTGCCTTAATGGAATCAAGCACGGCAGGGCCCACTGCCCCACCCGATCAATCAGCGCCGGATTCATTGAAGACAAGTGCTTGGAATTGCTGATGCAGCTGACAAAAGATGATCGGTTGAAGGAGCTGGCATGGAGCAGCCTGGTCCTGGAAACACAAATGGCCGTGATTCAATCATTGGTAAAAGAAGTCGAATATGACGGCATAAAAGGCAAGCTGCGGATCCAGCTCAAAGACGATTCCCAGAGGCATGAGTTTGATCTGCCACTTGATCAGCTCAAAAAGAAGCTCCCGAATGACATTGACACCAGATTCAAAGGCGAACCGCTCATTCGCAAGCAACTGCTCCTTGCCCATCAAATCCGGGAAATGCTGGCTGATGGCCGCGCCAAAAGCCTGGAGCAAATCGCAAAGTGGCTCAATCTTAGCAAAACCCGCCTTGAACAGATTGCCAACTTGTTGTTCCTTTCCCCCACAATCCAAGAAGAAATCGTATGCGGTGATCCTAGCCGGTTGTTAGGGCTGACCGAACGGGCATTGAGGCCTGTAGCCGCCGAGTTGGATTGGACACAACAAACCGCATCCTGGCAAAAGATTCTCGCCTAACCCCATTCAGCCCCGCGGCATGCTTAGCACACCTCAGGAATTCTCGCTCAACACGACATCTGAAACCAGAGATAAGCCTCCAAGAAATAGGCGGTATCGACATAATTGTGGTTTCAGACCCGATCTGACCCGCACAATAAACCAGCAGTGCGACACAATAGACCAAAACCTGTCGGCTGAAACCAATGGCCATTCTGGAGATGAATCGCGACTTTTGAACCGGAACGGGGCCAAGGTTGGTTTCTGGTTTTAAAGCACGCCAAAGGCCTCTAGAAACGATATCAGGACTATCGCGTAACC
>SESF01017440.1_pt1 | contig 15557 bp, 12 predicted proteins | sample 3171521 | NCBI WGS metagenome assembly SESF01 (sample SAMN10866945, study PRJNA518727) | freshwater metagenome | biome: subpolar coniferous forest; feature: holomictic lake; material: water; isolation source: holomictic Lake 227, 6 m and 8 m depth | place: Canada: near Kenora, Ontario | collected...
CGGCAGGAAAAACCACATGGGCAAGTTTAGCTGTCTCAGTTAAAAAAATGTCCTGAACTATCAGGAGTTCGAGTGACTCAAGAGCTTTGATTGTATGGTTTAAGTCAGGCTCAGACAGAGCCGGGTTTTCACCCATGATGTAGAGAGCCTTTACTTTGTCATCAAGTACAGCATCCATAATTTCCGTTAGTGGCAATCCGAGTTTCGGAGAGAGTTTTGCCTTCCAAAGGTTCTCGAACCGCTTCCTTGCTGACTCATCATCTACTCTGAAATATCCCGGATAGCTATCCCATTGAGCGCCCATATCACATGAACCTTGAACATTATTTTGACCACGAAGCGGATTAAGTCCTGTCCCTTCTCTGCCGATGTTACCTGTGATAAGTGCTAGATTTGTCAGAGCAGTCACATTGTCAGTGCCGCATGCATGCTGGGTTATCCCCATTGTCCAGGCAATGCTTGCACGCTCTGCATTTGCATAAATTCTGGCCGCCTCAATGAGTCTATCGGCAGGAATCCCTGTTATGCTCTCGACATACTCAGGGGTGTATTTCTCGACAGAAGACCAGAGTTTTTCAAAGCCTTCTGTTCTTTCTTTTATAAAATCATCCTTCTGCAAACCTTCTTTCAGTATCACATGGATGAGACCATTGATCCATGCAATATCAGTACCGTTATTCTGTCTGAGCCAAAGTGTGGCGTATCTTGTTAAATCTATTTTGCGTGGATCAACTACGATTAGTTTTGCATTGTTCTTCAGGACAGCTCGTTTGATATAATTAGCGATAACCGGATGAGTCTCTGTAGTATTGGAACCAGTCACAAGAATCACATCAGCTTTCTCAAAGTCGGCTATGGTATTTGTCATTGCTCCTGATCCTAAAGAAACAATCATGCTGGCCACTGTAGAACCATGACAGATTCTAGCGCAATGATCCACATTATTTGTCCCGATCACGCATCGCATAAACTTCTGAAATACATAGTTATCTTCATTCGTGCATCTGGCAGATGCCATGCCTGCAATCATATCTGACCCGTTTGGTCTATCTTTGATCTCTTTAAGCTTATTTGAGGCATAAGTAAGAGCTTCAGTCCATGAACATTCGACGAGGCGATTGCCTCTTCTAATCATTGGAGATTTAAGCCTTTCGTGATGATTGGAGTATTGAAGACCGAATCTGCCTTTCACGCATGTCGAACCCTGGTTGGGAATAACATCTGCTCCAGTTACTTTGATAATCTGCCCTTCGCTATTGGTGTTAACATCAAGCTGACATCCCACACCGCAGTATGGGCATGTAGTTCTAGTGATAGCACGAACATCCTTATCTCTGTATCGTTTGCCGTCGGTATAGACAAACTTCATCGTCAATGCGCCGACAGGACATACTTGAGCGCACTCTCCGCATCCATCGCATTTGGATTGATTCCATCTATCATAACCTGTGGAAACCACGGCTTCTATTCCGCGGTTTTCGAGTGTAAGAATTCCTTTGCCCTGAATTTCCTGGCACGCTTTGGTGCACTTCTGGCACTGAATACATTTTGTGGCGTCGTAATCAAGAACCTGTGAAGAATAATCTGAGAACTTTTCCATCTCTCCCCACATCGGAGGAAATTTCCTCTTTCCACTTCCCAAATCATATCTGAAAGCAAGATCCTGGAGATCACACGAACCATCCTTTACACAGTCAATGCAGTCACCATTGTGCATAGATAATATGAGGTCAAGAAGCATCTTTCTCTCTGCTTCAATCTTATCACTGAAAGCAGTTACTTTCATGCCATCTTCGACCTTGGTTGAACAAGCAGGAACATTATTGGGTTTTCCTTCGAGTCCGACAATACACATGCGGCAGGATCCCGTACATGAAAGTTTGCTGTGATAACAAAGATTCGGAATATTTATGCCATTTCTCAAAGCGGCGTCAAGAACCGTTTCGCCTTTTCGTGCTTCTATGTCAACGCCGTCAATTTTAATCTTAAAACTTTCGCTCATAGTATCACCTTTAACCTCTCAAAATAGCATTAAATTTACATGCATTGAAACACTCCCCGCATTTGATGCACTTTGTTTGATCAATTAAGTGAGTTTCTTTTAGCTTTCCAGATATGCACTGAACAGGGCATTTTTTAGCACAGAGAGTACAGCCAAGACATTTGTCTTTCAGGATTGTATAAGTGATTAAATCTGGACATTTGTGAGCTCTGCACTTTTTGTCATTAATGTGCTCTTTGTACTCGATCTCGAAATATTTCATAGTAGAAAGAACAGGATTTGGGCATGTCATACCAAGTCCACATAAAGACGATGATTTGACAGTTTCACAAAGCTCTTTAAGAAGTTTTAAATCATCATCTGATGCCTTTCCTTTGGTTATCTTCTCAAGGATGGCATACATATGCTTACCTCCTATCCTGCAAGGCGTACATTTTCCGCATGATTCATCGACAGTAAAGTCCAGGAAGAATTTGGCAATATTAACCATGCAGTCATCTTCATCCATCACTATCATCCCACCGGAACCCATCATTGAGCCTAATGATTTAAGCGTCTCGTAATCAATCGGCGTATCTAGATAGTCTTTTGTTATGCATCCGCCGGATGGTCCGCCCGTCTGAACAGCTTTGAATTCCTTTCCATCAAATATTCCACCGCCTACGCTATAGATAATATCCCTGAGTTTAGTCCCCATCGGCACTTCAATCAACCCGACCTTGCTAATCTTTCCTGCGAGGGCAAAAACTTTAGTCCCTGCCGAACCTTCTGTTCCTATTTTTTTAAACCACTGAGCGCCTTTTCTTATTATCGCGCAGATATTTGCAAAAGTTTCTACATTATTGACAACGGTCGGCTTTTCCCACAAACCTGCAATCGCAGGGAATGGCGGTTTATTGGTCGGCATACCTCTTAAACCCTCTATCGAATGGATCAAAGCCGTCTCTTCGCCGCAAACAAAAGCACCTGCTCCATAGCGAAGCTCTATCTCAAAATTAAATCCCGAGCCCATGATATTTTTTCCAAGCAAACCAAGATTTAATGACTGTTCTATGGCTATCTGAAGCCTCTTGATAGCAAGCGGATACTCGGCTCTTATGTAGATGTAACCTTTGTTGGATGATATGGCATAGCCTGCAATGGTCATTGCTTCAAGAATAGAGTGTGGGTCGCCCTCAAGGACAGCTCTGTCCATGAATGCACCGGGATCGCCTTCATCGGCATTGCATATCACATACTTGATATTGTTCTTCTGCGCCGCCGCGAATTCCCATTTTTTGCCTGTAGGAAATCCACCGCCGCCTCTTCCTCTCAGACCCGATAGCGTCACTTCTTTTATAACATCCTTAGCAGACATCGAGGATAGAACTTTTGCCAATCCCTCATAACCTGAATTAAATATGTATTCATCGAGAACTTCAGGATTAATCCTGCCAGTGTTTCTCAGAGCAATTTTTGCCTGCAGGAGTCCAGCGGACTCTTTTTCTATTTCAGGATAATACCATGATCGTTTAATGACTTCGACGCCATCTGCCTCCCTATCTGCAAGGCAGTCAATAATTCTGGATGCATCATCACTTTTTACATTGCCGTAGATGATGCTTTTATTTGTCTTTTTGTCTATGACTTCGATGCTTGGTTCACAGTAACAAAGCCCCATGCATCCTACATCTATCACCTCAATCTTAGAATCAAGATTTCTGGCTTTTAGCTCATCAAGTATCTCATTTCGAACGGGCATTGTTCCAGCGGCTATTCCACATGTACCAAGAGATATTAATATGCTGACATCAACTTTGGAGGAGAGGTTCCTCTCTTTAATGATCTCTGAATATTGAACGAAATCTTTAAAGTTTTTTATCATAATTATTCGCACTCCTTGAGGATTTCACTCACTTTTTCAGGTGTCATTCTGGCATAAACCTTGTCACTAACTGTCACGACAGGCGCCAAACTACACGCTCCGACACATCTCAAAGAGCCAAGTGAAAACTTCATGTCTTTGGAAGTTTCGCCGTCTTTAATACCTATCTGTTTCTCAAACTCTGCAAGGATTTTATCAGCGCCTTTGACAAAGCATGCCGTCCCGAGACAGACGCTTATTTTGTATTTGCCAGGCGGTTGTATAGTAAAAAAAGAGTAAAATGATATTACCCCATAAACATCGCTTAAATTGAGTCTGAGTTTGTCAGCAATGAGAGACTGAACTTCATCAGGCAGATAACCAAAAATCCCTTGCGCTTTGTGAAGGCAGCTTATCAAAAAACCACGATTATTCTTAATATCTGAACCCAATGGCAGGCTATCAATAAAATCATTCAGAGCTTTTCGCTTCTCAGGATATTTTTCAAGGACACTTAAACTCTGAGAACAGCAACTACATTCGCTCATAGAAACCTCTTTCAGAATGTATAAAGTTTAGTATAGCAATTTATAGAAATGATATATCCTAAGCAACAAGTTAAATCAATCCTGCCAGAATAGATTTCCTATAGACTAAAAGCTTTCGAACGCATATATATTTAAACTTGTTTGCCTACTAATGTCCTTGTATTTATATTCTTGGATTCGTTTTAATAGGACAAAAAATAACCAAAGGGAGAAAAGATGGACAAATTCGTAAAAAAATTCAACGGTCAATTTGAGCTGGATGTATCAAATATTGACAGTCCGCTTTGGAATAAAGATTTAAGTTCTATTCCTATTGCATCAAGAACCTGGACAAAATGGACTATGACTATGATCTGGGTTACTATGTCCATAAATATCCCTACATACATGCTAGGTTCGAGTTTAATCGGTAGTGGGATGAATTGGTGGCAATCCATTCTGACGATAGCTCTTGGAAATATAATAGTGCTAATACCAATGTCTCTCATAGCTCACGCAGGACCGAAATACGGAGTACCGTTTCCAGTCTTAATACGAAGCAGTTTCGGAACACAAGGGGCCAAACTCATCGCTATGATGAGGGCCTTTGTCGCATGCGGCTGGCTCGGAATAAACCTTGTCATCTCAGGCAATGCTCTCTACATAATCCTTGCAGGTTTGTTGCCTTTTATGAAAAATTCTCCCTATCTCGGCAATTTCATAGGTCTGGATTTCTGGCATCTAGTTTGTATCCTGATTATGATGTTTGTCCAGATGCTCATAGTCCGTTACGGGATGGGAATGGTAAAAAAAGTTGAAGTATATGCTTCTCCATTCCTACTGGCTCTATGCTTTTTCCTGTTTATCTGGGCTTGGTGGAAAGCAGGTTCTATCGAAAATATTTTTAAAGCTTCGGCCATGTTGTCTAAAGAAAACAATATTGACTTTTGGGTAATTTTCTGGCCTGGGCTTACAGCTATTGTCGGATATTGGGCGACTCTGGCTCTTAATATCCCTGACTTCACCAGATTCGTTAAATCTCAGAAAGACCAGATAATCGGGCAAGCTGTGGGAATGCCTCCTACAATGGCTTTTATATCATTTATCGGAATAGCTGTCACAAGCGTGACTGTAATAGTTTTCGGAACAGCAATTTGGGATCCGGTTCAACTCATCGGCAAGTTTGACAGTTCTTTCCTTACTATTATTCCATTGATCGGTCTTATTGTCGCTTCAGTCTGCGTAAATATCGCTGCAAGCGTTGTTTCATCAGCAAATGATTTCTCTAACCTATTGCCTAGGCACATAGATTTTAAAGTAGGCGGTTATATCTCCTGCCTCATAGGTTTTCTGATTTTCCCATGGAAACTTATAGCTGACCCGCATGGATATATTTTCAGATGGCTGATTGCATATTCGGCGCTTCTTGGAGCAGTAGGTGGAGTAATGATAGTTGACTATTATATAGTTAGAAAAACATTCCTTAATCTTAAAAGTTTATTCTCAACTACTGGAGAGTACACATACACCAATGGATGGAACTTGAAAGCTTTCTTTGCAATCATAGTTGCTACAGCTCCAAATATGCCGGGATTTTTAGTCCAAGTTGGATTAATCGGCTCTGATATATTCCCGCAATGGATAGATAATCTCTACAATTACGCATGGTTTATATCCTTCTTCATATCGTTTGTAGTTTATCTGCTCCTAACAAAAAAAATTAAAGCCTAATCTGAGAAATAAGAAAGCCCGTCCGAAAAACTTATATGTTTTCGGGCGGGCTTTAATTTTAGTGAAACTTACTTACTTTGAAGCATCAGCATACATTGCTTCATACTCGGAGGCTGTTCTTCCCCAGGAGAAGTCAGTTGCCATTCCGTTGTAAACTATCTTCTTGAATTTTTCCGGCTCGTTTGTGTATATTCCAGCCGCCCATCTGAAAGTATTCCTAAGCGATTCTTCAGATAGAATATTGAACTTAAATCCTGTGGACTTGTCTAAAGTCTCAGCGTCATAGTTAATAACTGTATCTTCCAATCCGCCGGTACTTCTCACTACAGGAACTGTACCGTACCGCATAGAGTACATCTGATTCAGACCGCAAGGTTCATATCTTGACGGCATCACGAAGAAATCGCTTCCTGCTTCGACAAGATGAGAAAGCTTATTGCTGAATCCTAGGTAAATAGAGAATTTTTCAGGATATTTACCATTCAAATATGAAAGTTGAGCTTCTAGCGCCTTGTCGCCTGTTCCAAGTATTGCTACCTGAATATCATCCTTTAAAAGCAGATCTTCGATTGCGTTTCCGAATACATCGATACCTTTCTGTGATGCAAGTCTGGAAACTATACCGAAAAGAGGCGCAGAAGGTTTAACAGGAAGACCAAGTTCTCTTTGAAGGGCTTCTTTGCAAGCTTTCTTACCTGCCATATTGTCTTTATCATATTTTACAGGAAGGAACTTGTCAGTAGCCGGATCCCATTCCTTGTCATCTATACCATTGATAATGCCTCTCAATTTGCCTCTCCAGTTAACATGCTGTAAAACAGGATCGAGAGTAAAGCCGTATTCAGAAGTTAGAATTTCCTTTGCGTATGTCGGACTCACAGCATTAACCATGTCAGCTGTCATAATTCCAGCCTTCATGAAGTTTAACTGGTCATGATACTCAAGGCAGGTGTTATTGAAGTATTCCCAGCCTAATCCTGACAAGAAGAGATTATTTTTATTGAATACACCCTGGTAACCAATATTATGAATAGTAATTACAGACTTGCACTTCTTGAAATTTTCAAAACTCCAATAAAGAGGCGTCTTAAGGTAAACTGCGCATAATGCGCTGGTCCAGTCATTTGTGTGCAAAATATCAGGAGTTAAATCCAATGCAAGAATTGCCTGCATTGCAGCTCTTGAGAAGAAGATAAATCTTGATGCATTGTCGCCGTATTCTGTTCCCTTGTAATCGTAGAGGCTAGGTCTGTCAAAGTATTGATTATACTCAATAAAATAGAATGTCAAATTGTCGTTGATTTTGTGTTCTCTGATCTGAGCCCATTCTTCTGCAAATCCGAAAGGAACTCCAAGAAGTTCTTTCTTAATAGTGGTTTTAGCAGTCAACTCTTTCATCATCTGAGGATAGTAAGGCATAATTACCGACACTTTATGCCCGCGTTCTGCCAGAGAGATTGGAAGAGCTGAAGATACATCGGCAAGTCCTCCCGTTTTAGCGTAAGGAGCTGCTTCGCTTGTAACCCAAACAATATTCATGCGTGTCACCTTTATTTTTAGTTGTTTTTCTAATGTTAAAATTTTTTGGTATTGAATCGTTGAAATGGAATTATAAAACAATATAATCGTATTTTAAAGAGCTTATTTGAAAATATTTCGAATCACAAAAAACAAAAACAAAGGAGAGTAGATTATGCGTAAAACCGTACTAGGAATGATTATGGCTGGCGGAGAAGGCACAAGGCTTTTCCCACTAACTAAGGAAAGAGCAAAACCGGCAGTACCATTCGGCGGCAAGTACAGAATTATCGACTTCGTGCTAAGTAATTTCATAAACAGCGGTATCGGCGCAGTATTTGTAATTACACAATTCAAGTCACAAAGTTTGACAGAGCACATCATCAATGGATGGAATACAGCTTCTAAGTTCGGATCTCAGTTTGTTGTTCCAGTCCCAGCTCAGATGCAGACAGAAGACAGACATTGGTATGTGGGTACAGCTGACGCTATTTATCAGAATATCCACCTTATTGAAGACTTCTCTCCAGATCTAGTAGCAATATTCGGCGGTGACCATATATACAGAATGGATATGAGTCAAATGGTTGACTTCCACGAAGAAAAAGGCGCTATAGCTACAGTGGCAGCAATTCCAGTGCCAATCGAAGAAGCAAGTGAATTCGGCGTAATCCAAGTAGATAAAGACTGGAAAATAATTGGATTCCAGGAAAAACCAAAAAATCCACAGCCAATCCCAGGCAATCCAAAATTGGCTTTAGCTTCCATGGGTAACTACATATTCAACTCAAGAGATCTTGTACTTCTTCTTAAGAAAGATGCTAAGGAAAAAAACAGCAGTCACGACTTCGGAAAAAACATTCTTCCATCATTGGTAGAATCCGGAAAACTCTATGCTTATAATTACCACCTCAATATAATTGAAGGTATCAAAGGTGTTCCTTATTGGAGAGATGTCGGCTGTCTAAAAGCATTCTTCGACGCTAATATGGACCTCAGAGAACCTACTCCGGCCCTTGACCTCTACAATGAAAAATGGCCTATTTACAATTATAATAAGAGCCTTCCTCCAGCCAAATTCGTTCATAATGAAGAGATCGGCGCTGCAGGCGCATCAAGAGTTGGTAAAGCTATCAATTCATTGGTATCAGGCGGTTGCATAGTATCAGGCGGAACAGTAGTTGATTCTATCCTATTCGGTTCTGTTAAAGTCCACAGTTATGCTACAGTTCATAATTCTCTTCTGATTGACGGCGTAGTAATCGGAGAACATTGCAAGATAAGAAATGCAATCATTGACAAACACAATGAAATTCCAGCTCATACAACGATAGGTTTCAATAGAAAAGAAGACGAAGCCAAATACACAGTAGTTGATCTAGACACTGAAAAAGGCACATGGTTGACTGTTGTTGCTAAAAAGAAGTGCAGAACTAAGCTTCCTAAGTCTGTAAAACCTGACTATAGCGGAGAATAAATTTCTGAAAATAAACACATGATATTGGCATCCTTGACAATCCAAATGATGATGCTATATTCTCGAAAAGTTAAGCTTCCTATCCGTTTTAAATATAATTAATTTCTATGGATAGAAAGACTTTCTTAAATACAAAAGGAGAAAAAACAATGGATAAAAAAGCTGAAAATCTCAAAAAGCTGTCCCGCACGAACATCGTTATGAACTTCATCAAGAAGAATAATGGTTTATGGGATCATCAAGGATGGACTGAATTCTGTGCTTATCTGACCGAAAAAGGATACACTCCTATCGACTTTGATCAGGTTGGCGCTTTGCTCGAAGCTAAGAGAGAAGCCTTCCTAGCTACAAAGTAATTTTATTTACTATTAAGGACAGCCAAATTTGGCTGTCCTTTTTTATTTCCCTAATATCTAGATTCCCATCACAGATGCAAATAATTTCATTGTAAAAACCACTACATGCTGACCATAGACAAAGAGATATCCGAATGATAGAAAGACTAGCGCAAAGAGTCCAAACATTACACCGTTTCGAAGTTCCTGATTTATCCTGACAATAGATGGAAAAAGACAGATAGCAACTATCCATCCGTCAAGCGGAGGAACAGGCACTAGATTTAACACAAAAAGTACAATATTAAGAACAGCCCCTATAAGCATTGCCTGAAAATAAATATTGCCAATATCTCCGCCAACCATCTTAAAAACCAAAGTTCCAGCAAAAGAGAAAATAAGGAAGAGTATCAAATTCGAAACCGGACCTGACACAGAGACAAGAAAAGGACTCAATCTCCCCTTTTTAAGCTTTCTGTAATCAATCGGGACGCTTCCCCATGTGATACCGACAACTAAAAGCGAAATAATTGCAGAAACCCCCATAAGCTTGAGAGGATTAGGAACCAGATATCCTCTGGATACAGCAGTATCATCTCCTTGACTCCAGGCAGTAATAGCATGAGAGCACTCATGAATCCAGATAGAGAAAATGACCATAATTATCCACATGCAATAAAATTTTGGATTAGAAAAAAGCAGTTGACAAAAAAGCATAATGACCTCTTTTTGGAAGTATTTTTTAGATTTTAGAAAGAGTGCTAGGGTCTCTCTTCGAGATATATTTCAGTAGATTATCTTTCTCTCTACACATGACGGTAATACGATCACCCAACCTGAATTTAGTTGATCCTTTTGGATGGATATATTGATCATTGCGTTTAATTAAAGTGATCAGTATCTCGTAGGGAAGCATCAATTCAGAAAGCTCTTTATTAAGAAATGGAGAGGAGGATGTAATAGTCAACTCGAACATGTGATTCTCCAAATATTCCATATCTGCAGTATCCGTATCATGATTTATAGAAGATATATCTTTTTCAGTCATCTTAAGTATGTCGGCAACAAATTTGAGAGTACTTCCCTGGATAACTACTGACACTAGAACAATAAAGAATATCAGATTAAAAATTATCTCTGAATGCGGCACATTTTCAACCATGGTAAAAATGGCAAAAACAATCGCCACAGCGCCTTTGAAACCACCTGCCGATAAGAACAATTTACTTTTAGCGCAATACTTCTTCCTGAAAAACGACAGAGACATAAATACACTCATAGGTCTTACCAGAAAAACCATTATCACAGCGAGAAGCAGACCTATCCATGCAAAATCTATAAGCTGTTTTGGAAAAACCAGCAAACCTAGACACAGGAACAAAATAATCTGCATTATCCATGACATGACAGAAAAGAATTTAACACAACTGTTTTTGTAGAGGAATTTTTTGGAACTGATCGATAGTCCAAGGATGTATATTGCAAGATAACCATTGCCGTAAGAGAGTTGAGTGGCAGAGTAAGTAAAGCCTAAAATCCCTAACAGAAGAATAGGATAAAGAGCTTCTATTTTTAGATGAAGCCGTTCAATGAACTTTTCGGCGAGATAACCTAAAAGCACCCCCATTAAACCGCCAATAATTATCTCTCTAAGAAAAAAATAGACATAATGCCATAATGATCCATTATCTCCCTTCACAAGAGAGATAAACAATATCACCATCACAAAAGCTATAGGATCATTGCTTCCTGATTCGAACTCAAGAAGGCTTTTCATTCTAGTTTTAATATTAAGCCCGCTGAACTGCAGAAGAGAAAATACAGCCGCCGCATCTGTCGAAGCCACAGCCGCAGATGCAAGGAAAGATAATTGCCATCCCAAATCTGTCAGATAATGGATGGGGATAGCAAAGAAAATCACACTAAGGAAAACTCCCAAAACTGATAAGGCTATCCCTTCTTTAATAATCGGTCTGACTTCTTTGACATTAGTCTCCAACCCACCAGTGAAAAGAATCACGCATAACGAGATAGTAGCGATAAAATATGCTGAGTCAGGATCATCGTAATAAATCCAACCTAATCCATCAGAACCTGCAAACATCCCGATAAATATAAAAATGACAAGTAAAGGAATGTTAAATCTTTTTGAAATCTTAGCTGAATAAACACTAAGTATTAGAAGTATTGAAAATATTATTATCTTGCTTTCCATCAGAAATGCTCCTTTAATCTACCAATATTTCCAGAAGTTGATAAGCCGGCTCTTCGTAAGGATGGGCACTCTTAAGAGCCAATATTACCTTGTCCTTTAACTCAACAGGGAAAATCATCTCAACTTTGTACTCTTCGACATACTCAAAAACCATCGCCTCGCCTATAAATGGCGAACTTCCCGGCAATGGACGAAACTGCCCCTTCCCAAGTACCTGCCAACAGCAAGAATCATAATCGCCTATTTTCCCTGCTCCAGTTTGGAATAAAGCGCCCTTAACTTTCTCAAGATGTGACGATGGAACATAAAAATCTATTCTGTAAAATTTTTCCATGTTTTCTAAATCTTCCTGTTTTTTGCTTGACCAATAACAACCTAAACTATATTCTTGAACAAACTTTAAAAAACTTATTTAAACTATTTTCGAGAAGAATTATGAGCACTAACAGTCTTTACAGAATAATCCAAACCGATGTTTGCGAAATTAGAATTGACTATCAGAATACACCTTCGTTTAAAATCCTTGGGGTTTGCATGATGAGTAAATTAGAAAATATGCCTCAGATGAGCAAGGAAGGAAAAGAAACCAATGAAAAGAATGCCATTTTAGACTCGATAGAAAGTAATATTCACAACTATTTTTTTCATGGAACTCCCTTAGTAGTAGATATGAAACTCTTGTTTATGGAACAAATATCTCCTTATTACAGAAAAGTTCTTGAAACTTTGTACGATAAAGTCACTCATGGGAAAATTATTACATATCAAAGATTGGCAGAACTAACAGGCAACCCGAAGGCTTCAAGAGCCGTAGGAACTGCCATGGCATTAAACCCGTTCCCTCTTATTGTCCCATGCCACAGAGTGATCAAATCAGACTTTTCTTTAGGAAACTTTGGTTCAGGTGTGAAGTTAAAATTATATCTCCTCGAAAATGAAATAGGGAAAAACTCATTTAAGAATTTTTCCCTGACTAATAAGAAAGTTCTGGTTTAAGCAATTTTGATATTGAATCGGATTTATATATTCAAGCTTTATACAAAGTTGCTATGAATTTGCAAATTTCTGGAGGGTCGATGCCCACAGCATTGCTAACATTCAATGCTCCATTGTTCTAGAGCAATGCTCCATTGCAGACCTACAAGGTCTGTTGTAAGGATACTTTACTCCATTGTAAACATACACGCTTCATTGTAAGGATACAATACTCCATTGCATGTATGCAATGCTCCGTTGTAAACCTGCAATGAACCATTGTAAACATCATCTGGAGCTCAGGAAGGATGATTTGAAGTATATTGCTCGTACAAGGCGAAGAGATATTCTATTCTTGCGGCTTCGGTTGGGAACATTTGAGGGCGGTATGCCAAATCTACGGCTTTGTCGAGATCATTATGGGCTTTGACAAGTACCGGAGGCATGGTTAACGGATCATAAAGGTCGGCAAATGTTATGGTCACTCATTCTTTACAAAAGGTTTTGTCACCCGTAATAAATTGATATTACTTGGTTAAAGAAATATATTCTTTATACAGGTCAATATTTATTGAATCAAGTTTTTTAATAGTATTTGTTCCACCGTTTGTTGTAGAATAGCGATATGTCCCAGATGCATAAAATACACCGTTAAAACCCTTATCATTTATATTTAAAGGTATGACTTGACCATCAATATAATTTTCTGTGTTAATTCCTTGCATCATGTATAGTCTACTACTGTCTTTACCATCAAGGCTTATTAACATTTTGTCTTTATCTACTATTTGAATTATACTTAAATAAGGAGAACGGGAGCCTGTATCACCATAAAACCGTTCTTTAGCTTCAGTTTTCTGCCAATCTTTGTAGTCAGATGTTTCACATTTTTCAGAAGGTGATAATCTTGCCCAAGCTTCATCTCTTCCTTTATACCAATATTTTTGATGAATTAGTTTTCCAACATCTCCAATATTTATAGTTTTTAGTTCACATGATTTAAAGTTTAGGCATTGATTAATGTATTGTTTATCAGATGAAGCATTTAGATATTTTTTAACTGCTGGAATAAGCGAAATATCGATTTGTTTTTGTAAGGCTAAAATACGGTTTTTGTTAGCTGATGTTTGATTTTTAATTTGAGCTTCTTTTTTTGCTTGAATAGTAGAGAATTCTGAGGGGTCGTATCCATACTTTCTAAGTGTAGCTTCATCCAATCTAGAGAGTTTTAAAGTCTTTACTACTCTATTTTCTGGAATAGATGTCCTAGTACACTCAACTGTCATATCAGTAGATGTTTTATTTATGACTTCAACATTATAGTAAACTTTTCCGTCAAGTGTTGTAATATTATCGGCAAAAATAATGATAGAGCTAAATAAAGCCATAGCTATAATAGCATGAATAAATCTCATCTTATCTCTCTTGTTTCAATCTTATATTGTAAGTACAAGTATATCAAATAAAAATTGGATGTAAATGTTTTACAAAAAATGTGCTTCTTATCTTTGTGTTCAAAGACGGCATAATATTTTCTCGAAAATGGTAGTATCTTCGGCAAAGAGACAGAAAAGGAGACGCACCAGATAGAGTTCGAGCACATGCCCTTCGTAACCGATAGATTTGAGTTTGTCGTGAAGTTTTCCCATCATCTCGGCAGCTTTGATATTGACGGGATCTTGTTCCTTGTAGGTGTGCTGACGGTAGCCTGCTATGAAACCAAAATGTTGAACATTGCTTACAAAATCCGGAAACTTGAATTCCTTCACCGTATCTTCTTCGAGGTCATATAGGCGGAAAATCTCAAAGTCTGAAACGAGAATGTATTTGGGAAGTTCAAACTCTTTAAGCCCGCACAGATAATCTTTTGCCTGCATGTAAGCCTTATCAAGGTCTTTGCCTCTGCTCTTCATTTCAATTAGGAGCTGGCCTTTCCAGAGAAGGTCTATGTAGCCGTCATGCTCGTCGAGTTTCTTTACGCGGTGCTCAAAGGAAGCTACTTTCTTTCTTGATACGCCAAAGACATTAAGGAAATCTATCAAGAATTCCTTTGCTTCAGCATCTTCATTGCAGGCGTCTTTCGATTCGTTGTAGAACTTGAGAGCTCTGTCTTTTATTTCATTCCAGCTTAAAGGCATTTAGTCTGAATCTCCGTTGTTAATAATTCACTCTTTCCGATTATAATTTAAAATATCCAAAATTCACACTGACGAAGCAAAAGCCCTACAAGCATACTCGTCTCGACTATATCTCTTTAATCTTTTATGCGGTAAGCGATTGTCACAGATTCATAAAAATACATCCAGTCTGATTTTGAAAATGAACAGGGAAAAACTCATTTAAGAATTTTTCCCTGAATAATAAGAAAGTTCTGGTTTAAGACCAAACTATTAAACTTGTACTTTTTTTGCAATCTTGAGTTTAACAAACCTAGGAGCAAGTAAATGGTTCAGTATAAAAGCTATTACATAGGCGCAACTGCACCATGCAAAGACTATAGAATAACCAAACTTGGCATTTCCTAACGCTTCAAAGTGGTCAAGAATAATACCAACTATGATCGGAAATAAAGCCCCGCCCATTCCAGCTGCAAATCCTCCAAGACCCACAACTGAAGCGATTGCGTTCTTAGGATAGATATCAGAAGCTATAGTGTACAAGTTAGCAGACCATGACTGGTGAGCGCCTCCGGCAAGACCAATAATTATAATAATTGCCCAGTTCGGAACATGTGTAGTAAATATCAGCGGAGTAGTGCAAAGCGCAGAAATAAGCATAATAGTTTTTCGTGAACCAGTCACACTCCATCCTTTATTCATAAGATACTTAACCATCCATCCACCAAAAATACTTATCACGGTTATAAGTACATAAATCGAAGTTAACAAAGGCCAGCTCTGTTTAATTTCCAATCCTCTTTCTTTATAGAAAAAG
>SESF01008856.1_pt1 | contig 15541 bp, 10 predicted proteins | sample 3171521 | NCBI WGS metagenome assembly SESF01 (sample SAMN10866945, study PRJNA518727) | freshwater metagenome | biome: subpolar coniferous forest; feature: holomictic lake; material: water; isolation source: holomictic Lake 227, 6 m and 8 m depth | place: Canada: near Kenora, Ontario | collected...
TTGCCATATTATTTCTTATCCTTCCCTCTGGAATTCTTTAATGAATCAACGGTCTGCTGGTTATCTGAATTGTGTATGATCCGCTGATTATAATCTTTCGGGGCAGATTTGTTTGCTGTATCGGACCGGATCTCTCCCTGCTTCGCTGCAGTACCTGAATGCTGGGCATTTTTAGTAGTACAGAAAAGCAGGAAGGGGACCAGTACGAGGATTTTAATTAATGATGATCTTCTCATTTTTTAAAACTGAATCATTGGATTTCAGGACGATGAAATAGACTCCTGTTTTAAGATTTGCCTTGTTAAAAGTCAGTACATTCTTACCCTGGTAGCCTTTGCCATCATAAAGGTTCTTTACCACACTGCCATTCATGTCGATAACATTAACAGTAAGGGGAGCAGCCTCTGAAAGCGAAAACTCGAGTGAAAAGATATCGACCACAGGGTTCGGATATACAGTCACAGAGGGTTTATCATCTTTGGCGGGCTCAATACTGTTGGAATGGTCAATCACTTCAGCAATCCAGGAATCCCATTTATTATCGGCCCCGCCAAAGGCTCCGCTCATCCAGACAGTGGGTACGGATGAATTATATTTGCGGTACATCCCCGAATAATCACCCCAGCGCTCGGGATCACCTGTATAATAAACAAAACCCTCACCTGATTTAACCAGAGCCGGAGCAGACCATACTCCGCTATTATCGCAGTTCACAACCCATATCGAAGGATAGGAAGTGGTATTTGACTCCTGAAAGCCAATGAGAACAGCCTTGTCGGAAGCGTTAAATCCGGTAGGCGCAACGTCCGGGAAGGTACAGTCGGTCCCGTCAATCACGGCAAGGAAAGAGGTGTTAACCCCACTGTTCAGGTCAAGACGGTTATAGTTGATACCACAGTAGTTGTTGACGTACATTGAATTAAAGACGAAATGTATCATTTTATTCAGGTAAAAACCACTCAGTGTACGTGCATCGTTAGTGTTTAGTTTTGTGGCAGTTCCCATCTGCAATGCATTGGGGGCAACCGTATAGGGAGTGGTATTGATAGAGTAGTATTTCAGCTGTACGTTCCCGCTTGAAAGGTCATCGGTGAGATTATACAATTTAACAGTATTATCATCGGAAGATGAGCTTGCAACAAGGTAACATCCAGGGCCATAACTACCTGCTTGTCCATAGGATACCGGGCAAATTGTGAATGGGTTGCCATCGATGTTGTACCATACGGTGAAATTGATGTTTTGTCCGCTGTACGCCGGTCCCTTAGTGATCTGGTAGATCACAGCCTGGTTGAATTTACCCGTTGCGTCAAAAAACAGGTTCCCTGTGATATACAGTTCATTGTTGGAATATGCAATTTTCGGGTAATCGAATGCGCTTGCATCGTTCAGCGGATTCCCGCTCAGTTTGTAATAATACCAACCGTCAATTGGATTATTCGTTTTCGAGAAGAAAATCAGGAGTTTTGAAGTTGCAGAGTTCAGAGGGGATACCTGGCAAAAGAAAACGAAGCGGTCGGCACCCCCGTCATAAACTGCAACAGGGTCGCAAACACCCTGAATTGCGGGGTCGTTGATAAAGCTGATCAGGTCATTGTAGTACAAGTTTTGTCCCTGGCTGTTGGTGTAAAAAATAATTGTATTTGTTACACTTAAAATTATTCCGCCATTGGAAACCGCAATGGAATTGTCGAGTGGTGAACTGCCGTTGCAATGATTCCCCACGAAGTTGGCCCCAATCTGGGGAACAGCTCCCGAAGGGGAGAAAGCGCTTTGGTTTGATTTAAGGTTGAGGGAAGCCATTTTTTGTTCCATGCGTTCAACTTTCAGTTTTTCGACTACTTCATTTTGTTCGCTGGAATGGTATATAGGTACAGGGCTCACAATGGCTCTCCATTTAAGGTCGGCGGTAGGCGTATTTACAAAACCCATGCTTTTTATCGAAAAATTCAGGGATTTTGATCCGCTGGATGGATTATACATTTTGTCCATAGCCGACATATCGGCCTTGGCATACTGTGCGAAGCTCATCACTGCCGGAAGCAGGAAGACAAGCATAAAAAGATAAATTTTTCTCATGGTTTTCTGGTTTTAGAAGTGCTAAGATAATACATAATGATGCTGATTCAAAACAAATCAGGTTCAATTCCCGGCACAGTGAAGCCTGCAGGTTCCGTTAGAGAATTCACAGGTGCATTTGCCAAGGGCTTTTTCGGCCAGCAGATTCTGCTGAACTTTATGTAGTTGTGAGGATCCTGTGGCCGGACTTCCGCTGGGAGGTCTTGCCACGAAGGTAAATTTCAGATTCGGAAAGCTATCCAAAAAATAATTCAGGGCTCCCATATTAGCTGGTTCTTCCTGGGCCCATTCAAAATGGGTGGCCCTGGGATACGATGCAATAATTTCTTCCAGTTTTTTGAGGGGGAATGGATAAAGCTGTTCAACTCTGACGAGGGCAACATTATTGATGCCGAGCTGCTTCCTTTTTTCAAGGATGTCATAGTATACCTTACCCGAGCAGAAGACCAGTTTCGTGATTTCGTCCTTGTTTGGCAGGCTGTCATCTATAACTTCATTGAAGCCGCCGTTTGTGAAATCACTGATCTTTGAAACACAAAGCGGATGCCTGAGCAGGCTTTTTGGTGTAAACACCACCAGGGGCTTCCTGAATTCACGTCTCAGCTGCCGTCTCAGTAGATGGAAGAAGTTTGCAGGGGTGGTGCAGTTGGCGATCTGCCAGTTGTAATGTCCCGAAAGTGTAAGGAAACGCTCCAGCCTGGCGCTTGAATGTTCAGGCCCCTGTCCTTCATACCCATGAGGCAGGAAAAGTACCAGGGCATTCATGACCTTCCATTTGTCCTCGGCGCTGCTGAGGTATTGATCGATGATGACCTGGGTGCCATTGTTGAAATCCCCGAACTGTGCTTCCCAGATGGTAAGCCCTCCTGGTGTCGCAAAAGCGTAGCCATATTCGAACCCAAGTACCCCGTATTCCGACAGCAGGGAATTATAAATCCTGAAATTCGCCTGTTTATCGCTGATATGATCGAGAGGGATGAATTTTTCTTCTGAGTCCTCGATGGTGAGCACGGCATGCCTGTGTGAGAATGTCCCGCGCTGGCAGTCCTGGCCTGTCATCCTGATCGGGTACCCTTCTCTGAGCAGGCTGCCGTATGCCAGCAATTCACCCATTGCCCAGTCGAGGTGGCCTTCACCCTGGAGCATGGTCTTACGATCGTCCTGCAACTTGATTATTTTGCGGAAAAACGGTACGCCTTCGGGAAGCATGGTAAGCTTGTTCCCAATCTCCCTGAGAAAGACTTCGGGGATTGCCGTTACAGGTGAAGAATTGAAATCTTCAGGTACAGCCCTTCGTATCCCGGTCCAAAGTTCTCCAAGAAAGGGAGCGATGTCGGCATTTTTAATAGTTTTCGACGACTGGAACGAAACCTCAAGGGAGGTATTTATTTCGCTTTTAATCCTGTCAACATCAAAGGCAGCTGCTATGCCTTCCTCTTCGAGCCTGGTGCAATAGATATCAAGGGGATCGGGATGTGTTTCAATTATTTTGTAAAGGACAGGCTGGGTAAACCGGGGCTCGTCACTTTCGTTGTGTCCGAATTTGCGGTAACCGAGCAGGTCGATAAATACATCTTTATGAAACTGCTGCCTGAATTCCATAGCCAACTGCACAGTGTATACCACAGCTTCCACATCGTCGGCATTCACATGAAATACCGGTGACTGTATAGTTTTTGCGACATCGGTGCAGTAAACGCTTGAGCGCCCGTCAAGGTAATTGGTGGTAAAGCCTATCTGGTTATTGATGACCAGGTGAATGGTGCCACCGGTTTTATACGCATCGAGATCGGCCATCTGGGTTGTTTCGTAAACGATACCCTGGCCCGAAATCGAAGCATCACCATGGATGAGTATGGGAACCAGTTTTAAACTATCTCCTTTATAAGCATGATCGATACGCCCTCTTGACAATCCTTCGGCTACCGGATCAACAGCCTCGAGATGGGATGGATTGGGGCAAAGTGTAAGATTCAGAACTTGTCCGCTGGCGGTGTTTACTTTGGTGGAGTACCCAAGATGGTATTTGACATCCCCAAGCAGTTCCTCGTCACTGTATTCTTTTCCCTCGAATTCAGAGAAGATCTGTTCAAACGGTTTTTGCATGATGTTCCCAAGCACATTAAGCCTGCCTCTGTGGGCCATGCCAAGAATGAATTCTGAGATCCCGAGTTCCGAGCCTTTCCTTATCACTGCATCCAACGCAGGAATCAATGATTCGACTCCTTCAAGAGAGAAACTTTTATGTCCCGGAAATTTCTTATGGATGAATTTCTCCATCAGAACAGCTTCTGCAAGTTTTTTAAGGATCCGGGTTTTTTCAGGTATTGAAAAAGCAGCTGTGTTTTTAACCGGTTCCATTTTTGAGATGAACCATTCTACTACTTCGGGCCGGCGGATATAATAATATTCAATCCCAACCGATTCACAGTATGTTTTCTGCAGATGGGCAATGATATCAATAAGCCTGGCATTTCCCAGCCCAATTTCCTTACCTGCCTGGAAGTGCTTCTGCAGATCTTCCTTGCCCAATCCGAAATTTTCAATGTCAAGTGTGGGGGAGTATTTCCTCCTTGTCCTCACAGGATTGGTTTTCGTGAATAAATGCCCTCTTTGCCGGTAAGCGGCGATGAGGTTAATCACCTTGAATTCATTCGGGTATAAAAAAGCTTCTCCTTCCTCAGCTTTATAGTTTTTCTGGCAGAACTCGAAACCTTCGAAAAATTTTCGCCAGGATTCATCAACGGAAGCAGGATCTCTGCGATATTGTTCGAAGAGCTCTTCGATAACTGCAGCATCCTGGGTATTGAGATATGAAAATTGGTCCATACGTTTGACTGTTCTAAGATGTAAGGGCAAAGATAATTAAATAGCGAAAAGCGAAATAGCGAAATAGCGAAAAGCGAAATTGCGAAATTGTAAGATGGTGAGATTATTATGGATCCTGCATCTTGCATCCTGCATCCTGCATCTTCTATCTTTTTAAAAACGGGCCATGATATTCCCGGGTGCCTGACAGGACTTTCGCAAAGTACAATCCTGCCGGAAGTAATGAAACGTCGATGCCATCCGCATACAGGGAATATTTTTCAAGAAGGCCGCGGCTGTTGTATACCGAAACGGAAGCATCTGAGGCAATGGGAATATTCACATATATGGTTTTATCGCAGGGGTTTGGATAAAAACCAAAGCCTGCATTATTTTTTTCAGTAATCCCGGTTGGAGTAAACTGGAAGGATTTTACAGGGGCGAACCCCGAAGGCATGAAGCCGTTGTCGATAGTCTGAACGCTCCAGTAATACGTTCCTTCTGACAGTCCGGTGATAGTCCATGCGGTATCCTGTCCGGTGTTTCCCTGGGATTCAACGAGGCGGAAACCCGTGGAGGACAGTGACATCGGGCTGAACACGTCCATGGTATCGGCATCACTGCCGACCATTATGTTATACGTGAGCCCTTCGGAAGGCGTTTCGGAATCACTTGCCTTATTCCAGTTCAGTTTCACAGTATTGCCGTTTTGCCGGACCAGCAGGCCTGAAGGCGGATCTGGAAGAGTATTTGTAAAATACTGGTATGTTCCCGAGGTATTGCGGTAGAGCCGGGTTGCAGTGAGGTCGTTATTGTCGGTGCCGCTTAGCAAAAGGTCGGTGAACCCATCGTTGTTGTAATCAGCAAAGGCAGTTCCGCCGGCTGCAATGCCGGTGATATCCGTATAGAAATTATTGAACATCATCCCGCCTTCGTTGTGATATAACAGGGTGATGGCGCTGCCTCCGCAAGAATGGAGTTTGCCTGTTACAATAAAATCAGGCTTTCCGTCATTGTCATAATCGGCAACATCCATATTGGTTGCAAAACTGTTGAAGGTATAATTGTCAATCTTTTCAAACACATCATTTCCCTTATTTTCGTAAATGAGGATATACCCGACCACCGTGTCGACCCCTGAAATCAGCAGATCCATATCTCCATCCTGGTCGAGGTCGGCCCATCGCGAATTACCATAAGATATTCCAGTGATTCCCGAAGGCTGAACACTCACCGGTGTAAACGTTCCGTGATCGTTGCGAAGCAGAACAGAAACATCTCCCACATCAACATGGCCACATACAAAGACATCGGGTTGCCCGTCGTTATTATAATCGATCCAGTTACAGGAAGCATCGTTCACAAGGGGCAGAGGGGCTGCTATGGTGGAGAAATTCAGGTTCCCGTTGTTATGCAGGATTTCCGAAGAGAAGTTTCCCGCCATCAGGATATCAAGGCGGCCGTCATTGTCATAATCGCCCCAGTGAGCTTGTCCGTAAGAAACTGCGAAAGGGAGGGGAACCGGGTTGTTGCTGAGGACTCCATTGGTATTGCTTACGATGTAAGCTTTGGTGTTTTCCGAAGCATCTTTGCCGGTGATCAGGAGGTCGAGCCATCCGTCGTTGTCAGCATCGCCCCATTCAACGCCGCCGCTGGTAAGCTGTGGAAGGACGAAGCCAGAATTGACGAAAATCCCGTTATCATTGCGATACACATAGGCTTTCGGGATCAAAGCGCTGTCGCCGCAGATGGCAATATCCAGATCCCCGTCTTTATCGTAATCGCCCCAGGAAACCCAGCTGTGAGCCAGGTCGGGAAGACCGGCGCTTTGAACAAGCACATAAGGCTGTACCTGGGCCTGAAGATAGTTGCATGCAAAGCCTGGTATCAGGAAGAATGCCAGAAGAAACACGTTTCGCATTGTCCCTATTTTTTCTGTTCTTTCTGAAAATTATCGAGAGCAGCATCGAGCCATTTCACAAACTCGTCAACATTGAGGTTATAGGCCCGGGGCTGGGCAAGCATGTTTCCCGAGGTATCGAGAAGAACATAATAGGGCTGGGAGTTGATGTTGTATTTCGAGATCTGCAGGTCGGCATAGATCTTTCCAATAGATTTCTTGACCTTTCCATCGTACTTGCTTGTGATCCATTCATTCTCGGGGACTTCGGTTTTGTCATCCACATACAATGCAGTAACAATAAATTTTTCGCGAAGCCTCTGCAAAACCGGGGGAGCCGACCAGACATTGGCTTCCATTTCGCGGCAGTTCACACAACCGTGTCCGGTAAAATCAATAAAAATGGGTTTGTTCGTTTTTTTTGCACATGCCAGGGCCTGTTTGTAATCGAAATACCCTTCAAGTCCGTGGGGCAGCTTCAGGAAATCTCCATATCTTGGTTTTTCACAGAGGGCGGATGGGTTAGCTGCGGCTCCCCCTCCTGCGTTCACGGCTTTGACTTCCTCCCTGATAATTCGTGTGAGGTCGAAGTCAAGCGAAGTTTCGGGGGGCAGATAACCTGAAAGGGCTTTCAGTGGAGCACCGAACATCCCGGGCACCATATAGATCACAAATGAGAATGTGATTATTGCGAGCAGCAGCCTGGGAACGCTGACATAAGGAACATCGGAGTCATGGTTGAATTTAAGTTTCCCGAGGAGGTAAAAACCCATGAGTGCAAAGGTGATGATCCAGATGGCAAGGTATACTTCCCTGTCAAGGATATGCCAGTGGTAAGTCTGGTCGGCAATACTCAGGAACTTTAAGCCCAATGCGATCTCAATAAAACCGAGGACGACCTTAACCGAATTAAGCCATCCGCCCGATTTAGGCAGGCCAGAGAGCCATGACGGGAAAAATGCGAACAAACCGAAGGGCAGGGCAAAAGCAAGGGAAAATCCTAACATCCCGATGATTGGTTTCAGGATTTCGCCGCTTGCCGACTGTACCAGGATGGCGCCAACTATAGGACCTGTGCAGGAGAAGGAGACCAGGACCAGGGTGAATGCCATGAAAAACGCCCCGCTGTAACCCCCTTTGTCGGCCTGCTTGTCGGCCTTGTTTACAATCCAGCTGGGTAAAGTGATCTCGAACATGCCAAGGAATGAAGCAGCAAAGACCATGAAAATGAGAAAGAAGAATACGTTCGGGATCCAGTGTGTACTGAGGAAGTTGGCGAAATTAGCGCCAAGGGTCACTGCAACCACGGTTCCGATGACGGTATAGATCACAATGATCGAAAGTCCGTATACAATAGCCTGCATGCGGCCCTTACGTTTGTTTTCGCTGCCTTTCATGAAGAAGGTGACGGTCATAGGAATCATCGGGAATACGCAGGGTGTGACGATGGCTGCAAGCCCGGCCAGGAAACTGATGAGGAAAAAGATCAGCAGGGATTTGTCTTCTTTTGACCCGGTGCCCGTCGAGCCGATCTGTGCTATTTTTACGCTGTCCTGTTTCGCGCTGCAGCAGGCTTTTTTGATGGTTTTAGTGGTGTCAGATGTGTCAGTTTTGGCAGCAGGGGCTGTGCCTGTGGCTGCAGTGACTGCCTGAACAGCTTGATTTTTTGAGGGTTCAGCCTGGACAGTGGTTGCGGATGAAGGATTTCCTTTAACGGCAAATTCAAATTCAACATCAGTAGGTGCAATGCAGGAACGGTCATTGCAGCACATGAAATAGACACTTCCCTTGATGGTAAAGTCTTTTTTGCTGAGCACCTTTATTTTTTGCCTGAAAATGGCTTTGTCGGGGAAATAGGTGATCACCATATTCTCGAACTGGGGATCTTTCTCACTGACGCCTTTGGGCTCAATTACCTTGCCAACCAGTTCATAATCGGAGCTTTTTGTAAATGTAAACTCGGTAGGGGACGGTCCGTCGGGAACAACCTTTTGTGAGTAGGTATGCCAGCCTCTTTCTGAATTTGAAATAAGCAACAACACTGCTTCTCCCGGCGTGGTTTGTTCAACCTTAAATGTCCATTTTACAGGTTCGAGTACCTGGCTCCCCGCAAACAGCGGGAGTAAGGCAATTGTCAAAAGGAAGAAGACTGCTTTTTTCATGTCTGACAGGTTCGAATTGTTAGGGTGCAAATGTAAGAAAAATAGGGATGCGGGATGCAGGATGCAGGATGCAAGATTCAAGATGCAAGATGCAGGATGCAAGATGCAAGATGAAAGATGCAGGATGCAGGATGCAGGATGCAAGATGCAAGATGCAAGATGCAGGATGCAAGATGCAAGATGCAGGATGCAAGATAAAAATCTATTTCATCAGCTATCCTGCATCCCGGATCCAGTTACCCCGCCACCTGCATGGTAATCCTGAAAATCCTGCTTGTCCCGTGAGTGATCCTGAACCTGTGGTCAATACGCTTTCCAACCACCCAGGCAATCTTTCCGGAACTACAGAGGACCCAGGTGTTTTCTTTGTCGGGAAGTGAAACTTTTTCATTAATAAGAAAATCACTTATCTTTTTCTTTCCTTTCATTCCGAACGGATGAAAACTGTCGCCTGGCTTCCAATTCCTCAGCTCAAGCGGGAAGCTGAGTTTGTCAAAATCAAGACTGGCTGTTTCTTTTTCAGCAGGGATTGGATCTGAGGGATCATATTCTGCAACAGTAAACCGGAGTTTTACCGGCCAGGAAATATTTTTCCTTTTCTCAGAGATCATCCTTCCCTGTTCTTTCCTCTCAGGTTTAGCACTCTGAATGATAAGGCTGCCACGGTCAATGACAGCCCGGTGAGTCAATGACAGGAAGGTTCTTCCACTGTTTTTGCTGCTGTTTGCAAGGATGTCTCCCACGACGCTTGCATTGAAACCATAGCCGGAAAGAAGCTCCCATGCATACAGCTCATGCGGGGCAGATTGTGCGAGGAGTTTAAGATCGACAATCGTTTTATCCTTGAAAACTTTAGAAAATACCGGGATGTTCTCTTTCAGGGATTTTCGTCCTATTGCTTCCCAATCTCTCAGAATTGCGATTTCTGAAGAAAGGGTTCTCCTGAAATCGGGATTGATCTCTTCGAGGAGAGGAATGACCTTCAAACGGAATTTATTCCGCAGATACTTGTCTTCGGCATTGGAACTATCGTTACAAAAACCGATATGGTTTGATTTGGCATAATCGGCTATGTCGCTCCTGAAGGCAAAAAGGAGGGGGCGGATTAACAATCCCTGTTTAGGAAGGATGCCATGAAGTCCTGATATCCCGGTTCCTCTTACAAGGTTGATCAGGAAGGTTTCCACCTGGTCGTCGAGATGATGGGCGGTTGCAATGAAATCAAATTCTTCCGAAGCCCTGATCTCTTCAAACCATTTGTATCGCAGCTCCCTGGCAGCCATCTGCACCGATATTTTATGATCCGTTGCATAAGCTGATGTATCGAAATGTTCTGCGAAATAAGGAACCCTGAACTTTGAAGCAAGTGTTTCAACAAATTTCTCCTCAGCATCACTTTCACTGCCTCTCAGCCTGAAATTGCAATGAGCTATTCCGAATTGAAGTCCCGAATTATAAAACAGATCGGCCATCACGACCGAGTCTGCTCCTCCCGACACTGCAAGAAGAATTTTGTCTTTTGCATTGAACAGTGAATGCTGCTTAATGAAACTTTGAAAATGCTGAAGCATACTTATTTAAGTAGCGTTGTAGCGAGAAGCGGGATAGCGAAATAGAGAGTAACGAGGTAGCGCAAAAATCAATCAATCGTAAATCGTACTTCGTACTTCGTAAATCATTTGATGTCCCAGACATCGCCTGAATTCAGCAGATCGTCAACATTCCTGATCTTGCTGGTTTCCTTGGCGTATTTGATCTGCTCTTCCACCATATCATCGTAAGTTGGGAACATGGCTGAACGGATGACTCCGAAAACCATTGGGAAGTGAGGTGGAGCAAGCTTTGCAAGCATCAGGTGGATGCCTGGATCCTGGCTGTAGGCATCGTGAACAAGGATATCGTCGATGGTGACCCCGTTTTTGCCAATTTCGACCACGTCAAGCATGGTATCTTTCAGGATAAGTCCTTTTTCGTTGTTCTTGCCCCAGGTCATAGGCTGACCATTTTTGACATTAAGCATGTTCTCATCCTTATGTTCCTTGCCAATCACATCATTATGTGCCTTATCGGCAAAAATGATGCAATTCTGCATAATCTCGATAATGGAAGTGCCATCGTGTTTTGCGGCTTCGAACATGGCTTCAGTCATCAGGGTGATGTTGTTATCGGGAACCCGGGCATAAAATGTGCCCTGTGCGCCCATCACGAGTTCACCAACATTGAAAGGGTGTTCGATGGTTCCCTGGGGAGATGTCTTTGTGACCTTGCCCATGGGTGTTGTAGGGGAATACTGCCCCTTCGTCAGTCCGTAGATCTGGTTATTGAAAAGAAGAATATTGATATCTACGTTTCTGCGGATGACGTGAATGAAATGGTTCCCGCCGATTGCCAGCGAGTCCCCGTCACCTGTAGCCATCCAGACACTGAGCCTGGGGTTTGCGATCTTCACTCCTGTTGAAATGGCCGCCGCACGTCCATGAATACCGTGAATACCGTAAGTGTTCACATAGTATGGGAAGCGAGAAGAACAGCCGATACCTGAGATCATGCAGAAGTTCTCTTTGCGATAACCTATTTTCGGGAATACTCTTTCCACTGCAGCAAGGATGGCGTGGGCGCCGCAACCGGCACACCATTTAACCATCTGGTCACTTTCAAAATCGGCTTTGGACAATTGAACTGTGGAGCGTTCAATGGTTGTATTTACGAAATCCATATTACTTTTCCTCCAGGATTTGTTTGAATTTTTCGGTTAACTCATTGATCATGAATGGTAATCCCTGCACCTTGTTGAACTGGGAAATATTCGGCATGGGGAATTTCATCCGCAGATAGTTTACGAATTGTCCGCTGTTGAGTTCGCAAACGACTATCTTTTTAAAGCCTTTCAGGACTTTTTCAGTGTTTTTGGGGAGCGGACTTATATAGCTGAAGTGTGCATGGCTGATGCTTTTGCCTTCGTTCTGGGCGAGCTTCACTGCTGAATGCACAGCTCCGAATGTACCTCCCCAACTGACTACCAGCAGGTCGCCTTTTTTCTCTCCGTCGATTTCCTGTTCGGGAATAAAATCGGCAATCTTTTCAACTTTGGCAGCACGCAGGTCAACCATGATCTGGTGGTTCATCGGATCCATGGAAACCACGCCGGTGATGTTTTCTTTTTCGAGCCCGCCAATCCTGTGACGCAGACCTTCGGTTCCAGGGATAGCCCATTGGCGAACCAGGGTCTCAGCATTGCGCTTGTAAGGTTTATAATCTTTATCGTTTGCTTCGGCGATAGGTGGTTTGATCGGCGGCAGGTCTTTAACTTTAGGAATACGGAAAAGAGCTGATCCGAAACCCAGGTACCCATCGGTCAGAAGGATTGCAGGAGTCATATGTTCCATCGAAAGTTTTGCTGCCATGTATGCCTTGTAAAAGCAATCATCGGGAGTTGAAGCGGCAAGGATGATGATGGGGCCTTCTCCGTTTCTTCCAAACAATGCCTGCATCAGGTCCGATTGTTCCGATTTGGTTGGGAGTCCGGTTGACGGACCGCCACGCTGAACGTCGACGATCACGAGGGGAAGTTCGGTGATCAGTGCAAGTCCGATAGCTTCGCTTTTCAGGGAAAGGCCAGGGCCCGAGGTAGTAGTGCATGCCAGGGAGCCTGCATAAGATGCTCCGATTGAAGAGCAAATACCAGCGATCTCGTCTTCGGCCTGGAATACTTTTGCTCCCAGGGATTTATGTTTTGACAGCTCCATCAGGATCTCAGTTGCCGGAGTGATAGGGTAGGAGCCCAGGAAGAGGGGGCGGCCTGATTTTTCTGCAGCAGCAAGGAGTCCCCAGGCAGTGGCTATATTACCTGTAATGTTGCGGTAGCGGCCTTTGGCAAGTTTTGCCGGACCGACCTGTATAACCGATTCAAGTGCTTCAACGGTTTCAGCATAGTTGTATCCTGCCTGGATCACGATTTTGTTGATCTCGACGATTTTTGGGTTCTTTTTGAAACGCTCCTCGAAGTAAGTGAAAGCAAGTTTTGTGTCGCGGTTGAAAATATAATACAGTATGCCCAGGGCGAACATATTTTTTGAACGTTCGGCGGTTTTATTATCAATACCGGAATCCTTTAGGCTCTCTTTTGTCATCGCTGTTATCGGCGCCTTGATGAGATTGTACGATTCCAGGCTGTTATCGGCAAGCGGACTTTTTTTATACCCTGCCTTTTCAATGGCTTTATCATCGAAAGAATCGGTGTCGACAAGGATGGTAGCGCCCTTCTTTGCCCATTTAAGGTTGGATTTAAGCGAGGCAGGGTTCATGCAAACAAGTACATCGACCAGGTCACCGGTGGTGTAAATTTTTTCGGAGCCCATATGAACCTGGAAGCCGGAAACGCCGGCGATCGTGCCCTGAGGAGCCCTTATTTCCGCAGGGAAATCAGGAAAGGTTGCAAGGTCATTCCCCGCCATAGCAGCGGAATCGGAAAAAACGGAACCTGAAAGTTGCATGCCGTCGCCAGAGTCCCCGACGAACTTCACAACCACGCTTTCCTTCTCAATAATGTGTCTTTTAGTGTTAGGCATCGTTATGTGTTTTTTAGAGTGTACAAAAGTACGAAAAAATCATGTGCAATGAATGCGGGATACAAGATACAAGATCCAAAATGCGAGATTTCCTGCATCCTGCATCCTGCATCCTGTATCCTGCATCCTGCATCCTGTATCCTGCATCCTGCATCCTGCATCCTGTATCCTGCATCCTGCATCCTGTATCCTGCATCGGCGAAGCTTTCATCCTGTTAAAAATTTCACATCCAGTGGATTTTAGGTTTAAAAAAAATATGTATCTTTGCAGTGGAAAATGTAATTACTAACCCGACCTGTCTTATGGCAGGCATAAATATGATCAGTCATGGCTTACAAAATTAATGATGATTGCACTGCTTGTGGAACCTGCATCGATGAGTGCCCCGTTGAAGCGATTTCCGAAGGTGATATCTATAAGATTAACCCTGAAGTTTGCACCGACTGCGGAGCATGCGCAGATGTATGCCCTGTTGAAGCAATTCATCCTGAATAAACCATTCAGAGTGGAAAACAAAACGGGCGGTCCCATACGGAACCGCCCGTTTTGTTTTATAAGCTGAATTCTTTAAGCTCCAGTTTCTCCCCGTCAAAAACGGCATAGGTAAAATGTGTGAGCCAGTCGCCCAGCACAACCTGGGTTGCCTTTTCAGTGATTCGGGTCTCAACCGGGTAATGGTAATGCCCGTAAACAAGGTAATCGATTTCAGGATGTTGCTGAATTATTTTTTTTGAATGGAAGGCTATTCTTTCGTTGATCAGTCTGAGATTCCGTTCCTCTTCCTGCTTTTCTTTCTGGAGCGCGGCATGCCTGCTTTTCCTCGACCAGAACAGGGCCATGCTGATCCCGAGGTCGGGGTGGATCAGCCTGAAAAGCCATTGATTGATGCGGCTTGCAAAAACTTTTTTAATGAATTTATACCCATGGTCACCGGGTCCGAGCCCGTCTCCATGGGCCAGGTAAAAATGTTTGCCGTTGAAAGTCCTGAATTCAGGCTCACGGTGAAGGCTTATACCTGTTTCCTCCTGGAGGTATGAGAAAGCCCACATGTCGTGGTTGCCGCGGAAGAGGTGGATTGGGATTGGGGGTTGGGGATTAGGGGTTAGGGGTTGGGGATTGGGGATTGGGGATCCTGCATCCTGCATCCCGCATCCTGCATCCTGCATCCCGCATCCTGCATCCTGCATCCTGTATCCTGCATCCGTGATCTCAGCCAACTTCCCGAGAAGTCTTGAGTATCCCTTCGGAACAGTGTGCTTATATTCAAACCAGAAATCAAAAAGGTCACCCATCAGGAAAATCTCGGCAGCGTCCTTCCTTGCCATATCCAGCCATGCAACAAGTTTCTTTTCCCTTTCAAGGCTTTGCTGCCTGTCGGGGATACCAAGATGAAAATCCGACGCGAAATAGATCTTTTTGGTCATGTATCAAGGGCAAATATCGTAAAAAATATCAGGACCCACCGGCAGGGTGTTTTAATTCCCTTGCCTGGATGATCCTCTTATGATGGAATTCTGCATGTTTGTTGCCTGGGAAAGCATGGTTAAGTGAACTGTCAAGCCTGAGAAAATACAGTGAATCCTCATCGAATTTCAGGACCGGACTTAGACTGAGTGCGTGGTTAAGCACCAGAAGCGAGGTGAGGGAAGCCGGATGTTTGTCAATGTAATCTTTCTCCAAAGTTTTCTGTCTTTCCCATATGGGTCTTGCAAGTTCGTCAAGAGTTGAGGTAAGTTTTGCAAAATCAGGATCATCCTGCCTGGAGATCAGGATGTTCTGAATTGAATCAAACGAAACCTTGTTTTTGGCGGAAACTTTGAAAAAACCTTGCAGATCACTGCTGTTAAGTGACCCCGAAATAGTTACATCCTCAGGAAAGGAAGAAAATGCACCAACGACTTTTACAGAGTCACCTGGTACAATTTCAAGAACAAGAGGCTCACACTCCGGGAGTCTGAGCAAGCATATCCTTATTGAATCGGATGAGAGTCTTAATGAAAATTCACCTTCATTATTTAAAACA
>SESF01033554.1_pt1 | contig 15541 bp, 24 predicted proteins | sample 3171521 | NCBI WGS metagenome assembly SESF01 (sample SAMN10866945, study PRJNA518727) | freshwater metagenome | biome: subpolar coniferous forest; feature: holomictic lake; material: water; isolation source: holomictic Lake 227, 6 m and 8 m depth | place: Canada: near Kenora, Ontario | collected...
CGTTAACCCGATAGGCATGGGTCGTATCTGGTCAGCTGTAACCCGATCGAGTGTATCCTGCCATGCCCTTTTCGCGGCGGCTGCCTCGTTCTCCTCTTTAATCCTGCGTGCAGCAAGGACCCCTGCAGGCTCCAGATATGCTGGTGTGTCGGTTAAATCCCTCATCCCTGCATACCAGTCCGTGCACCAAACTGGCATTAGCATGGTTGAGCAGGTTAAGATATAATCACGAAATGGCGTTCGCTTCCATTCGTCCAAAGTTAAGTCATCTGTCTTAGGACGAGCATTCTCGATTACTCGAATCCACGATTCGCACCATTGTGGCTGATTCGTTCGTACAGCGCACAACTTAAAGTTTTCATCAAAACTACGTTGAAACCAGGATTCCGGAGCTATCAAGCGCTTTTCAGCATGCGCTTTTGAAGGTATTAACAGAACTTCGATGATGACCACCATAATACTTATTAGTATTGGCGCCAGGGCTAACGCACCGGTCTTTCTTAAGGCATTTGCTAACATATATAGTGCTCCTGACATTATCTTGCGATATTATTAAACATTGTTTCTATATATTCAAGTGGTTGATAAGAATGCGATATGTCGCATTCTAGGTTACTCGTCGTCGTTTGTTATAACCACAACACCAGCCTATAAAGGCTTTATCAGGGTCTCGAGGGGGTTCCTTGCCAGCCTCATAGGCTCTCCACTCTTGTTCAAGTTGGTAAATGTCTGGCCGATCTTGTCCCCAACTGTTGAATATCTCGCGAGCCTGTTCAATCGTTTCACCACGTAATAAAGGTGGCCCGCCTCGTTCTTTGTCGGTTCGCCCATCTGTAAAGTCAACTGTTGAGGCATCACGATGTTTGTCAGGCTTCGGTAATCCTATTGGACCTTTAAGTTTATGTCTCAACTCTGCCTCTTCAGCTTCTCGTTCTGGTTTAATGGCAACAGTAAATATTAATCGCTCCACCTTGCGGCCGGTTCCTTTGGTCGCCCTAACCTCTTCAACATCAACTGTAAAATCCGCTTTATCATTTATTTCCTGAAGAGATGGAGATAAGACCCTGTTTCGAAAATCAGCAAAGTTGGCCATCTTATCGCCGACACCGAGTAACGAACGCAGCTCGTCAACTGGCACGTTCCAGGACTTCGAGATGTTTCGGTTCGCATATAATTCGAGGTTTTCGTATAGTGTCGGGGCATACTTGCAGATAAACTGCCCGAGTATCGCGAGTTTTATACGAGCAAATACAGCAGGTTTGTTAAGGAGCGGGATGAGGTCAGGATGAAAAGCAAAACGAATTACTCCTTCACCTTTTGGAACAGAGCCATACACGAGACCGCCAAATGTGTCACGCTCTTCGCCTTTGGTATCTGTGAACGTACAGTCTGGTATAATCTGGCCCAATCTTCTAAGTATTGCCCTTATGCGATCATTGCTTTCATGTGAACCGAGATACGACCTCACATCAGAAGTTGTGACAAAATGCCGTGGTGCAGTCATTAGATTTGGATAGGCTATCGCTAAAAGCATGTTGAGCATCTTTCTTTCCTGTCCGCTCAACTGACCGCCTGCTTTGGCCTCCTGAATTGCTTCACGCCCCTTCGGCACCGATGGGTTGGTTCTCATGTCCAAAGGATTCCCGCGCAGTTCGCGGGAATCCTTGCGTGGCTTTTCAAGCTTGTCCATGCCTTTCGATTAGCACGACAGCACATACGCATCAAGTCGTAAAAGACGTCATTATCTAAACCTGTGAGTTAGCCGCCCATTCTGTCGCACGAGAACCAGTGAGCAACCCAAGAGCCTGTGAGTTAACCGCCCATTCTGTCGCACGAGAACCCGTGAGCAACCCAACAGCCTGTGAGTTAACCGCCCATTCTGTCGCGCGAGAACCCGTGAGCAACCCAGCAGCCTGTGAGTTAGCCGCCCATTTTGTCGCACGAGAACCAGTGAGCAACCCAACAGCCTGTGAGTTAGCCGCCCATTTTGTCGTAGTAAGCCGCCCATTTTGTCGTAGTAAGCCGCCCATTCTGTCGCACTAACTATCAACATCATATTGAAAGAATTGACTAATTTTTGCCTGAACACTTAGAACAATTTGAACATAAACCCCCTTACCCCCTATATTAGCCCAAGCAAGAAAAATGCTTAGCAGCGTAAGCAAATAGTGGCACCAGGAATCAACTTTTTCTCAGCTTTGTGCCAGCAAACCAAAGCCAGCAAACAGGCAACCATTTGCACCCGCAGAAAGGGCTGCAGGGGCATTAAGAGGCGCGGGCCAGGGGAAAGTGGCATGGGGATATCCCAACTGCATCAGGTGAGCTTCCTACGCTGTTTTTGGGGCATTGTAGGCTCGGGGTCATCGGGTGACCTGTTCAGCAGCATGGTCAGCAGGTGATCGAGGTCACTATCAGCCAATCCTCGAAACTCAGCGCGAAGGGAATCCCGTGCAGCCCCCTTTCCACCTGTTCGCAATGCTTCGTGAACTACTTTAACCAAAGAAGCATTGATGGTGTACACGGCATTAGCCTCCAAGATAAGAACGTTTAGTCTGACCAAACCATCGTTCCCACCAAGACTTATCTGGTTCTGATGACGGTATCGTTACCGTCCCCCCAGCCGATCAAGAACCTTGTGTTGTTTTTCGTCAACGGCTGCCGCACTGGCTTCTGCAGCTATCCTTTCGAAAAACAGGCTTCGCTCGGCTGGGGGGACGGTAACGATTCGTTCCGTAAGTTCACACAGCAGTCCCCTCGGCACCAATACTCTGATTTCTCATGAATTTCCGACAATCTCCTGTTTATCGAGAGCCTGGACGGCGACGCCCTTGTCGGGTAGTGGCGGGTTGGGCAGAATCAGGTAAGCTGTTTAAAGCCATTGTTGCCTCCGGTGAAGGTGATGATGGTTAGGCCGGGCTGGGAGATTTCGGCTCCCCGGCTCGGCCGCTTTGATGATTGACATGCTGGCACGTACAGTGCCAACACCGTTTCGGCGTCAGGTGTCAACACGGTGTCGGCATGGAAGAAGCTTCCTGGGTATCCATAAGCGAAGCTGCTCGACAGCTCGGTGTCAGCAGGACGGCCGTTCGTAACAGGATGACGCGCGGATCGTTGCCGACCATGACCGGAAACCATGGGCAACTTCTTACGCAAGTGGTGTTAACACCTGACACTCAAGTGTTAACTGGAACCGTGTCGGCACCTGTTAACACCCCAGCTCCGGCAGAGGCATCCGGGGCGGTGTCGCTTGCTGATGTGCGGGCTATGCTAGGAGAGCAGGCAGCTCGATACGACACAACGTTTGCAGCCCTACAAACGGCGCATGCTGCCGCAATGGAAGCAGCCCTCGACCGGCAAGAGCGTCAACACCGGGCCGAGCTTGACCGGCTCTCTACGGCGCACAAATCCGCCGTTACGGCATTAATGGATCGGGTCGGTCGGATGCTCGTTGCTCAACGCCCGGCCCCTCGGGGGCCTTGGTGGGCGCGGCTGTTCGGCAGCTCGAAGCACTCGAAGATCGGGGGCGAGCAATGACCAAAGCGGTTAATAAGGCGCTCGCTTTTCTGCGTGATGGCGGTATTAAGAAACGAATGCCGCCTGGGGTTGGCCCCCAGACCATCAAGGGGCTATTGGAATTGGGCTACATCGAACTTGTGCCCGCCACACCCGAGCAGGGCGCTCCGGCCGGCTATCGGATCACAGACAAAGGACGGCGGGCCTGAACATGTTTGAAGCCTCTCCCGCTGACATCGTCGCTATCAAACGAGCCGCCACCGTCAGCCGCGAACATGCCCTCGCCGAATGTCGGCGGCGTTGGCCCACACTGGCCGATCAGTGGCTTGATGGAGTGCTCAACCGGATACTTGCAATGCGGCAGGATTCCGTACCCCATCGCGCCAAACATGAACCACGAATGGACGGACAAGGGCCGGGAAGCCGATCTCATAAGGATTAGCTATAGCCGGCTATTGGCAATGCAAAGGCGCTCGTGTACTCAGTGGCACCCTCACTTCGCTCAAGAGCCGCAGCCATGAACAAAGCCGAACTGATCACCCATGTTGCCGATGCGTCCGAACTGTCGAAGGCCGACGCCGGGAAGGGTGTTGACGCCGTGTTCGGTGCTATCGCGGCGGCGCTCAAGGTCGGGGATGATGTCACCCTGGTCGGGTTCGGATCGTTCTCTGTCAGCAACAAGGCTGCTCGTCCGGGTCGGAACCCTCGGACCGGGGAGCCGGTCGAAATTGCGGCACGTCGGGTGCCAGCCTTCAAGGCCGGAAAGACGTTAAAGGAAGTTGTCAACGGGTGACGGTGGGGCGGCCGGATTGGCTTTTATGGATATGGCGGTAGCACTTCATCCGGCCCGTGCCTGGTGCCCCGTCCCCATGGTTGGATGTCGCCACGGGGTATAATAGCAAGTAATCGGTCAGTTGAACCGCAGCTTCGTATTTCCCGGCGTCTTCCTCGCCTCCGAAGACGCCGGGTCGCCAGCCAATATCCATCGCGCCGCAAACGCTTGGTCACCCGTCAGCTTGCCTGCCAGTTCAACGGCGGCCTGGGCAGCGCGGCACTCAAAGCGCCGGGTGGTCATGCTGGCATCGTCAACAGCCAAGATGACGGGACCAATGCGACTGACGACGATAGCCATCAAACCCGATCCTCTGTACGTCGCAGCTTGCCCCCGACAAGCGGTAGTTCAAGCTGGACCGGTTGCACTTGCTTCATCCACTTCAAAGCCGCCACCGGGTCGGCCGTGAGCTGCGCCGCGAGCATGGTTGCCGCGTCCACCGACTTGCAGCCGTGCATGCGGATATCGCGGCCATCTGTGACGCTGACAACGTTACTGCGGCGGGTGACTTTGAGCGTCATGGCTCCTCCGAGTGCGACACCGCGCCCGCCCCGGTAAGTTTGGTTGCATCGACGATCAGATGGCGTCGTGCTGGCGGTGCCGCAGGGCGAAAATGGCAAAAGCAGCGAGACGACGCAAGCCTTGACTTTTCACGCTTCGCCAGCCGCTCGCCTATACGCCTTTGCCTAGCCGGACCCCAAATACCGCTCAAAGGGCAATCAATAGAATTATAACGATGGTTTTGTCGGCTGGTTTTTTTGGCGCAGCGGTGTTATGTAATACCAGTCAACAAGCATGTATTACGAGGCCAGCCATGGCAACCACCGTCACCAGCAAAGGGCAGGTCACCATTCCGAAGCCTGTGCGCGATCGCCTCGGCATCGTAGCCGGAAGTGCGGTCGAATTCGAGATGGTGCGTGATGGTCGTGTGATTTTGATCAAGGTCGATTCCGATCATCCCGTCAGTCGGTTCGAGGCTCTTCGTGGCCGTGCCGGTAAAGGCCTCTCCACCGATCAAATCATGGCCCTTACACGAGGCGAAGGCTGACCCGTGACCCTGGTCGATACCAACATCCTGCTCGACTTGGTTACAGACGATCCGACCTGGGCGGACTGGTCTATCCGTCAACTTGATGCGGCCGCCGTCAACGGATCGATCATAATCAACAGCATTGTCTATGCCGAGTTATCGGTGCGGTTTGAGCGGATAGAGGACCTTGACGAGGTATTGGCCGAAGCCGGGATCACGATGGAGGAAATTCCGCGCGCCGCCCTGTTTCTGGCTGGCAAGGTGTTCCGACGCTATCGAGCGGCCGGCGGGAGCCGTAATGGTGTCCTGCCTGACTTCTTCATCGGTGCGCATGCAGCAGTTTCAATGCTACCGTTATTAACCCGTGATATTCAGCGATATCGAACTTATTTCCCAACCGTAGAACTGATCGCACCTCAAATATAAAATTCAATCAACTGTCGGATACCAATCATCAGCTTCGATTTGATCAAGTGTAAAAGGGCATGTGATCGGCAACACCGAACGGCTAAAACAATCATAGTGTTCAAGACTCTTTCCAGCAATTCGTTTTGCGGTCGCATAAATGCTTGGAATATCCAGCCTATGAACTAAACCTGGATTGTCCCGCTTTAGCCTGTGTAAATCATCTCGGTGCAAATCAACAGATTCTTCCCAGCCACTCCGAGGGTCTTTTGCTGGCGAATATTGTAATTTCAAGAGGTGCTCGATAATCCGAACCAAAGCACTTTCCATTGCTCTTAATTCACTCCGGCCCAAACTTTCAATCTCCTCGGCGATATGTTCGATGTCAGCAGCCGACAACTGGCCGGACCTCAGCAGTGCGGCCTGTTCATTTGTCCAACTGTAAAAATCGTGCTCGTAGAGGCTGCCGCTCATCGGTATCTCCTCGGCCGGATCTCTTCAAGAGATCCGGCATATGGGATCATTTTGCTCATTCGCCGAGGCATCAGCATATCAACCGAGAGTGCACCGCCAAATGTCAAGCTTCTTGGCGACGACCGAGCCCAAGCTTTACCGCAAGTTCAGACCGCTGTTTTGCATATGTTGGTGCAACCATCGGATAATCAGAAGGAAGGCCCCATTTAGCACGATATTCATCAGGGGTCAGGTTGTAAGAAGTCTTCAAATGCCGCTTGAGCATCTTCAACTTCTTACCATCTTCTAAACAAATAATGTATTCAGGATGAACGGACTTTTTAACAGGAACGGCAGGCTTGAGATCAACACTGGCCTCGACCGCTTCCGAAGGTTTTCCAATTGATTTCAATGATTGATGAACGGTGTTGATCAGGTTCGGAACCTCGGTCACCGGCACGGTATTTCGGGCCAGATAGGCTTCGACAACTTTACTGGTCAAACTGATCATCATGGCTTGTTCAGTCGTTTCCATCTGTGCCCGCTCCTTGGTAATGGTTATGATTAGCCTATAGCTGTAAATAATGGCCCGAGCAAGAGCAATGGGTTTAGCTGAAGCATGCCCGCCAATCGTCATGAGGTGCTCGCCCAGTGCGGAGATGGTAATTCCTGCTATGTGGGTATGCCGGGAGGGAGATCGACATGGGCGGGCACGATATCGCTAACCCTGTAGCCCGCCAATTCAACCCAGATCCCCTCAGGGGATGCATGTTCTTCATTCGTTCTTAATTAGGAAATTAACCTATTTTCTATATTGCCAGTAGGGTATGTGATAAATTAAAAGAATGTTAAAAGTAGTTGAAAAGAAGCTCGGCCATTAAGATGAAACAGCCGAGCTATCATTGCAAGGGTTCAGACATTATTAATATGGTCAAGGGCGATATCGCAACCGTTACTATATTCATCAATCGTACTCAGTTTCTTTCTATGCGCCTTCTTATTCAAACAAGTCTTTATTAATTCAGACCATAGTCGATTTCGAAGATCACAAAAGTTACTATAATATATGTAATTTTCATACATAGATATTCTAGAGCATAATTGTTCCAGCCTCGCATACAAGCCGAGCATAACATCAATACCAGGAGCACGGCCAGTCGAAAGTAACCACGAGTACAACCGATCGCTTCTTCCTAACCATTCTCTTGAAAACTGATTTCCAGATTTTACAAAACCGTTATCGAGTAGTGTTTGGTATATTTGAACTATAATCAAATTCATAAAGTAGAGCCCCCACTAGAACCACTAATAATTTTAGTTAACTGCTTTTGTTTATTTACGAGGTTATCTTTGGCCTTTGAGATACTTGCTTGACCTTTCATCCGTTTAGCGGATTGTAAGGCTATATCCGCATGCTTGGCCTCGGCCTCGGCATCTTCACTTATAAAGTAATAGTATCCTGGAAATAAATCAAAAATTCTCATTTCGACACTCCATATTTAATACGGTATTCACCAACAGCATTTTCAAGAACGTCTGGTAGTAATTCGCAAACTATGGTGTTATCTCTGGCCAATTTTCTGATAATCGCCATTTTCTTAATTTTTCTGGCGATTGTAACCAACTTATCAACGTGACCAATGGGACCATATACGACATCTTCTGTAATATTATCAAAAAACCAATTATCTCTGTTCATGTTGTTTCTCCAACTAAGGGCTACTGATTTAGCACCTACTCTATTTATATAAAAAGTAAAATCTAAATAATAAAGCTACAGAGAGTATAATCTTTGGAACACTCTCGGTAGATCATCGCTTAATTATTCTACGCTGTCACCTCCGTCAAAAATAACCTCAACTCGGTCTTTGTTTATAGTATAAATTCCATCAGAACTTTTTGTCTGACCAGCTGATTTCGGAGTTATAAACTCAAGGTATTCCGCAACAAACTTCGTGCCGCCGTTAATAAATAACTTTCCATATAACTCAGTCTTATCAATTATAATGTAGGCATTAGTGAATACTTCACTTGTTTCAACATCATAAAAAAATGTTCCAATCATATCCTTATCATCCGTGAAAGTATCTCTCGCAGTTTTTACAAGTTTTCTTAACTCAAATATATCATCAGAGTTTGCCGAGTTTATAATAAGTCCTGAAAACTTATCAAGCTTATTAAGGCCAAAGTCTTTATAACAGTTTCCGAACACAGTTTCATATGCTTTATAATATGGTTTGCCGTTACCATCACGAACTTTATGTCGCAACTCCATCTTAACTCTGGGCGGTAGTTTAGTGCCTTCATTGAGAAAGTACTGAATTGTAATCTTATGCGGAATCTTATCGTCAAACTGTATGAGGCGCTCACTCGCTTGTATTTGGCCGGTTGTGCTATTCTGGGTCTCGAAATGGCCAATCAAGCGGTCAATCGATTTTTCGAGCCGGTCGATGCGCTCACCCTGTTCGCACAACGCCCGCTCGAAACCAGCCCCCATAATATTGTCTTCGATTGACTTAGTAATTAGTGAATTGTGATTGCATTCATCCAGCTTAATTGTCTTCGAAGAAGGACTGCGAAGCGAAATGATTGAACTTTCCATGGGCTCGTGATTTTCTGAGACCGATAAGGTCGATGAAATCGCGATGCCATTGTCTTCTATTGACTTTCCATTAATACAATTAAGACAATTAAGGCAATGGTGTAGCGATTTCATCGACTCTTCATCGCACATATTATCGACATTCATATCGATACATTTATTAAAGTCAATATTAGTCAACTCAGAAGTTTCGTTATTAACTAACGAACTGATTATCTGGTTTCGTGTATTCATATTATATCTCCATTTGTTATGGTGTTTGCGAATAATGGTAGTGGTCGTAGACACCTGAATTATTATTATAGTCTTATTGATCCAATAGCATTATACACAAACATAAACTTATTACTTACTTGTGAAATCAAATGCTCAGCTATATCACTATCAGTGTACATAACAAACCCGCTATATTGATTGTCATGACAGCGCACGAATAATGATATGCCGAGCATAGTTGTCATATTGGGATCATTGTAAAAATGTGCTGTGTAATCGATATCGACAGAACCATTAGCTGATGTGTTCGACTCGTATAGCTTGTAATAAATATTGTTCTCTATTACATCAATAGTGTAATACTCAAAACCATAGTCATCAACATAGATATTATACTGAGTATTATTCGATACTGTATATGTAACAGCACAATAATGATCGAATACATACCGAAAATATTCGAATATCATTATCGCATAGGCTAATTTTATATTATAACTTGAAAGTTCTTGCATTGTAATCCTCCAATAAATGAATAAAAATGGCTCGGAACATCTACCAAATGTTCCGAGCCGGGTGTGCCGCTGTGGAGAACAAGCTGCAACAAAAGAAAATAATAACTGATAATAATCGCATAACATATACTCCACAGCTCAACAAAAACATTGGTAGCGTCTACTTGTTGACATCAATATTTATGCCTATTACATCAATTTATTTTGATGCATATGAAAATAAATCTGGAGTGTTGCATAAAGGCAACATAATTTTCAGCATTACGTTTTGAGCAACTCGGGCCAGATCTCTTAAAGAGATCCAGGATTGGCCGCCAACATGGCTTCGATGAGAAACCTCGGCAGTTAGGTTGGTTCATTGTAATGATGCTCGTGAGGGCCTGACATCTGGTTGACATTATTACGTAGCCTTGGAATGGTGATGGTCGCCACCTACGCTGACAATCTGGACGATCAACATGGCTCGGAAACCAAAGCAACTCGTATATGGTAAAAGCATTGAGGAATTTGCCGTATACTTTGAGAACAACTTCCCCTTAAAACCTGAAACAAGGAGAAGATATAGTAGCGCACTGAACAAGCTAACAAAATATGTTGAAGAAAACCATATTAATCAACTGACAAATAGGATGCTTAACTCCCACTTTGATCAGCAACTTAATGGAAATATCCCAAATGGAAAGCCTATAGCAGAAAAAACAATTGCCACTGATAAGCTTGCAATTAGGGAATACATATATTGGGGGAAAGCAAATGGCTGCATATCAAGAGATGAAACATTTGATATTTGTGAAAATACGACGGATAGATACTTAGAACTATATGACAGAAAGAAAATAGTTAAAATATATAGTTATATGGATGCCTGGGCTGAAGGAACTGGGCAGAACAGATTAACTGCTCAAGAGATTTATAGAAGAAGGCTTATTTCACACTATGTCAAATATATGACTGAAGCTCGCCCTGTTTCTGATGACATTGCAAAGTCACTGAAATGGTCAGTTACGTTGACAAAAGAGTATAATGATACTGATGTAATCACTTATAATGGAAAAGCAGTCCCTGTACCAGTAAATGCCAAGAAGGTCATTAGTAGCTGGTATAATTTAAGTATTCATAGAAAAGGGACTGACTATATTTTTAGCTTGAATGACGGAAATGATATAGAAGTTTTAGATTGTATATGTAGGATGGTTATGGACATTAAGGTTGATGTTATGGATATCGTGAAGAGACTGAATATAAGCCATGACGAACTATATAAGCACAAGGGTGTTTGGGATATACTTGTAGATATGTTTGAGGATGCCTCTAAAATATTAAGAAGCAAACATGGTATCATTTAATACAAATGCTATTTAATAATAACACTAATATCATAGACGGCATTGGTGTTATTATCAATATCTTAATTACTGCTCAAGCGGCTTGGAAAGTGTGCTTAGCCGTATTGTTATCCTGCGCATATATTTACAATAATTGTAGGCATCATAAGCATATTACCATCAAAAAATCCATATGGTAAAAAAACCAGTCAAGCAGAATTGTTGGTGCGATCACTCAAAATGAGAGACAAGCATAACTGTCTCTCATTTCAGAACAGATTTGTCAAGGCTCTATAGAAAAACGGCCGGAATCGGAGGACTACTATCAAACGGGCACGAGAGCCCCAGATAGTGGAGATGACCATGGCCAAACGGAAAACTGAAGTTGTTGTAAATGCGGCTGACACTACGGCCGATGGCAACGTTATAAGCATGGGTTCAGCGGCACCCGATCTGGTTACGTCTGAAACGACAAGCGCCGTTACCACTAAGTTCAAGGGTAAGGCTCACGGTAAAAAAGCCGGTGTTTCCGGCTCTAGCGACCCCGGATCGGTTACTCACTACACTTGGGTTGGCAAGGGCGTGGTTTGTTGGAACGCCGCTGACGGTAGTAAAATGATCGATTACGACGGCCAGTCGCACGTTGTCTACAGGGTTAGTGACCATAACCCTGACGATGGTAGCCGATTTGTTTACAAATTGACCTCACTTGAGGATGGCACGGACTGTCCGCATGCTATCGGAATTCTGTCGGCTGATGCTCCAGTTAACCCGTGGGCTGTCGTTGAAAGTAAACCCAAGGTCAAAAGCCGTGGCAAGAAGGCCGACATTGCCAGCCTGACTGTTGGCGCCGGTGGTGGTGACCTCAATCCGGGTGACGAAAACGGGCTCTCGGCGACTCTGGCAGCTCAGTCGAGCATGCAGAAAACTCTGCCTAACAGTGTTGCTCCTGTTCCGATGATGATGGCCGCTGCATTAACCCTCGAAGATCGGGTTGCTAAGGCTCTTGAAACACTTCAGCCGATCCGGCGCGGATGTCGCTTATCTCTTGATATGATGGATCGCACTAATCAGGCACTCCATTATTCAGCTGTTAATCTCGTAGAATGGATGAACAGCATTCCTGAGGATGTTCTTGCCGAGATTATTAAAAAAGAACTCGGCCAGGATTATAATACGGAGCTAAAGTTCAGTCAAGTTGCTCGTCTTGGCTTCGGTCTTCGAAACGAGCCAGTGACTGATCAAGCATCGCGGCACCGCAATAAGTCCATCAACTCGGCGACCTACCGAATTGCGAAAGGTCTTCGACGCATCGCGGATGCTTTTTCCAAATTGGCTTTATCAGGTGAGCCCGCTTCGAGTGAGTTTATCGTAAAGTTGTTGGTTGAGCCTGGCTCCGGTGGCCTGAGCGGTGCCGGCAGCCTCCTGTATCCTGACAACGACACGGGTGGTGAAAACACCGATACTGACGGTACTCATTCCAGCCAGGCCAGCACAGGCTCGTCTGGAACCGGTACAGGTTCCAATTCTGGTGCCGAACCTGATAGCCCTGCTGACGACGATGAAGACGACGGTGACGGTTTCGATGACGACGATGACGCGGAGTCTGCGTCCGGTGCCCCTCCGAAGCCAAAGACCAAGCCGAGAACCAAATCAACGGCTCTGGACTCGAAGCGGTTTCTGAGCCTTCCTGAGCTGATCCTGCCCGCCCAATATTCTGTTCCTGGCTCCGTGTTTGTCGGCGCTTTGCGAACTGATGCCGAGGGTAAACCGGTTCTTGTTGCGGCGGCTGATCTTTCAACTGCGATTGCTCGGGTGCTGCTGCCTACTACAAAGACGACTACGGTAGACGACGGCTCCAAATTCATCAGCGGCCTGTTGATGCTGTCCCATTTCGTAATCGGTCAACCTAAGATAGTGCTGATTTCCGACGGAAAGTTGAACAAAGCTCTGCTCGCCACTGAAAGTAGTGCCGGGTCTGTGCTGATCTCTGCGACTCCGGCTGTTGAGATTCCCCTGCCGTTCACAGGTGCCGGTGTATTCGATGGCCTAGACCTGAAGCGTCCCGACTTTTCACTGATTACGAAGGTTAAAAAAGGCGAAGCCTCGCTCCTTGTATCTGCCGAAAACGAAAATGGCCGGTTGTGTGGGCTTGGTCTCGTTGCTGGCGGGGCTGCAGGCATGTCGATTGATGTGAAGCAGTACGGGGTCAATTCGACGATCGGCGAGATTGACCCTAATCTCGTGAATGCAAAATCGATCCTTTCTGCTGAGCAAACGTCCAAACTATGGGACCGCCTCAAGGTATCTGCTTCGGTGAAAGAATGTAGTGAATACCTATGCTGTCAGTTCAATTCTAGCGGGTTCTCTAATGTCAGCATAAAATCAACAAGTGACGCTGGCTGGAATTCCAGCCAGTACTTTAACGATTTGGCATTCTTTGTTTGGCTTCCGGACCTTGTTCGTATCTACAAGGCCACCAAACGTCTTGACAGTAATGCCGTGCCGATTATTCGGGCAGATCCCAGCGGTATTCTGATTGTTGATCTGAAAATGCCTTACGGGACTTACTCGATTGGCGTGCCATCCGTTTACCCAGGAACTGGCAAGCGACGGAGCGAGTTCTGCCGCCAGTTCGTCTCCCTGGTCGCAAACCACGGCGAAGACGAGCAGTCCTGACCATAGACGTACTGCTTCCCACCCCCCTGAGGCCCCGGCACGAGCGCCGGGGCCACCAACTGAAAGATGAAAGCTATGACCAATATCGCATTCAAAGGCGGTGCGTCATCCATGGTTGATGCCCAGGTTGTGCTGCCCGGTGTCGGGATGGACGTCAAAAATCACTGCGGTGGTGAGACAACTCACACCGTCAGTGGTCAAGCCATCACCGGCGATCTCAAGGGCACAACTGCCCTCGGATCGCCGCCGATCCCCAGCAACCAGACGCAACCGGTCAATCATCAGGCCCCTGTCGCTGCCGACCAACACAAACATGCGGCCGTCGATATTACTCTTCTGCGCACAGGTAGTGCAGACAACCCGATTAGCAAGGCCAACGAACTTTGTCGGCGCGCCAATAAGTATTTGAATGGCGATGGAGTTCCAATGGACCCTACGAGGGCTTTCAAACTTTACATGAAGGCCGCTGAAGCTGGCCTTGCAGAGGCCCAGAACATCATTGGATACTTGTTCTCATCTGGAACAGGTGTCCAACAGAACGACACAAAGGCAGTCGAATATTACCGGAAGGCGGCCGCCCAGGATCATCTTGTTGCTCAGTATAACCTCGCAACTATGTTTTGTGGTGGATGGGGTGTTCGCCAAGATTATGCTGAAGCAGTTAAGTTGTATCTCGGGCTTGCCGAACATGGCGACGCAGATGCTGAATACAATCTCGCGATGTTTTCCATTATTGGTCAAGGCATGCCTGAAGATCGGGCCGAAGCCTTGAAGTGGTTCGGGTTGGCCGCCTCACATGGTCATCAAGATGCCCTGAGCGCCATTTATGACTGCGCACATGGCATTGACCTTGATTTGACCGACATTCAGGAAGCTGAACTATGTCGGATAGCTACCGAAATCCTGAAGAAGCTGGATGTGTAAGCCCAGCATGATCTCGGCAGGTGACAAGTAGGCCTGACTATTCATTCCATACTACTGGCAAACGGGCGGGCATCATCGGCGTGCCCGGTTGTTCTTCTGGAGTATACCGCCATGAAGACCTTCAATAACCTGCTCCTCCCCAGCCGTGCCAAAAGCTTTCCGGCGATCACACCCAATATCGCGAAGGTGGCGATCGTGCCGCACGGTGGTGATCGCTGGAATAACCGGATGGTGTCTCGGTCGCTCAACTTCTTCGACAAATACGGCACCTGCTTCCATTACCCGAACGGCCTGATCAGCGCCGGCGTGATCCTCGGGCCAGACCAGACCAATAAGCCGAAACCGATGATGACTGATCGCGACCGGCGGCCACCTGACACCAAGGTTCTGCTCGACAGTGGCGGCTTTGGCATCAAGATGGGCACGACGAACTTTCACGGAGACCCGACGCGCAAGGCGATCCTGGGCCACACCCTCGACAGCCAGCCCGACGCCGCCATAACTCTGGATTTCCCGCCGCTCGCAGGCTCACGGCTTGGTTATCCAGATTACCAGCGGTGCCGGGACATCACCGTCGAGAACCTCGCCTACATCGTCCAGCACTGCCCCGAAGACCGGCTCGGCCTGTTCCTCAATGTTCTGCAGGGCGAGACTGAGGACCAAGCGGCGGACTGGTACAATGCCGTCAGGAGGTTCCCGTTCAACCACTGGGCCTTCGCTGGTGCACGCTACAAGGATATGTCGGCGTTCCTCGCCCAGCTCGTGGTCATGCTCGACGACGGTGCGCTGGACCAGACATACTGGATACACATACTCGGAGGGTATCGGCTGACCTTGGCCTGTGCTTTGACGACAGTCCGAGAGACCCTGGTAGAACTTCTCGACCGGTCGCTGTTGGTGACCTACGATAATGCCTACATTTTCAATCAAACGAACAAACGCGGTAAGTGTCTGCGGGCATTCAACCTGACGAAGCGCGGATTTTCGTTGAGCTTTGATAATATTCCTGACGAGCCCAAGTATGTTGGTTCCATGCCTATCGGCTTG
>SESF01022719.1_pt1 | contig 15540 bp, 6 predicted proteins | sample 3171521 | NCBI WGS metagenome assembly SESF01 (sample SAMN10866945, study PRJNA518727) | freshwater metagenome | biome: subpolar coniferous forest; feature: holomictic lake; material: water; isolation source: holomictic Lake 227, 6 m and 8 m depth | place: Canada: near Kenora, Ontario | collected...
AAGATATCAGATTCCCAAGAGCCAATATCGTAGACCCCTGGGCCGACCCACAGCATGGAGACCGTCATTTCCCGGAATGGGGAACATTCCCGGCCTCGGACCAGAAACTCATCGCCGATGCCTTGCCAGGGCTACTCGGAGAACGTTGGTTCGTCCTGTGGGTTCCGCTTCGCCGTAACGAGCACAAGAGAGGAAGCAATCGAAGCGGTACGATCATTTCCCACATCCCAGAACTCGGACGTTTGGAAGAGGAGATATCCAACGAAAAGGGGTTCCTGGAGCTATTGCCATTTTTGGCAAACGTCAGAACCATTGCAGCGCACCGGGCCGAAGCTGCTGGCCTGAACCGCAGGAGCATCATGGAAGTTGCCGTCGCTGATGGTCATGCTCGACTGTCGCGCGGTTCTCCTCCGTCAGTAAGACCACTGATTGGGAAAATCATCGGTGAAAAAGGAAGAGCGAAGGCATCGTTCGCGGGCGTCGAAATTCTGGCATCGGACAACTTCCTGAATTCGGCCAGAGACCATAAGTTCTGGCCGACGCAACTGCACCGCGATGAGCTGACCTTGGAAGAGGAGACAATAAGGGACAAGAGTTTACCCCACGCTGCGGTAGCTCTGATGCGCGGCCAACGTCGTCCGCAGGGCACCCCAGGGAGTATGAACATTCGTTGGGCGGTATACCTGCCTCTCGATGAATTTGAGCGCACCGATGGCGAAGAAGATTTAGACGCAGACTATACTCTCCTCCTTCACGGCTGTTTTTTCGTCGATGCCGGCCGACGTCACGTAAAGGGACTTCAGGAGTCTGAAGTTCCGAAGATCGAAGGCGACGATAGCCTAAGACGGGCATGGAACGTCAATCTCAGGGACGCCGGCACGCTTCCCCTGATTCCACGGGCATTCGAGGAATTCAATAAGTCTGTCGTCGTCAGCTGGAAAGCGATGAGAGGCGTCTGTGCGGCCTTTCGCACGTCTCGTCTGTGGGGGACGAAGCACCACATCATTGCTCGACGGCACAGCTTCGTGCTGCTGGTTGGACGGGAAGGTGCCAAGTGGACCCTGGTCTCAGCGACTAAATGCATTCGGTCGATTCCAGAACCGCCTGAGGACGACTTCCGTCGCCCTTGGGATACGTTGCCTGGACTCGAAGCGTTCTCTGAATCCGTCGGAACCACCTATCACAAAGCTCCAAACCTCAGGTCGTCAAAAGAAGGCGCCTGTGACGAGTGGACCGCCACGGAGTTGGCCGACCTCCTCGGAAATCTGCCCGAGCAGTCCATTACCACGAGGGCGAAGCTTGATTGGCTGTGCGATTTCATGCAAATCGCAGCGCCGGCGCAGCAACCGACTGCGCCCATCAGTGCGGCCATAGTAAAGGCACTACGCAAGGCGATCGTGAACAAGGGGGCCAAAGCTGTATCCGCACACGCCAAGGTCGTCGCTAAGATCACGGCGTGGGTTAGAAACGAGGACATTGTCTACCTGTCTGAGACCGCAGCAATACCGCGACTGCTCGAGGAAGCAGCTCGCGACGGCGCTCGTGTTCTGATGCTGCGTTCCGACATGAAACCCGATGACCGAGCTGAGGGGCGGATCGGCGAAGAAGACGGATTAGAACTTCTTGAGTTGCTGGACCGCCTCGTTCGGGAAGACGGCGATGTCGGCGATGCTGCATGCCAAGCTGCAATGCAGGTATTCAGTGCATTAAAACACCGCCCAGAAAGGCCGATCGGGAGGCTTGCTGAATTGAAGGTGTTACGGGCCCGGGACGAAAAGATCGGCGGCTTCGTCGCCGTCTCGTGGCTTGAGCTTTTGGATGCAGCGAAGTCAAATACCCTCTTCGTCAGAGGAGGTCCGAAAAGTCAGCCGCTAACAAAACACCTTCAGCAGGCACTCCCATCAGCACGCATATTGACAGCTGCGGGTTTACCAGCCGACTGGGGATGGATTAACGCTGGCCCTGTTGGATCGTGTGATGAAGCCGCATGCCTCCGAGCTATCACCAATGGACCACCGCTAGGGGACGAAAAAGCGCGCGCGGCGCTTGCCAGCTTGATCGTGAATTCCGAATGCGTCTCTGACTTCTCGACAGCGATGCGGTATCTCATCCATGGTAACACAGATAAGATACATGACCTGGCGTCCGTCCTGCTGAAGCTCGAACACCCGGAAATAGAAGACGGAGCGCGCAGGATTCTACAGGCCGATGGCTGGAAAATATTGCCGACATCTATGTCAAACTTCCTATCCGACGGCGGACTTAAGATACTTAATGCGAGACTGCTGACCACGGCTGATTTCGTCAAAACTTATGTCAATAGCAATACGGCTAAGTTACTCGACGGAGTACGTATTGAAGACAATGGGCGGAATACAATTCTTTCGAACGTCAATAATAGGAATCTATGGCGTCTTCTTCCACTTCATAAACTGCATAATGTCACTCACCTATCAGGACTGGACGCCTCTTGCTTTCTCGACGTCGCTGGCCGGCACCCTGTCCCACCAAAAATGAAGTTTCTCGTCAAGCTCGTTGAGATTGACCACGATGAAACTCGTTTCATGCGGCAACGGGAATGGATTGAGCACTGGGGTCCTCACGGCCAGATATTCATTGGCCTCACGGCACCGGCCCCCGCGGATTTCGCACGCGAGATACTCGACGCACTGGAAGCTATTGAGGAAGGTGGAGACGTCGATGATTGCATCGATTCAAAGATCGGGGAGACCAAATGGCTGCCGTGTGGAGACAGGGCTGTCGCACCGCGTGACGTCGTCATGCTTGATGACGCAGTTCTCTCGTCCGCTGAGCAAGCTCTCGAAGGCTGCCGTGAAGACGCTTTTGCAGTGAAAGGCGATCTGGATGCCTGGGTTACCGCGCATCCAGGGACATCATGGGTTCTGGAACGTTTTTCACCATCAAAAGTGAACGCTTTAGAACGTCTCGCGAAAGGGATTGCCGACGTCGGCGGCTTGGAAGGTCTTCCATTTGAGTCCAGAGAGGCGCTCATGGTTGCTGCGGACTATGCCGATCAGGGCAGTCCAGAGCTTCCACTCGTTGGATGGCCAATCTTCGTGGCTGCTGTAAAGGGCTTTGGACGTGATGAAGCGGTCAGAACACTGAAAGATGCTTTATCCAAGGCGCCCGAATTTGAAGACATCATACTGTCCATGGCCACTCTATCAGAGACGGAAACTAAAGTAGGGCGTCTGTTATTTGTATACTTTCTCAAATACGCACTAAAAAATTGGCCATACAAGGACGTCGTTGACGCGGTTAAATTTCCAAATCAGCACGGTAAATGGCTGCCATCATCAGAAATAGCGGTGATGGCTGACGGCATTGAAGGCGAACACATACTCCATCACGACGTACTCATTCGCGATCAGGAACTAAAAAAGCTACTTCAAATGGGCGGGCGTACAGAAGGGGGGCAGGGGAGCTTCCGCTTTTTTGATGACATAAGCCAGACAAACCTGGATGCTGCTCCCCGCATCATCGGAGATTATTTCAAGCCCTGGGTATCAAGGGTGCCGAAGGAGGCAATCGGTGTACTGGTTGCATTGCTCGGCGATACGCCTGACTGGCGCCATCTGGCTGACGAGTACTTGTCAGCTGGAAAACGCTCCGTGGATGGCGTGAGGGCTCAAGTTGAGGAGGCATCGCCAGATCGTCTTGTCAGGACCAAATTTGCGGTTCGTGTTCACAAGGGTGAGCGAGCCGAGCTAACCTCAATCAGCGGGGTCCGTTTCGAAGCCTCCCTAAAGCAGAAGGTCGAGCATATTTTTGCGGACCAATTGGGATTTGGTTCGTCCCATCGGATGCCAGACGGTACATGGGCTCGTTGGATGAAGGTCAGACATATTGATGTCAGCTCGATGGATAGAGCACAGCTGCAACAAATATTACAGAAGAGCCTGGAGCTAATACTTGTGCATGTTTACCAGATGAGCACAATCGGGCGTTCCCCTTTAGTCAAATTTATCGAGATTTTTGCGGAAATATCAAAGGGCAATCAAATTGATATCGCCACTGCTAGAAGGCGGGTGGTTGACGTACTGGAAGACAGGCTTGCGCAGCTGAAGATTCATTCTCAACCACCTCTAGCGGATGCTCTTCGTCAAGTGAGTGTGGCTCGGACACAGGCTGTCGAGGTGGCTGATACGAGGCAGTCCACGAACAAAGAAGCTGAATTAGACAAATCCAGACATAATTTAGCCGCTCTATTCGAGAGTGACGCGTCTGTCAGGTCCAATACGTTGAATGCCATCCGCCGTCGAATTGAAGGCGATTTTGACTATTCGCCCAGTAGGGTCCCTTATGAGCTATTTCAAAATGCCGACGACGCTGTTGTGGAACTGCTAAGCGCGCGCTCCGAAGTGCGTGGCGTTGACGAAGCTGAAATCAAAGTGACTGATTCTGGTACCTTTTTTACCCACTTTGGGAGACCTGTAAACGATACCCTTGGCCTGGAGGATGCGCCCGGTTACAACGCCGACTTGGATAAGATGTTGCTTATAGCGTTCTCGGACAAGTCGCCAGAGACTGGGACCACTGGACGGTTCGGGTTCGGGTTCAAGTGCGTACATCTGGTAACCGATCAGCCACATATCGCCAGTGGCCTCCTGAGGTGCGACATTCTGGGGGGTATGCTTCCGATTCATGCGACGCATTCATCAGTAGAGAACTTGCTCGCCGGGTTGCCTCAGGACAAGGAAGCAACGGTCGTCTGGTTGCCGGCTAGACAGGATGGCGAGAACCCTCCAGCTGAATATTGCGCAGATTTCCTGGACCTTGTGGGTATTTTGACTGTTTTCGCAAAGCGCATACGGTCCTTCGTCGTATCGGATTCGGTGAGATCGTTTCATGTAGGGTGGCGCGCTAAGCAACTCCCAAGAGTGCATGATGTCGAGGTTGGTGAGGTCAGGCTTGGACTTGATGCTCCGACTTCGCTTTGCCTGAAATTCAGACTTGATGATGTCGATCTTCTTTTCAGGCTTGACCATGGAGAGGTTGGAAAATTCCTAGATGGAATTCCGACTATATGGAGCACGGCTCCGACGAAGGAAATGTGGCACCTAGGATACCTTATCAACGGAGCCTTCAGGGTTGATGTCGGTAGATCCGGACTTGCTGGAGGGAACGAGGCCAACATCGGGACGCTAAAGCTCGCTGGTCGGCGCCTCGGGACGAGGCTTGTGGATTTGTTTGACGCTGTCCAAGCCGATGGCTCAGGCATGATGCAATCCATTGGCGTCCCCGGGCGAACGGAAAGCTCGGTAGCACGGTTTTGGCGAACGCTGTTCGAGCGACTGACATGCCCCGGCAACTCAGGTATCAGCAAGCAATGTGCGCACGCACTGCATGGGGATGACTGCGGGATGAGTTTTTTGGCCGCGAGGCGGCCAGCAGTGCCGACATGTCTACCTGGTCCGTGGGAAAGGCTCATTCGTGTAGACCGGCATATTCGCGTTGCCGTTCAAGCCCTCACCAGGAGCAACACATTAATTGAAGTCGGTTCATGGCCGACTATGCAGCGCTGGTTCGGGAGGGTGGTTTCGCCAGAGGTATCGAAAAGCCTCATATTCCTTGGGTTCCCCGAACCCAAGCAGCTTACGCTTGCGGAACTTGTCCGCGAAATTCTTGGGGATGACAAGAAGGTAGACCCGGAAACTGCGGCAAGACTTGGAAGAGTTGTTAATGGAGACAGTCTCCGAGATATGCTGTTTGATTTCGCGGAAATAACCTCGGTGATTAGAGGCGCTAGCTTCCAGACTAAGAGTGGTATTTATGATTCAGCAATAAGTCTGCTCGCTGGTCAGAGCGAAAATCAAGACCTAGCAGAACGTTCTTTGTTCGCGCCAGATAACTGTCTTCTGTCTGAAGAATACAATGCCGATGGTGTAGCTTTCTTTCGGGCAGTGCGAGCATGCTCTGGTTTTATCCCGAAACCCGCTGATTTGGCAGACTGGGCACACAACGCTGATTCAGATGAGAAGAAAAGTGCCGTCCTACGGTATCTCGCTGGCGAATACGGCGATAAGCTTGCAACCCAACTCCGTGCCGACCTGCCTTCGTGGATTGGTTCTGAAGCAGACCTTTCATCAACCCCACTGTTCGCGGGACTGACGGACCAGGAGCGGCAGCGTGTTCTCGAACGACTGTTTCCGCGCCCACATTCTGTCCCGCTCCCCTTTGTAGCGAATTTAGACGACGTTGCTTCTGGCCTCTTGGATCATGAGCCGATCATTCCTGTGACACCGGAGACATTCTTTGAACGACTGTCTGATTGGTGGGAAGCGCGGTCGGACTCTTTATTGCGACGATATGAGCAAGATGTCTACCCGGCCGGCAGAGTTCCGGAAGGCTTGGACGATCCTGAAAGTGATGAGGGACGTGGAAGCTGGTTCCTGCTGATGATGCTTGGTTCATTCCGGACGATGGGGTTGGCACAGGATTATCAGCATCGTGGGTTCGTTGAATTCTGCATGCGGAAGGGTTGGTGGCAGACTTTCGTCGAACGGCCGCCACTTGATCACCCATTGGAATGGCTTCGCGTGCTTGACGAGTTTGCTGAGGACCAGTCTGACGACCAGATGTACAATCACTGGATGAGAAGATTTGCTGACTTCTACAGGATAAACAGGTGGCTAACCCCTCAAGCGAACTCGATCCTCTCCATAGAGCGGAGGAAGGTCGCTGTGTTGCCAACGACCATCATGAGTCCTGCCGCAGACCCTGGTTTGGCCCGTGGAGGGTGGAGTTCTCCGACCTTCGTCAGAACCCTCGGTCTTGGGTACTGTTTCGTGGTCCGTGAGGCTGCGCGTCTGGGTGCGATTAGCGGCGACCTTGTGTATCCTCACTGCTGGATGCCTAGTCGGCGAGTTCGAAGGTTGCTCGATGATATGGGATGTGAAGGCGTCCGGAGTCCTGACGTCCTCGTCAATTGTTCCAGCAGAATTGCCGACTTTGTAAGGGCGAGCATGCCAGACTGCGACCATACTTTTTCCGAATGCTATGATTTGCCGTTGCAGATAGTGACCACCGAAGAGCATTCCGGGGCGCTTGCAGCCATGCTGGAGTGCGAGGATTTGTCGTTCCTGGCTGATGAGAATACGGATTGAAAGGGGCTGCCATGAACGGTTTCCCAGTTGGGTCGTCGGTTAGACACTCGAAGTTCGGTGTCGGTGTTGTTGAAATCGACAAGGGACAGACGTCTCTGGTTCGTTTCTCACATGGGTTCGAGGAATGTCTGAACGACGAGTTGTCTGCTAGGGCAAGCTTCAGCGAAAATCTGGCCAGGGGTATATGGTCTGTCCCTTTGCCTACCGTCACGCGGCTTCAGTCTGCTGCAATACGATCAGTGAACGATCAATGGGGGGTATTTTCCAGATCAAGGATCGCCCTCCTGCCGCACCAGCTGTGGGTCTGCAGAAAAGTTCGGCAAGAGTGGCCGACAAGGTGGCTAATTGCTGACGATGTCGGCCTAGGGAAGACGGTCGAGGCCGGCCTCATTCTTCTCCCATTGATTTCTTCCGGCCTGGTGCGTCGCCTGCTGATCATGTGTCCGGCAAATTTGGTCGAGCAGTGGCAGCAGCGCATGCGCCGCATGTTTGACATCCGGCTCATGAGGTACGTCCCGGAAGCCGATACCGACAAGTCGGATTTCTGGGGCACTGCGAACATGGTCGTTGCCTCATTCCACACGCTCAGGCTCGACAGCAAGGGTCGGAAAGACAGACTGTTCGATGCCGACCCATGGGACCTCGTGGTGGTCGACGAAGCGCACCATTTGAATGCTGACGAGAACCTCGGGCCTACCCTAACCCATGCACTTGTCGCCGAAATGCAGGATAGACGTCTCATTCGGTCGATGATCTTTTTCACGGGCACGCCTCACAGGGGCAAAAACTTTGGTTTCTATTCCCTTCTTGCCTTGTTGCGTCCGGACCTCTTTGACCCTCGCCAGCCGCCCGCACCTCAATTGCCAATGTTAAGAACGACTGTCATTAGAAACAATAAGCACACCGTTACGGACATGTCTGGAAACAAACTGTTCACACCTGTGACAGTCCATCCAGCAACGTTCACCTACTCAGAGGAGGAAGAGCGTTTCTATAAGATGCTGAGTGAGTTCATTCTGACAGGAAAGGCGTATGCATCGACGTTGGAACAGGATGTGCAACAGGCTGTGATTCTTGTTCTCATCACAATGCAGAAGCTCGCATCCAGTTCAGTCGCTGCTGTCCGGAGGGCATTGAAAGGCCGTCTTAATAGACTTCACACACAGCGCCGGGCGCTCGCCGAAGCAAAAGCAGACGCCGATGAACTTCGTGCATTGGCCGATAACGGAAGCCCTGATACGACGGATCGTCTGTCAGCTCTCGAAGAAAAAATCGCCGAACTGATATCTGTGGGATTGATGGAAGATGAGGTGCCTCGTCTCGAAGAATTGCTTCGGGCTGCCGACAAAATCCAAACAGAAACAAAAATTCGGGAAATTGTGCGGACTGTTGCGGGAGAACCGCCTGACAAACAGGTCCTTTTCTTTACTGAGTATAAGGCCACCCAGTCGCTTATGATGTCAGCTCTTCAGGCGGAGTTTGGCGACGGATGCGTCGGATTTATTAACGGGGATGGCCGAGCCGATGAGGTTGTTTGTCGGAATGGTAGCCTCCGCTCCTTCACTATGCCCCGTGATGTCTCTGCCGATGCATTCAATGCCGGGAACATCCGGTTTCTGGTGTCCACCGAGGCGGCCGGCGAAGGTATCGACCTTCAGGAGCGCTGCTCCACCTTAGTTCATGTTGACCTACCGTGGAACCCCATGCGACTACACCAACGGGTCGGTAGACTTAGCCGCTATGGTCAGACAAAGCCCGTCGAAGTCTACACCTTCAGAAACCCCGCCACTGTGGAAAGCCTCATCTGGGACAAGCTCAACGGGAAAATCGCGAGCATCATGACCGCCCTCGGCAGCGTGATGGAGGAACCAGAGGATCTTCTCCATCTTGTTCTTGGGATGGTATCCCCAAGCATATTCTCAGAAATTTTCTCCGAGGCAGATCGGGTAAAGGAGTCCGGTCTCTCCTCATGGTTTAACGCAAAGACGTCAACACTTGGTGGAATCGACGCCGTTAGCGCCGTGAAGGACCTTGTTGGAAATGTACAGAGATTTGATTTCGGGGCCTCTGGTTCTGACATACCGAAGTGTGACCTGCCTGATCTAAGGCCATTCTTTCTAAATATGTTGTCATTGAACGGTCGGCGTGCGCAACTGGACGGAGATGAACTCAGTTTCAAGACCCCGGAGGCATGGCTGGCAGACTTCGTCGTAAAAAAGTCGTACTCCGGAATCGTTTTTGACCGAGGAGGGAAAGGAAAGGATGCCGTTGAACGGGTAATGGGCGTCGGGCACCGATTGTTCGATCAAGCTCTTTCCCAGGCGGATAATGAGACCGCGTTCCTCGCCCCAATCGACGGGTTGGAACAGCCCTTGTGTGTCTTCCTGGTAAGGGAACGCGTCACGAGTGGTGGCTCCCAGGTTCGTCATGTGTTGTTTGGGGTCACACGATGTAATGACGGCATCCGTGCGGTACTCCGTGACTGGGAGGTATTCAAACTTCTAAACGATTTGACTGGGTTGAAGTCGGAACCACACCCGCCTGACAACAGCGATGATACAAAAGACTTCATAGGTCAGGCGGAAGTTACCCTGAGAACTGCATTGCCAAGCCTTGGACTCGATTTTTCAGCTCCTGAGCTTGAACCTTTTGGTGCTCTTTTCCCTGCCGCAACGGTCAAACCATAGTGCGGTATGCAATGAAAGGAGGCCAAGACACGGTTAGTAGAACGTCCAGCGTATAACGGCATAATTGGTCCCACATGCTGCCGTAGCCTCGTCTACAGTCATCGGCCGACCCACGACCATCGTTGGCTGTCCGCCCACGACGCTGACAGATACCAAACCGTTGCCCAATGTCTCAACGGCCAAAGCGCGACACGCGTCGGACGGCAGGGCTTCATACTGAATGGCAAACTTTCTCCCGTTGTCCTCTGAGTCTACGAGAATACGGCCTCCGAATGGGTGCTGAAGTCCCATGGTCGGCAACACCGATTGCGCGGGCAAACGGCCGGTTGCACTTAAAGCAGATTCACTGATGGCGGCGTAGCCATGATCGACACCTGCATTCAGTGAACGAGCTGTCTGCTGAATCGCCGCTAAATATCCCGTAGCGATATGTACGTCTTTAGTAAACTGATTTGCATACATCAGCGGCCATGTGTATATACAGAATACTGCTGTAATAGATAGTGTAAACGCCGCTGCCACGAAACCCATTATGGCTCTTCGAACCCGATGGTCGCCTATAAATGCGGCGGTTGTCGTGTGTTCCATAATGCGGCCCCATGTGAGCTGTCGAGTCATGCTTTAGGATACCGCGGAACTTGTCTGCACTACAATGCAGCACCTCGTGATGATATGTTGACTCGGGACGTGACCACCTCACCGAACACGTGACAGATCAACTTTGCGACGGGATGTCGGCGGTGATCCAACAGATGACTGGTCCGGCTAGCGTGTGCCGGTGTTGGCGAGCTGGGCAGCCGGCCGCAGCCCTGTCAGCGCCAACAGGTGAAGGCTGGGCTGGTCACCGTACAGGCGTTCGAGCCACCATGGCTACGGCCAAGGAGTGCATCAACAGCAAGTACAACGTCGACTCCAACAATGGCTTCAATGCCGCAGTTGTCATCCCCGAAACAAGACTCAATGCTGTCGATAATCGCGTGTAATGCCAGGAATGGCATTGAGCGGTCATGCTTAGAATAGGCAGACAGAATAATCGACTCTGCTTCCTCCTCAGGCATTTGACGCAAATAGTCAAAGTGGCTTTTGCGCGGGGACCCCTGTCTATCAAGCTCATTCGCCAATTTGAACCAGTGGTCGTCAACATCAGTGTCAGGTACAGAGTCCAGATAGTCATCATCAGTCCCTTCATCGCATGACGAGTCAAAGTAGCCTTCTTGAAGAGTGAGTTCGGTGTGTTCTGAGTTCCACTGAGAGACGGTGGGTCTAGCGAGAGCACATGCGGGTGACGTGGCATCGGACTGTGTGCCATTAATGCGGTTGCTGATATCAGGCCACTCATACAGCGTCATAATCTCTGTGATATTGCATCCGTCCTCATCGTCGTAGAGAGCTTTGGAATCTAATCCGCTCGTGAGGTGAGCGATGAGAGAATCAGCAACAGCTTGGTTACAAGGTGCTGTGCGTAAAGACTGCCTGGTCCCCTCATGCTGCACAGAGACAATGGCATTCCTCAGACATGGAGCTGGAGGAAGCGTCTTGGTCTCGTCAAGGTGTGAACGGTTAAGCGAGCGTTCGATAGACATGGGCCTGACTGGTCCGTGCTGAGCTGGGATACGACCAAGTGTCAACAATGCCCCGAGATCTCCATCGGATCCATGAGTGACATGTCTACCCACAGGTCCTTCCCTACCTCTAGAGATCTCTGTCACCAAGGGGGGGCTGGGTTCAGGGGGTCGACTAAGCAATACTCCGTCAGGATCTGATGTGCACCGATTGGCGGGCCGCGAACGGCTAGCGGCAGGTGTGTCATTGAAGGTTCGGACGACACGGGGAGCGTGGGGAGGGGTGGGACGTGCGTCAGGTTCGCGATCGAGGGCCTCGACGAGCGATTTCCAACGCCTGTCAATCGTCCTTGCGGATCGGCCGGACTCTTCAATGACGGCGCGCTTGGTAACCTCCTGACCGCGCGTCCGCACCTTTACGGCCGCCTCCCAGATGTCAGTATCAGTGCGGTACCGGCGGTGGGCAGCGGCGTATTTCCCGGCGGCCTGTCTCTTTTGCAGCAGGGACAGGCCGGTGCCGGCAAGGCCCATAATGCCGCGGGTGCATCTCTTTTTTGAGCAAAAGTCCGGGTGTGTCACAAAGTCACAAATCCGCTGACTGATTGTCGCAAGGACACCATCTGACAGGGGCTCGCTGCGACTGAATCCACAGCCATCAAATTTGTTGTTCTCGCGCGCAACGATAAAAAGAGCCTCAGAGAGTTCATGGAGGTCATCTTTATAGAAAAAGTAATTGTCATAGGCCCACAACCGAGTGCGGTCGAAGACAGTCCAGTTCCGTCCTTTCGGGTTGACAAGCTCGTGCGCGAAATGTCTGCGCGCAGATATAGCTGGGCCGTACGGCTCTGTCAGCGGCCGGATCAGGTCGCACAGAGTTGTCAATGTGCCCCCGCCTTCAAACGTATCCCACCGTGGTAAAGACGTGATGGCCGTGCTGGCGGTGGCGAGAGCCCACGGATTCATGACTGTATCCGTTGCCTCGCCACATAATGCATCCGCCAATAAGTTGCACACCTTTGCTAAAAATGGAGGTGGCTTCTCACTAGACCGCCTAACCGGCCATCCGAGCAACCACACCATGTTACAATAGTCCGAATGAGTTGTTATCCAGGTTGGATGTGGCAACCCCTTTCGCCCGAAGTCCGAAAGTAATGCAATCGAAGTTAACGGGCAAACGATGTTAACTGAATTGATGTGTGTTTGGGAGTCGAGGCATATATATGGCCATTCCAATGCACTCTCAAGGTTGATTGTTTGGACAAGGGAGTTCTCGCCGTCTGTAACGTATGGGCACCCAGGGAACCTGGTAACGGCCCATGCGATTGAGTCGAGAGCAGGCACAGCGTCGCGCGCCTTGATATGGGCGCGTCTGATCGATTCCTTGAGTGCGCCTGTTCGTTTATCGACATTCCACCGGCCAGGAGCGGGGGACTTCGAGCGACTGGCATGCAGTAGGAGGTTCTCAACGACTGTGTCGAGGTCATCCGGGCAGGGTGGGCACGTGTGATCCAGGCTGGCATCACAAGGATGCGGCGTGTCACACGTAATGTCATGGACATGATGGGGTCGGTTAGCAGGCTTGAGAGCGGACATCGCACCCTCCGTCCGAAAAGGCGGACGGAGATGCGGTTGCGGACATTTCTGCAAACTTCAGGACCAAGAGTACGCAATTGTGCTTGATCAGCGCATCAATCGGTGCTAGCTTGGTTCTTGAAACCGCATCTATATCCGCAGTTGCATCATCCGCCGGCCAAGCATCAGAGGCACTGCAGTGGTTCACGAGAGGCCCCGTCCCAAAGGCGGGGCCTTTTTCGTACGCTCCTTCAGCGGGCAATAGCCCGCGATTGATGGTGATAGTGGTCTGCCCATTCGAAACTGCTATGTGCGTAGCCAGTCTCGGTGGACGCTCAGAAGTGCTATCATTTCGGATCCCGGTGAGCTGTCTGACCCGCCCGAGGTCAGTTCGCCGATGTCCAAAGAAAATCCCGCAATATGGCTGATACCTGTAGACGGACGCTGTCCAGGGTGCTACAGTTCTCTGCGTGGGGCTGACTTTGGAGGCCATGAGCACTTGCTCGCTCTGAACGTTGAACCACTGGCTTTCAAGCTTCGCCGTCTGGGTGGAACCAAGTGGGACGGTGGTGATTGTTGCTTCTACGACAATGCGGTCCAGATTGGCGGTCTGGACCGCATTGTCGTTGAGGACATCGTACGCATGATATCGTGCATCTGTCGAGTCTTATGATGCCGCTTTCTGCCCCGGTACGTCCGCGATAAGCTACTCGGCGGATGGGCGCGGGGGCTGGTACACAACGCCGATGTCCATCATACTGCGACCGCCATCGGCAAGTCGCCCCTGGAAGACAAGATAGCCCCCGCTTGCAAGTTGTTTCGCGGCAAGCACGCGTTGCAAGTTTGGAGCCTTGATTGTCGCCGAAATTGTGGACCCCTCATCATAAGAGAGTGTCAAATCAATCATTTGGCTCTTCGAACCTGGGGTTCCGGGAGCTGGAACTATCTTCCACGGAAAGGCGTCCTCAGGAATTGCGATCGTGACTTTGACGGCCTTGATGGGAACCAGATTTTTGGACATGGTGGGTTGCTCCGATGTATCTGCTACATACTGTGACCATATCGTATGTGTACGGCCTTGTCCGGAGAAATCCCGTTATCGGATCCGCGTCTCAGCCCAGGTAGGGCAGGGGATAGTGGTATCAGCTTATGCCAAGGCGCCGCTTTGCTGGATACATCCGGTCCATTATCTGGGGGCCAGACAGCTCATCGCACGCGTCACATAATGTGAGCCGGCTGCCACCCCAGCAGACATATTCTACATCGTACGATGTCCCACATACAGAACACGTCGTCAATGCGCGCTGTTTGGCGAAGGTGACGTGATTCCAAGCTTCTAGTGATTGTGTCTCAACGTTCCAGACAAAATCGCCGAATTGCTCTCTAATTGATAGTGTCACAAAGTCAGTGCAATTGGTCTGCTGAATGGCGAGGGCGGCCTGTTCCAGTATGGGCAGCCATCCAACGGGGCAGTTTCTTGTATGGCCCACTAGCCAATTACACCGCCACTCAATGTAGCAAATCCGAGAATCCCACGCTAAAGCGGATTTAGGGGATGTTTTGCATATACCTCTCGGAACCTTAACTGCAGATGGCATGCACCCTCGCACTGGTATGATTGACAAGACGGATGGTTTAGGTAGCGGGCACAATTACTATTTAATCGTCACAGCGATTAGCCTGTTTAATTGCTGATGAGTGTTTATGTGAACAGTGCGTTCTTTGATTTAGACGCATTCGTCAGACGCAGCGTCATCTGGTGAAGCGTTCCTCGAAAAGTTTATGCTGGGAATCATTTGGCCTATGATGTTTGTCTATTATTGCTGCTACGTCTTTACCCGTGAGCATATGGTGTTGTTTCAAGGCGGCTGCTATCGCCGAAACGGCATCTCGGCCTGCGGTAATTGTTGCGAGAGCGTCACTGTAGGCATCATCGAGTAGCGAGACTGTCTGGGTGCGAATGTCAGGTCGTGTATCCAGCAGGCGCAGCGATGTTTCCGCGTCTGCGGTGCCGAGCCATAGTGGTGATCCTGTCAGGCAATATGAGTGAGCTGCGTTCACAGCGAGTGTCGTCGCGCGGGCGATATCACTATCTTGAGGGCCGCCGCTCGCTGTACTGACGGTACTTAGTAGGACCGATTCGGCAGCCCTGCCAGCCAAACTCTGACAAATCAGGTTCAAAACGTCTTGTTGTGTCAGTGCGCGTTGATTGAGTATGATTTCGGTAGTGCCGCCGACGTTTGCCTCGGCGCGAAGAGAGACATATCGGAGCGCTCCGATATGTCTCATTATTGCTATGTAGGCGTGACCGGCCTCATGGATCGCCGCTCGATCTGCGTCCATTGGACTGAGTGATGCCAACCCACGCGTCGTTCGAATTTCGGCAAGCAGGTCATCGACATGCATTTGTCGCTGCTCCTTGCGTGTGCGACGACGCGCCTGCTGACACCAGTAGCTAACCTGTGCGCCAGTTGCACCCAGGGCAGCTGTAGCGACGCGTCGTAACTCTCCTGAAATTGTTGCCCCACGGAGATGAAAGGCAATAATACCCTGTAATGCCTCTGCGTCCGGGAGGGTAATTGCCCACCTCGG
>SESF01014038.1_pt1 | contig 15532 bp, 15 predicted proteins | sample 3171521 | NCBI WGS metagenome assembly SESF01 (sample SAMN10866945, study PRJNA518727) | freshwater metagenome | biome: subpolar coniferous forest; feature: holomictic lake; material: water; isolation source: holomictic Lake 227, 6 m and 8 m depth | place: Canada: near Kenora, Ontario | collected...
GGCCCGTTGTTTTCCGTTGCGCAGGCCAGAAGGACTCCCGCGGCAACGGCGGGATCTGAGTCGTATACGGCCCTGCCGGCCATACCTCCGATGATGCCGGCCACCTCCGGCTTGGAACCCTCGTCGAACGATCTTTTAAGTGTTCCCTGGGGGTCAGGCACGCGGGAGGCCCTGGCTTCCGGCATGACGATGTCCATCCCGCCGGCGGAAAGCTGCAGGGCCGCAAAAGCGCCGGTGCCCGGGTTTTCCGCCGCCGCCGCGGGCGCCGCGCCGGCCATCACAGCCAGAACAACTATCTTTAAAATATCCTTCATTGTTTTATCTCCTTAATCCTTCGCCGCCTGGTTCGTTTCCCTGCATGTATAGGATAGCTCTCCGCTTTAGGTTTAACCTGAGGCGCCTGACCTGCGGGCCGCCTGTTTTAGTGCTCACGCATTCTACCTGCTTGGCTTACGATTACCGCGGGCGCTAAAACACCATAATCACCATGAGACTTCCGCCCCCCCCGGAACCGTTACTTAAGGTCGAACGTCTCCATCACTTCGGCGCTTGCCCCGTTGGACAGGGGGCCGTTGCGGCTGAAGGTGACGGTCACCGCGTACTTGCCCGGCTTCGGGGTATCCATCAGTTTAAGGATGTAGGAAGACCCCACTTCGAAAGAACCGGACACTTTGAAGTTTACGAACGAGCTGATCATCTGGTCTACCGGCAGAGTGTGGTCGATGTCCAGTTTCATCCCTTCGGCCTTTATGGAGATCTTCTCGCCCTTGAAATGATCCGCGCGAGCGTCGTTGAGCGTCATATAGACCCCGCCGTCGGCGGCGACCACGGACCCCACGGAAATCTCCTGAGAGTCCGGGGCGGACGGCTTTTTAGCCCCGGGGGTCAAAGTGAACACAGTGGCCGCATTCGCACCCAGGAAACCGCTGCTGTTCCTGGACGCCACGGCGTATTCGTAGAGCATGCCGCCCAGGCGCAGGGTCGGGGAGGACGGAGAATCGAGGCAGACCTTAAGAGATTCTTCTTCCCACGCCTCCAATTTGCGCTCGCCGATATTCACCGTTATCCTGCGGCTGAAATATTCGCTCGAGTCGCTGCAGTAGTACTGCAGGTCCGCACCCAGATGGCAATCCTTCTTGCTCCCCGTCACTTTCTCCGTGCGGGTGTTGGGAGTCTGGGCGGTGAACTTCCACGTCACGCAATTATCATCCGCGTCCGGGATGGAGGGATAGTAAATGGGCGGGTGGCCGGGATGGCCGGGCTGAGGATAGCCGGAATGTCCAGGCTGGTTGTGGCCGGGGCCCTGAGGAAAGCCCGGTTGGTTGTGGCCGGGGTTGCCGGGCTGAGAATAGCCCGAATGTCCAGGCTGGTTGTGACCGGGGCCCTGAGGAAAGCCCGGTTGGTTGTGGCCGGGGTTGCCGGGCTGAGGATGGCCCGAATGGCCAGGCCGGTTGTGGCCGAGGCCCTGAGGAAAGCCCGGTTGATTGTGGCCGGGGTTGCCGGGCTGAGGATGGCCGGGCTGGGGATGACCAGGCTGGGGAATGCCATGTCCATGAACAGGGCGCTCCGTATCTTTCAAATCGTTCACCAGCGTCCTGATATCTCCGCCGAGCGCGTCAAAATCCACGGTCTGCGATAAAGCCGGCCGGCAATAACACGCCAGCGCCATCACCGCCAGAACAACTATCTTTAAAAGATCCTTCATTTTTTTATCTCCTTGTCTTTCGCCGACCGTTTCGTTTCCTTACTTCCGTCCCTGAAACCTCCGTTCCTCCAGACCCGGCGCGCCGGCGCTAAGCGCCGGCACGCCAGCCGCTTCACAAAGCTTTGACGCTGCAAACCACTTCCGCGGTGTACCAGTTAGGCGTCTCGCTGCCGGATTCCGACGCCCAGCCGCGGGTGTAGCCGGAATTTTTATAAAGCACCAGTTCGACGTAGGTGCAGCCGTCCCCGTCCCCGACGAGGACCAGCGTGTTTTCATCGGCGCGCAGTTCCCCGCCCTGGTCGTTCATTGACCGGATGTCGTGGTTATTCTTGCCCTCGATTATGGGGGCGTAATCGTCACCGGGGTTCAGAGAGATCAATCCCGCGCCCGGCCCGCCCAGCCCGGCCACCGCGAAACTGACGGTATTGCTGCGGCCAGCCACCCGGATATCGCAGTCCAGCCGGGATTTGCCGGCGGAGACGCCTTTGGACGCGGCCGCGGCCCCGAGCTTTTTGATCTTTACCGGGTAGCCAAAGAAGCGCCCGGCCTTCCGGGTGACCCCTTCCTTTACCGTCGCCAGGGCCGCGGCCGAATCCCCCACGCCTATCTCTATCCCGGCGGAACCGTTGATATCCGCCGCGGTGAAGGTTACCGGCACCCCGAAAGCGTTTTTGAGGCCGGCGGAGCAGTGCTTGAGCATGCCCAACGCGTCCTTCATGGCGGGCTGCATTATGAAGAGATTATTTACTGACTCACAGCCCGCGATGGACTCGAACCGGTAGATCACCGCTTTCGGCGCCGGCGGGGCGGGCACTTCCATGCTTGCATTAAAGGCCGGAGCCTTATATAAGGATTCGAAGCTGACCGGTTCCGCCGCTTTTACCGGCGCAACCGCCGCGAGCAACGCTATTGCGACTATTTTTATCATATGTTTTCTCCTTTGTACCGTCGTCGTTCCCGATAGGTATAGTTTAGCGCAACCCCGCGGCCATCGCCTGAGGCGGAGGCCCCACGGACCGCTTGTTTTACTGCTCACGCGTTTTGCCTCGTTGACTTACGACCGGCATTATCATTAAACTATGCGAAAAGGAGATGCGCCACATCACTATGACGACCCCATTTTCAAAACTGCTGGTCCAATTAAGGAAAGAAGCCGGGTTTCCCACCGCCTACAGGTTCTATCATGACAACGGCGGGAACGGCGTGCTTAAGATCTCTTACAGGAATTACCTCATGATCGAGCAGGGCAGAAGCCTGCCGGGGCTGGAAAGGCTGGGCACTTTCATGTGGGCGCTGCACCTGTTCCTGAAAAGCGCGGAAGCGAACACCTTCGTTTCCGCCTGGCTGGAAACCATGGCGGGCCCGGAACACTTCAAGGAGCTGTTTATGCCGCTGCTGGCGGCGAAGCAGGGCGCCCCGGGATTATCGCCCATGCAGAACGCCATGAAAAAGGCTATGACCAACACAAAGATCCATCTCTCTATGGCGCAGATGGAAGCCATCTTCGCCAACCAGGACAACCATTTATGCTTTCACGCGATAACGAATGACACCGGCGTCTGGCCGAAAAAGGAGTTCGCGGCCAGGCTCCAGCTGACCGAAGCGGCCGCGGAAAAAGCGTTAAAGGCGCTGGCGCGCGTGAAGATAGTCAAAGAGGTAAAAAAGGGCGTTTACAAGTCCCCCATGGCCGGCGCGCTGCTGCAATATCCGCGGCGGGAACTGCTGCCGCAGGAATTCTGCGCGAGAATGCAGGAGTACGGCGACAAACTGGCCGCTACGGGTAAACGGGTACTGCAGTGCCGGACGATGGTGAGGGCGGACGGGGCGGAATTCAATAATTTTTATCCCGTGATGCAGGTCAACAACGACACAGCGGCGACCTACGCCATCGAAGAGAAGACCGATAAGTCGGCGCTGTATCTTGTAGAGGGAAAGATCACGAAGATCCGCAATTTCTGACCGGATCTCAGGCGGGTTAAGAGCCGCACAAGTTCTTTGTCGTTCAGGATAACCGCGACCGGCCTTTCAGGGTTTAGGCGGCATAGGATGCTTCATGAAGAAGTTCCAGATCTCCGTATTTGCGTCCAGCTCCCGGGAAGTTTTACCTATCACAAATTCGGGAAGATACTGCATTCCGCCGGGCCAGGTATGGCCGCCGCCGTCTATCCGGATGAATTCCACGGCGCTGCCGCCGGAGCAGGAAGAGTAGGCCTCGCGGGTTACCGAAGTCCCGTCCTCCGGGTCCGAGTCGAGTTTCGTCACTTCCTTGGCGGCCTTGCAGGAATTCTTTTCAAGCCAGAAGTCGCGGCTTTTCTCGACGGAGATGGTCCTTCCCAGCTTTTTCTTTCCGAAGGGCCCGGTCACAAAGCCGCCCTCCCAGTGCACCAGGCTGTCCTTCGTCCCGTTCAGTATCAGGACGGGCACAGGCCTGGAAGGAGCGCAGGCGGCGGCCAGGTTCTCCGGCATGGCCCCGGCCACCGGCGCTGCCGCCGCGAAGCGGTCCGCCGCGCGGCAGGCCAGCGTATAGCTCATCATTGCGCCGTTTGAAATGCCGGCGGCGTAAACCCTTGAGGCGTCGACCGGATAGCTTTTGGCTATCTCGTCCAGCATCGCGGAGATGAAAGCGACGTCGTCGATATTCTCCCGCTGCGCCTTGCGGCTTTTATCGGCGCGGTAATCGTTCCAGTTCTTATCTATCCCGTCGGGGTAGGCCAGCAGGGCGCCGTTCTTGTCGGCAAGTTTCTCAAAGCCGCCCCGGGTAAGCCTTGGCATCCCTTTGCCCGTGCCGCCTCCGCCGTGAAGGATAACGAGCAGCGGGTATTTCCCGGCTTTATCCGTATTTTGCGGAGAGTAAACCCTGTAGGCGCGGGTATAGCCGCCTGTTTCCAGCGTAAAAAGCTTAAGACTGCCGGAAGCTTCCCCGGAGTAGGACTTGTTGCAGAGCAGAGCGGCTAAAAAGAATAGGATGAATCTCATATCTGTTCCGTAGCAAGCATAAGGCCTGTTATCGCAAGCTCTTTCCTTGTTCCGCTCTTTTCTCTGCCTGAAAATTATTCAAAAACCGTTCCCCTTCCGTCAATTTATTATAATACCAAAAGCCGGGGCGGGTTCTATCTGCCGTCCGGAGCTGCGGAGTTTTTTCTAAAAAAGGGGAAGAGAATGGCATTCAATAACTACCTCAGCGCGATGAAAGAGGTCAGGGAGGAAATGAGCCATACCACTATCGACTGGGATCACCGCCCGGCGCTGGGCGAGGGGCTATCCGGGTTCTGGGAGCGCACTAAATTCAGTTTAAAACTGGTCTTCCTTGAGAAAGAGCTCATCACTTTCGCCGTCCTGCAGTGGGCATGCATAGGCCTTGGCTATTACCTTTGGCTGCAGATGATAGGCTGGATACCAGAAGCCGCCTGGGAGCGCGCCTCGAATTCCCATGGCGCCACCGCGGGAGACCTGATACTTTTTGTCTGGTCTTTCTTCTGCGTGGGCATTGTGGCTTTTCCGCTCGGCATACTTTCCGGCTGCATGGGCGCGGTGCATTTCCTCAACAGGCAGGGCAAGGAATCCACCATAGCGGAATGTCTTAAAATGGTGCTGCCCCGGGCCTGGCCGCTGTGGATCTTCCACTGGATAGACGGCTGGTGGACGGTGCAGCGTATACTGGACCGGCTGCCTAAAAAGAACGACCACCGTTCCTTCGCCGAGAAAGCCGTCAGCGAGCTTGTCTACTACGCCTGGAAAGTGGCCACCATCGGCATCCTGCCGGGGCTGGTTACCGGGCGCGGGCTGATAGACGCGGGCAAGCGCTCCATCGGCCTGGTCAGGAATAAATTCAAGGACGTGATACTCCTGCGGGCCGGCTACTCCGCCTTATGCTGGATAGTGGGCATAGGGGGCTACGCCGGGACTATATTATTCTTTGTGGCTTTCCCGGGGCTGGTGAACTGGAAAGCCTCTGTGGCGGGGCAGATGTACCTGATCTATTTCTGGGTGGGCGTGCCTTTAATGGTTTCTGTCGGCGCGGTGATGCTGTTCCTGCGCCCCGTCTACGTTATCTCCGCCTGCGACATCTACGCCGACTATGTGGCCAAAATGGACGAGAACCTTATGCTTCCGCCGCCCCCCGGGCGGGCCCGCGCCGGGGATACCGCTTTCGTAGTTGCCGTGCTGCTCTGCCTGGCCATATGGGCCGTAATCTATTTCCGCGAGCAGCTCGGCATAATGCGGCTGCTGGCGCAGTAAGCTGAAATGAGCAGGTAAGGGTTGAAAGGAGATCAAACATGAAATTCTGCTGGTGCACTTTGTCGGTAGCGGAGATGGAAAGGTCTGTGGCGTTCTACCGGGATATAGTGGGGCTGCCCGTAAACCGGCGGTTCGCGGCAGGGCCGGGGATGGAGATCTGCTTTCTGGGCGAGGGAGAGACCAAGGTGGAGCTTATCTGCGGGGCCGGACATAAGGTTACGGGCGGCGCCGAAAGCGTTTCTTTCGGGTTCGAGATAAAGTCCGCTGACGAGACTATCAGGTTCCTGAAGGAAAAAGGGTTGCCGGTAGCTAGCGGGCCTTTTACGCCCAACCCGCATATCAAGTTCTTTTATATTAAAGACCCCGATGGCTACAAGGTGCAGTTCGTGCAGAACATGTAGCCGCCGCACGGAAAGCTGGCATAAGACTTAAGGTTCAAAGTATTCCTGTTCAGAACCGACATCGTCAAGGCTGACATATTTATTTTCTATCACGTTCCGCGCGGCTAAAATACCCATTTCAATAGCGTGGTCCTGATTGTTATATTTAAAGCTGCCGGCCCGGCCGATCAGCTGCAGGTGTTTGAACTTCCTGAAATAATCTTTTACGACGCGTAAATTCTCTTTATACCCGAGGTCATAAACCGGGTAGGCGTATTTTTCCCTGTGTACGAATGAACCGGAGATATCCTCTTCGGCCAGAAGACCCGCTGTCTTCAGGTGCCCAAGGCTGAGCCTCAGCAGGCGATCCTTGCCTGCGCTCCAGATCTCGTCGCCATGCCAGCAGAAAAATTCTATCAGCAGGGAGGTCTTTCCGGCCGGAGCTAATCCCGGGTGGAAGTTCCTGGGCTCCATTACCCTGCAAAAAGGCGTTTCTTTGTCCGGAAAATATATCCACTGATCCTGAACAACCGATCTTTTGTTAATAGTTACGAACAGGGAGACGTGAGACCTGAAGCGCAGCCTGCGGCACGCTTCCAGCACTTTGCCGTCGGGTGCGGGATTAAGCAGTGAAATTAATTCTGTTATTGGCATGGAGGAAATAACGTCCCGCGGGCTTACTTCCAGGCGCTCCCCGTTCGGATCTTTTAAAACAACTCCCAGGATATCCTTCCCGTCATGCCTTATCTCCAGGGGACAGGTGTTCAGCTTCAGTTCGCCGGCCGTATTCGTTCCAAGGCGCGCCTGCATGCTTTCATATATTAAACCGGAACCGGAATCGGGATAGTAGAACTGGTCCGCAAGAGTTTTTGGGTGCTGTTTGTCTTCGAAAAACATTTTTTTTAAGATTCCCGTCAAAGATAGATCTTTTATTCTCTGCGTTGCCCAGTCCGGGGATATCTCCGAGCACGGCAGGCCCCAGATCTTTTCCGTGTAATTAAGTATGTTCAGCTCCGCCAGCGCCCTGCCGAAATCCGAAACGACCTTTTCCTCAAAAGACCGCGGTTCCGTTCTTATGAACAGGCTTTTCAGCCGCTGATAGGAATAGCCCGCAAGCATCCTGAGCCCGGACACCAGCCCGATACCCAGCAGGGCGTTCTTCAACTCCACGGGATAAAGCAGATACCTGCCTTTAACATGGAACCTTGTCCGCCGGGCCACTTTTATCCAATGCTTTCCCAGCAGAGCCGCTATAAGCTCGTATAAATATTTATTTTTGCTGAAGAACCGGTGCGGGCCGATATCGGTTTTAAAATCGCCGTAAGAGAGGGTCCGGGAAAGACCTCCGACCTCCGGCTCTTTTTCTATGATCAGGAAAGCAGCAGCTGTTTTATTGAATTCACAAGCCGCGGCCAGGCCCGAGGGCCCGGCTCCCAGGATCAAAACAGGCGTTTCTGCATGTTTTCCCGATGAAATTCCGGTACATCCCATGTTTTGTATTATAAACAAAATGGACCGGCAAGTCTTCCCGTAAACTATGCGGCCGCTCCGTTTATCCCGGCGCATTCGCCCGCCGCGGGATTTAGTTGTAAAATAGCAAGGCGCCGCCCGGACGAGGCTTGACGGGTATGCCCGCGTTTTTTCAGCATGGGCCCGGGCCGCGCCCGCGGGATGCGTCTCCCACGGCTGATGACGTTATGACTAAAATATTTTCAAGGGTAAGCGGGCAGCACGGGCCTGCGGCGGCTATGTGAGGAAATCCCCGCGCCTTGCAGCTCTGTGCTCCCTGGCGGCTGACTCCGCCGGAGCCATCCGCTTATTCGCCAGGACAAAATGGTTCAGGGCCGGCCTGCCCGCGCTTCTGGCCGTTTCCTTTTCTGCCTGGAACCTTAAGTGTTCCGACCCCGGAATGTTCTACTGGGACCTGCAGCGGTTCAGCCATGGCGGTTTTTTTCTGGCCGGGATTTCCGGCGTGGTGGTAACCGCTAATATGCCGCTTTTTGAGATAGTCGTAGCGGTCATGACCCACCTGGGCGCGACATTCTGGCATTTCTTCATACTACTGCATCTCGGTGTTTATTCGCTGGTTTTTCTGGCCGGCTGCCTGTTCAGCGGTTACTGGACGGGAATAATTTCCCTGGCGCTGGCCGGCTTCATCGGCGTGGAGAAAGGGATCGTTTACGAGCAGACTTTTTACAGTTTTTTTCTGCTGCTGGTCCTGATATTTCTATTATTGAAAAGCCGGGAAAACACGCTGAAGAACAGCCTTTTCTGCGGCCTGGCGGTGGGAGCTTCACTGCTTATCCGCACGCCGCTTTTATTTTTTCCTCCCCTGGTCGTTTTCGCTGACTGGCTTTATTCGCGGGAGCGGTCAAGAGCGTTCATCCTGCGTTCCCTCGTGTTCCTGTCGGCATCCTATGTGCTGCTGCTTCCCTGGGGATTTTTAAACCATTCCCTTAACGGGACCTTTAATGTTTTCGATACCAGCCGCTCCGCCTGTCCCACCATAACCGCCGCCAAGGGAAGCATCTTCACAATGGAAGGGGACTGCCGCAAGCTCGCCGGGCTTGGACCGGAGGACAGCGCTATCGGTTTTTATCTGCGGGAATGGAGCAAGGCCCCCGTGTTCCATTTTATTACCGTTCTAAGAAGACTTTTGGCGATATTCCTGTTCTATCCGGAACTATTTCTTTTTTTCCTGGCCGCGCTGGCGTTCGGCCGCTGGCGCGACAAGCCGCTTTTGATAGTTTTTCCGCTTTATTTTATTCTTATTCACGCGCTGCTTTCCATTGAAATGTGTTATTTCTCTCCCCTGCGGTACCTTCTGGTTCCGCTGATAGCCGGCGCCCTCATGTCGCGGCTTGATCCCGGAGCCGCTCCCTGCAGGTCCGCCGCGAAGGGCGCGGCCGCGGCGTTCTGGCTGACTTTCTGCGTTATTCTGGGAACGGAAGCGCTGATAACGGCCTATCCGTTCCGCATCGCCGGGTCCGAAACCGGGGAGAATGTTTACGCGCGCGCGTCAGCCCGGTTTCCGCGCGACGCCGCGCTGCACGTGCTGAAGTGCCGCGAACTCTGGAGCAAAGGCGACGACGCCGGCTTCCGTGAATGCCTGAGCAGGCGGACAAGCGGCCTGGAAGATATTTCGGGGAGCTATTTCGCGGCGGTTTCCGCTTCGCTTTTCCCGTCGAAGATCTTGTTCCCGGTCGCCAATGAACATTACAAGTCGTTCATGGAGTGCCTGATAGTCAGGATGCTGCGCGAATTCGAGCTGGGCCAGCGGACTTTGGCCATGGCGTCCCTGCGTGAAGCTTACGGCGTTTTCGAGCGCAACCATAACAAGCTGCAGGGCAAAGGGTTTAGCGGGAATATTAAATTAGATCTTACCTATGAGCGCGACAAGCAATTGGGCGCGATGATAAAGGCGGATTCGGACAGGTTCTGGGATACCTATGTTTATGAAATGCTGCTCTTCTGGCCGCCGCAAAGAATGGCCGTTATACTTTCGGAGCTTGGTAAAAGCGCGCCGCTTACCGGGCGCCTGAAGACGCTTTTAAAAGAGCTTACGCAGGGGCGCGCGCGGGGAGACGCCGGGGGCCTGACCTTGCGGGCGCAGCTCTCCTTATGGCCGACAGCCCCGCTGTCAGTCCGCTCCGAAGCGGGCAGCGCACTGACCGCCCGGCCTCAGCCGGGCCGGGGTTCGCAAAATACATTACTGGACCAGTGCCGTTCTTTGGCCGCTGAAAACAAAAAAGAGCAGGCGCTGACCGCCTGCCAGGAAGCGGTGTATCGCGCCTCGTCGGCCGGAAGCGGGCCGGAGTCCGATTCGGCCCGGACGGCTTGCGACGCCTCGTTCGAAAGCTATAAACTGCTAAAAGCGATGGGCAGGGAGGAGGAGGCCGCGGAAGTTCTTCTCTGGGCCGTCGGCAACGCTCCTTCTGATTGGGCCGGGCTTCCTGAAGCCAGGCGGGCGCTCGCCGGGAAATGAGCCCCGGGGCGGCGGGCCGCCGAGCGCCAGCGTCCCCTGGTCCTCCACGGCCGACAGGTCAGCGATTCGCCTTATTCCTCTTAGAGATGATCACCGCTCCCAGGTCCGAGAACTGCCGCAGTTCGTAGTCGTCGAAACCGTCGGCAATCACGCTGACCCCGGCGCCAGCCTGGCCGATGAGCGTCTTTATATCATAGCTGTCGAAAGGCTTGCCGACGATAAGTTTTGCCCCCAGGCCGGCAAACCGGCGGCAATCGTAGATATTGAAACCGGCGCAACGGACAGTGACCCGCCCGCCGCCCAGCCCGATAAAGTCGGTGATGTTGTAGCTGTCAAATTCATTACCGACCGTCACGGCCCCGCCCGCCAAAAGCGTTCTGCGAACTTCGTAGGCGTCCTGCCCGGAGGAACCGCCTATCACCGCGGCCCCCATGTCGGCGAACTGGCGCAGGTCATAGGAGTCAAAGCCGTCAGCGATAACGCTGACCTTCGCCCCGGCGATGTCTATCAGCCTCTTGATATCGTAGGTGCTGAAAGGCTTGCCGACTATAAGTTTAGCCCCCGATGTCGCAAAATTAGAGACGGCGTAAAGATCGAAACCGGCGCACCTGACCGTGACCCGCTCGCGGCCTAGATCTATGAAAGACGAAATTTCGTAAGTGCTGAAATCGCTGCCCACCGTCACCGCCCCCCCCTCGCAGAGCGTCCTGCGCACCTCATAGGCGTCGAATCTGGACTTGGGCATTGCCAGGGAAGCCGCGCCCGAGGCCAGGCCAGGGACCTGCATAGGCAATACCACGAGGGCTAAAAAGATAAGGTTCTTCATATTCTCTCCTTGTTCTCTGCCGCCTTGTTTCCTGCTGCATATATAGGATACCTCTCCGTATCCGGTTGCGCATGAGGCCGGGGCACCATGCGCCGCATGTTATTCGGCTCACCCGTTCTGCCTCTTTGACTTACGGCGCCCATCAGCACTAAACCATGAAAAAAGGGGATGTGCCGCATCACTATGCATACACCATTTTCAGAACCACTTGTTAAATTAAGGAATGGCGCGGGTGTGGTAATCACATCTAGTTGGGCGGGATCAACAACCTATTAATTTGGGAAGCCGGAGGGGCGGGCGGGGGTTTGGCGGAGCAAACCGTCACGGAGACCCGAGCATGCGCAGCGCGAGGGCCATTACTTCTGCTGCGGCGGCCCCTGCGTCATCCGGCCGCTGCGAAGGCAGGATTTTCTACGCTTTCCCCGATTGACCTGACGCCGGTCATAAAAGTGCAGGTTTCCCTTTTGCTATATTTTTAGAGAGGGAAAACATACGAAACTATTATTATCGGTCGCGGCCGCTTTATTTCTTTGCGCCTGTTCCGCAACAAGGCCTCCGCTCGAATCGGAGGAACGGCGCCGGGCCGGGCTCGAGATGCAGTCCGTCTATGACCTGCTCGCTTCCCGCGATATCCGCCCCGTGGAATTTGAAACCGGCTCGGCCGTCCTGCTTCCGGGCTCTTATGAGCTTCTCGACCGCGTTGCGGAAGTATTAAAGAACCATCTCAAGTTCAAGCTTGTAGTGGAGGGGCACACGGACGACGTGGGAGGGGACGCGGTCAATGACCAGCTCTCCCTCGAGCGGGCCGGAGCCGTTAAAATGTACCTGGTTACCAAAGGGGTCTGGCCGGACTACGTAAGAGTACGCGGCTACGGCAAGCACCGCCCCATAATAAAAGATACTTCGGAGCGCGGCCGGGCCCTGAACAGGCGTGTGGAAGCCAGGCTGACTACCAGGGACTGGGAATCTGTGTTCTGACCCGGCGCGTTATCTTTTAACCGGTTTTTCATTAAGCGCGGGCGGCACAAAGAACGGCGGGGGTTCCGCGAACGGCAGATGTTCCAGCGCCGACGTGGATTCTATTTCCAGCGTCGGCTCGGCGGTTCCGTGGCAAACACAAGGGCGGTTATCGCAAGCTCTTTCCTTGTTTCGCTCTTTTCTCTGCCTGAAATTTTTCAAAAAACCGCTCCCCTTCCATCAATTAATTACAATACCAAAAGCCGGGGCAGTTTCCTGCAATTTTAGTATGCTCCGCCGCGCCTGGCAGTTGCCGGGCGTCACAGAATTTTCGTGGGTGCTTATTTCAGTCGTCGACCGGGGAGGGTTCTATTGCTGCGTATAAGTCGCCTTTCGGGTCCGGCTGGTAGTCTTCGTCCGGCGGGCCGCAGGCGTGTTTATATACTTGCGCGTGACCACAAGACGGAAAGCAGGCCGGTTTACGAGCCGGTTGGTGGCGCCCGGCGTGTACACGGTTTCGGCTAACAGGATAGTTTTACCGTCCTTTATCATCGGCCGCCAGTCATCTTGGGGAATACTCGCTATAGCGCTGCGCATGTTGCCGGCCAGGTCCGCCGTTATGGTGAAATCAATCCCTTGGGCCACGCAGTATTCCATTATTTTAAACTGGTAAGCGGCGCTGTCGCAGCGCATGCGCAGGTGCGTGTTCTTATTGAATTTGTCCCGGCAGTATTTGAGCGTTTCGAGGATATACGCCTGGGCGCTGGTGTTTCCGTTCCTGAACAGACAGGCGAGAAAGATATCGGCCTCCGGACACCAGGCGAGCATGGGGTTATAGCCGGAGAATTTCTTGTAAGTGAAAGCGGCATTTTCCTTGGTGGATTCTATAAGCGAGGAATCGATGTCGATGGTGGCCGTTTTAAGCCGCCTGAGCGCAAAGGCCGCAAGAATGCGCCAGGTCGGCGATGATGGGAATGCCGGCGAACGAGGTAAGCGAGGATTCGGATTTTTCCACTTTAAAACTGCCCGATTTTTGTCGTATCATAATACTTGAGTGCCTCTTGTGCTGAATTGGAAAGACCACAGGAGGCATTCTAATTTTTCATGAGCGGTTGGTGGGCGGTTTTTTAAGATTAGCCAGCGTGGCAACCCTATAGGAAGAAACATTCACCCATCAGGGGAAATCTGTTCCTCTATGTTACGGTATGTTTAGCTGAGGATTTGGGATTATAATAAAATCAGGGAAGGGGAGCTGTTTTCTGGAAAATTTTCAGGCGGAGAAAAGAGCGAAATAAGGAAAAAGCTTGCGATAATATGCGTTATGTTTCCTACAGTTTGAAACAAGAACGTCCGACCCCGCCGTGCCGGCCACAGGGCAGATGTGGCTGCGGGTGGATTGCACGGGGGGCGTGAGCGCAGTGCGGAAAGTAAGCCTGGGACTCGGAAACAAGCCTTGGATCAGGTGGAATTCATATAAGGAATACGCAGAAAGACGGATGGGGGCAATATTATGAAAAGAACAATACTGGTAAAAATATTTTTTGGAGCGGTCTTGTTTTTAGGCGCCGCGCATCCCGCGTTCGCGGAAGACGCGGAGGTGAAGCTTAATTCCAACGACGGCACCACTAAAATGATTGTGCAGGATAAGGATGCCAATACCGTGGCCAGTTTTGATTCTGATGGTAACCTTGTGGTTGCCGGTACAGCGACAGTGGCTGGTTCAAAATTCTCGGTTGGCGGCGCTACTCTTGTTGTTGCTGGCGGGAATGTCGGCATAGGAACTACGAATCCGGGAGCGAAGCTGGATGTTAATGGCAATGCCAAGATCTCACGGTATCTTACCCAGGCGGCCGACACCGGCATTACGCTTTCAACCGCCGATTTCGGTGCTACCATAACGGTGAACAGCGGCACTACGCAGACCGTTGCCCTGCCTGCGGTAACGGCAAGCGATCTGGGCGCGCAGTTCACTATCGTGAAACAAGGCGCGGGAACGGTTACTGTACAGGCGGCGGGGGGTACTTCCATAGCGGATTCCACCAGCGGCGGAACGATCTACAATAATTCGGCGACTGAAACATACGCCACCATAACATTGCGCCTGACCAGCAGCACGAATTGGTCAATACTTGGCGGAAATGGTTCCTGGACTACGAATTAAGACGTAATTATTATAGTACTAAAAATTATTAAGAACGCGTTGTTCCCGGTTTTACTTGTCTGTTCAGCCGGAGTTATTCAAGCGGCCGGGATAACTCATGTGCTTGGTGCGAAAAAGAGCGTGCTGGACCCCGCCAGCGATACGGTGAACGCCGGCTTGTATAGTAATTTAGGGACGCTACACGATAACTCGTTTATTCTTACCCCGCTGCGCAAGAATAAGGTGACACACGCGGACTATAATGCGGCTGCGGGTGAACGGAAACAGTAATTCCCCGAATATTACAGGCCCGCGCGGACGCAGCGGACGTAGTTGGCGCCGGTCTTGGCGCTGTCTTTGTTCACGGTGCCGAGATCGAAGGCCACGCGCAGCGCGTTGGCGGTGTTGGTCGCTCTTGTGGTGGACGTCCAGTAGGCGTTGCTCACGGTAGAAGGAAAATACGTCGTATTTATAAGAGGGGCGCTGCCCTGCTGTACCGTGATGGAAAATAATTCGACCGCGTTCGGCAGACGCCAGTCCGATCTAGACGCGTAAGACAGGCCTTCGCATTGCGTGATCGCGTTCGCCCAGGTGTATGCGGTGGGAGATCCGCTGCAGTTGGTGGTGGTATCCGGCTCGGAGCATTTCTTCCACATGAGGCCGGTCCGGTTGTCGGTAATGGTGCCGTTCCCGTTGTCGGTATACGATTTTCCGGTGGTCCCCGGCTGGTATGTGCCGTCGTCGTTGGTGGTATAAACGCTGGTCTGCCCCGTATCGGGAAGAGCCGCGGTGCCTGTGAAACCGAAAATATTCACGCCGCTTTTGATATTGTAGGCGGCCAGGTCGGGGTCCACGGCATGCAGGGTGGTGGCTGCATAAATTCCGGTGTTGACGGTATCATTATTGGCGTAAGTAATAACGATTATCCCTTGAGCGCCTGGCATGGTCGTAGTTCCCCAATATCCACCACCGCCGCCGCCGCCATACAACCCGTTTATGTTACTACTGCAATTCATCGACCCGCCGCCCCCTCCTCCTGAACCATGCGTCACGTCCCAGTCCGTACCGGTACCGCCCATGCCGCCGCAAGCGTTACTACTATTTCCCCCCCCGCCTCCCCCCGCGGTGCCTGCATCTCCGGGGTCGCTGCTGCCGCTGCCTCCGGCCCCGCCTCCGGCGCCCAGATAATTGTTGCCCCCGGCACCCCCTAGTGTGGAATTTACGCCGTCAGCCCCGTTGCTTCCACCGCCGCCACCGCCGCCTCCTCCGCAACTGCCATAGGCGCCGCCGACTTGGCCGT
>SESF01014418.1_pt1 | contig 15509 bp, 15 predicted proteins | sample 3171521 | NCBI WGS metagenome assembly SESF01 (sample SAMN10866945, study PRJNA518727) | freshwater metagenome | biome: subpolar coniferous forest; feature: holomictic lake; material: water; isolation source: holomictic Lake 227, 6 m and 8 m depth | place: Canada: near Kenora, Ontario | collected...
GCGCCGCGTCGCCCCCGCCCCCCCCCCGACGGTGGCCACGCCCCAGCCTCCATTGCATTGTTCACTCACCCAACTGGGTCCGGTGACCCTGGAACTGATTCCGCCAGGCCGCAGCGCGCTGGGCCGCGCCTGGCGCGAACTCTTCGAACAGGAACATTACTTGGGGGCCGGTCCGCTCTGTGGCGCGCCGTTGCGTTACCTCATCGCTAGCCCGCACGGTTATCTGGGCGGGCTGGCCTTCAGCGCCGCCGCCTGGCGCTTTGGCACCCGTCAGGCTACTCGTCGTCCCTGAATTATCCTGAGCAGTACCATGACAACGGCAACCACCAGCAGGATGTGAATTAACCCACCTATTGCGTAACCGCTCACCAGACCGAGCAGCCACAGCACGAGCATAACGACCGCAATTGTGTATAACATATCTATTCTTTCAGTTTGTTTGGGAACCGCTGCGGGCCAGCGCGGACGCACGGACCCGCAGAGATTCGGGGTTTAGTTCTTGCTCAGAGTCGTAGCGATGGTCATGTTGTTAACCACACTGCTGACACCGTCGATATCGGTCACCAGTTTGGTCACCAGGCTCTTCTCGGCGGCGTTCTTGGCAATGCCGCCTACTGTAACCACGCCATCCGTCGTCTGAACCTTGGTCTTTAGGGCGCTGGTCGAGCGGTGCGATAGCAGGGACGCCTTAACCTGGGCGGTGATGGACGCGTCGTCAATTTTCTCGCCTATGGTTTCCTCGGGCTTGGCTGGGTTCTTGGCTACCGTCATCTCGTTCTTGACCTCCTTGACGTTGTCGATGTCCTTGGCGTATTCGGTGGTCAATTCCTTTTGGGCCATGCTGGTGGCTTCGCCGCTCAAGGTGACGATGCCGTCTTTTACGTTCACGTCCGTCTTTGTGGCTCTCACGTTGTGATGGAACAACAGCGCGGTTTTCACTTTCAGGGCGATCCACGTGTCCGAGTGCTCAGCGGGGGCTTCCCCTTTGACGGTGAGTAAGTTATCCACGCTCTTGACGTCGGGAAGCCCGGACACGGTGTCCCGGGCCAGGCCGATATGGGAGCCTTCGGCCACGGTGCCGGTCAACGTGACGACTCCGTTCTGGGACTCAATCTTGATTGAATCGTCGGTGAGGTAGTGCTGGAACACATAGGACTTCTTGGCGGAAGACTCGATGCGGTCGTCCGTCTGGGAAGCGCGCAAAGGCGCCCCAGCAAGCAACAGCGCACTGACTGCTACCAAGATTGTGGTTTGGCCCGTATTTACAGAGGTTTTTATCATTATAATGCTTTCGTCTATTGATTTGTGTTTACTATTGATCTGCGTTGCTGCGGTGGACTTGCTTTCGGCAAGTTTGCCGCCTTAGGATTCTTCTTTGAATTTGCTTTTGGAGCACTGCCGGCTGGTGCTTTCCGTCATCAGCCAATAGCGATCCGACAGTTTAGTTCCTGGACAGCATGTCCTTGACCGTGATGTTATTTTCGAGCTCTTTCACGCCCTGCACTCTTTTGGCGATATCGCCGGCATTGCTCCTTTGAGCTCTGGTGGCGACGAAGCCACTTAGCTGAGCAACTCCTTTGAATACTACGACGTTTACTCCGTCGTATTTATATTCCGGGTCACGTGCGAGCGCATCCTTGACACGGTCAGCCGTGCGATTGTCATCCATACGTTGGCCCGCGGTTTGGTTATAGCGATCACTGGCACAGCCAGTCAGGCCAACCACCAACGGCAACGCCCCGAGGCAGGCGATCAAGGCCAATGTTTTTAGGGTCTTGCCCGTGTTTACTGTTGTCTTTGTCATACTATTGTTTTGGTTGTTTGATGTTTATGGTTTTACTGACAATTTGTCTTAAGGCGCGATCTTATCGCTCACCCACTGACGGGCTTGTTGGACCCCATCCTTCGCCCCTTCATAGGCCTTCTTGAAGCCGCCTTTGACGCTGTCCCAGGTCAACTCGGTGGCATTCCTGGCCTCGTCAAGCTGCTGGTTCAACTGGGCTATTTGATCGCGCAATACTCGCAGTTTGGGTTGGGCTTCGGCTTTGATCGTGTCGCTGGCTTTTTCGACTTTGGCAGCGAGTTGGTCCAACTCCCGATTGAGAGTGGCCAACTGGGTTTGCATGGTTTCGACGAAGGCAGCTTTTTGCGCGAAGGTATAATCTTTCATATCCTGGGCGGCTTGCTTGGTATCTGCCTGCACCTTGTCGAGCTGTTGCGCGGTGGTCGGCTCTTTATTGCAGCCTACCGCGAAAGCGGCAACGGCAAGGAGAGCCAAGAGTAAGTGCTTATGTTTCATAATCGCATCTGGCCTTATTGCGTAATCGTTTGTTTTGAGTTTTCGCTGACGGCAATCCGGTCCCCTTTCATTAGGAGCCCATTCATGCCCGTGTCGTATCTTTAGCGTGTGGTGTGCCGCGGGTGCCCCGGCCTGGCCCGAACGAGCAATTCAACTCATGGTGGTCGCTCCCCAAAACCTCGCAACTGCCCTGTTAGCAATGGATACCCTCGCCCATTGCGGCCGACAGGAGTCGCTAAATGATCAGCGGCAGGGTTTCCGGGAAGTCGCTTCTCGCCCCTCAGCCAGCTTGCAAAGTGCATGGTGCGGCAGTTGTGGCTGTGCAGAATGCAATGACGGTCTGTCTCTCACCGGTCACCAGAGGTGACCTCAAACCGCCTAATCAGCCCGGATTGAACGTGTTGGAGCGCCGAGCGTCAGGTTGGCCCTTCATTAGCTATAGGAGCAGGTAGAATTCAGGCAAACGAGCGCTTCAGTATTATGATGAAAACATTAGCCGTTTTGTGGATTGACCACCGAGAAACCGTCATTGTGATCCTCTCAGATAACGGCAAGGAGACGAGGCGGGTACAAGCCCAGGTGGAAAAGCAACTCCGGCGCTCAGGTCCGTCGCCTTCCCAAGGATCTTTTGATTCGCAGATAATGCCAGCAGACGATTCCCGGGAACGAGATTACTCGGGCCATCTGGCGAATTACTACGACGAAGTCATTGCCGGTTTTCGCCCGGCCAAAGCGATTCTGCCATTTGGTCCCAGCGAGGCGAAGGGAGAGTTGAGGAAGCGCATCGAGAGGAACAGACTTGATCTGCGCATCACCCGGTGCGAAACGAGCGACAAGCTGACGGAACGCCAGATTTCACAGAAAGTGCGCCGGCACTATTTGCCGTCAGGCGCAACCCTGCCCCACCGGCGGAAGCAGCAAGCGGTAACCACGAAGTGAGCAAGATAGCGTTACACGAACCCGAAATAGAAAGAACAAAACACTATGACCAAACACAAACAAGCAGAAGCAAATGACCTGGGCACTCTCGCTGAAGATGCTCGCGCGTTGATGGCGGCCACCGCCGACGTCGCCGGAGATAAGGTCGCAGAGGCTCGCCAGCGGCTCGCAACCGCATTGGAAAACGGAAAAGAGTTGGTTTGCCAGGCTCGCGAGAAAGCGGTCGAGCGCGTCCGGGCCGTCGAGCAGGTAGCACGCGAGCATCCCGGTCAAACTATCGCCATCGCCTTCGGTGTCGGGGCGGTGGTTGGCTTACTGCTGGCGCGGCGCGGCCGCGCGTAATCCTGGCACATCAAGGGCATGGAGGCAGACCTGCCAATCCACCAGAGCGCGACCCTCGGCGAGCTGGCCGACACAGTGCCTCCGCGGGCAGATGCTCCCGGCACCATTGAAGCGTCGTCTGCTCCGCCGGCCACGGGAACGGCGGCCAAAGTGCCCCCTTTGCAAATCGCTTTAGGGGTGCTCGGTGGTATTGCCCTTCTATACTTCGCCCGACCGGTTCTCCTGCCGATCTTCCTGGCGTGTGTGGCGGGAATGGCCTTGAAACCGCTCATCCGCTGGTTGTCATACGGCCACATTCCGCCTGCGATCTCCGCCGCCGTCGTGCTTTGCCTCCTGGTGGCCGCCATCGGGATTGGTTTCTTCGAGTTGGGCCGTCCGGCGATGATCTGGATGAACGACGCGCCGGCACACATGGCCCAGTTGCGGCAACGGGTTCAGAAAATGTTCCCGCGTGTGGCACGCTTTAATCAGGCTGCGGATGCCGTGAACAACCTGGGAGCGGCGGAGGAAGAACAGAAGAAGGTGACTACGGTGGAACTCAAAACCAGCCGTGTCCCCAGCACCTTCATTAACTGGACGGGAACCCTCCTGGCGGGAGTCGGCGAGACACTGGTCTTGCTTTATCTGTTGCTGGCCTCGGGCGATTTGTTCCTGCAGAAACTGGTCCACGTAATGCCCACGTTCCGCGAAAAGAAGAACGCGGTCAAGATCAGCCACGAGATTCAGCAGAGCATTTCCAACTATTTGTTCTCCGTGTCGCTGATCAACATCGGCTTGGGTGTGGTCGTGAGCGGCGGCCTCTACTGGCTCGGGGTGCCCAACGCCGTCATGTGGGGAATGCTGGTCGCGGTCCTGAATTTTGTTCCCTACTTCGGCCCGGTCGCCGGGATTCTTTTGCTGGCCGCGGTCGGCATCCTCACGTTCGACACGCTGTGGCAAGGGCTCCTTCCGCCCGCTTGGTACCTGCTGCTTCATCTTCTGGAAGCGAACCTCATCACGCCGGTCCTGCTGGGGCGCCGTTTCACCCTGAACCCGGTCGTCATTTTCGTCTCGTTGATCTTCTGGACCTGGCTTTGGGGTGTGCCCGGAGCCTTGTTGTCGGTGCCGATCCTGGTGTCCATTAAGGTCGTTTGTGACCGCGTGCCCTCCCTGTCGTCCGTCGGCGAACTGCTCACGAGTTGAGCCAAACTAGCGAAGCGTTATACACCTGATCAAATTTGAATGTCCTCATTGTCATGAAATCATTTCCGGCGATGAATCGTGCTCAGGATTTCTCCTGACCACGCTGGGTGGCGCTGATCCCGCTCGCTATCGGTCTGCTCCTGCTGCTACTTTGGATCGGGGTGAAGTCTTGCAGTTATCGCTTAACCGACCAGCGGCTATTCGTCCGTCGCGGTTGGTTGGCAAAGCCATTATTCCAATCCGATCTTTTTACGTTTGCGGTAAAGCGTGGCTTGGTCGATCCCCAGGACCTCGGCCGCTTCGGCCAGGTTGCCGGTTCGTTCCAGAACTTTGCGCAGGTGCGCTTCCTCCAGTTTCTCCATCGAGACCAACGCGCCGACTTCCAGCGGGGTGCTATTGCCCTTGGTTGCGGGAGCCGTCCTGCTACGCAGTTCTGCGGGGAGGTCTTCCAGGTTGATCTGGTTCCCTTTGGCCATGATGACCGCTCGTTCGATGGCGTTGCGCAGTTCACGGAGGTTGCCCGGCCACGAGTAGGCGCGGATAGCGGCCGACGCCGCTTCGGAGATCCCCTCGAGCCGGCGCCCACAGAGGGCGGCGAAGTGCTTGAAGTAATGCCCGGCAAATCGAATGAGGTCGCCCGGGCGCTCCCGCAGTGGAGGCATTTCCGCCATGATAACGTTAAGCCGAAAGAACAGGTCTTCGCGAAACGCGCCATCGGCGACGCGCTTCCTAAGATCCTGGCTGGTGGCGGCAATGATGCGTACCTCGGCCTGGCGTGTGACATTTTCCCCCACCCGCTCGTACTCGCGTTCCTGAAGCAGCCGCAGCAACTTGGGCTGGATTTCCATCGGCAGATCGCCGATCTCGTCGAGGAATAGGGTCCCGCCCGCGGCGGCTTTGACTTTGCCCCAATGGTCTCGCAGAGCGCCGGTGAACGCGCCTTTAACGTGGCCGAACAACTCGCTTTCCAGCAGTTCCTTCGACAAACTCGGACAGCTCACGGTAACAAATGGTCTATCCGCCAGATGGCTCTGCCGGTGAACTGCCCGAGCCACCACGCTTTTCCCGGTCCCGCTTTCGCCCAGGATCAAAATCGAGGCCGGTGTTTTGGCGGCTCGCAGCAACGTGTCTATCACCTCTTTCATTAGGGGCGTGCTTGAATCCAATAGAATCTCCGGACTCTGAGCGTTGCTGTCCTTAACCTCCAGTTCCAACCGCTCGATGTTCTGTTTGAGTTCGTTGAACCGCTGCACACGGGCGAGCACCAAATGGAACTGCTCGCGGGTAAACGGCTTTTCGAGGAAATCCACTGCTCCGCGCCGCATGGCCTCCACCGCGATCTTCACACCGCCCTGCGCAGTAAAAATGATCACCGGCAGGTTAGGCTGGCGCTTGAGAATCTGGTCAAGAATGTCGAGGCCCTTTTCCGGCCCGAGATTTAGATCCAGCAGCACGGCATTGAATTTGCCTGCCTGTAACTCCGTGAGGCCCAACTCTCCCGAGCAGGCCCCTTCCGCGTAATGGCCTTCGCCGTCAATGAGCAGGCAGGTCGCGTCGCGGAACGTCTTATCGTCGTCGATGACTAAAAAGTCCATAGCAGTGGTTTCCTATGTTCGCCCAGAGTGTAGCCGTATTCGGCAAGCGTTATTGTCATGGGGACGCCTTGAGCGGCAGGGGAATGCGCACCTCAATTTCCGTGCCGGTGCGCGGAGCGGATTTGACGCTCAGAGCGCCGCCTACGGAGGCAGCTCGCTCCCGCATCCGGAGCAGCCCAAGGCCTTGCCTTTCTTTTCCATTGGCCGGGTGATCCGGGTCGAAGCCGATCCCGTCGTCCTTGATCGTCAACTGAATGGAACCGTCCGGCTTGGTCAGATGCACCGTGACGTGGTGGGCGCGCGCGTGCCGCTCCACATTGTTCAAAGCTTTCTGGAGGATGCGGTAGAGAACCAACTCGGCTTCGGCGGGCAGGCGTTCGTCCAACGCCGAGCAATCCATCTGGAGCGCCACGCCCGTGCGTTTCACAAACTCCGCGTTGGCCATCTCCAGCGCGGGCACCAGGCCCAGTTTGTCCAGTTCGTGGGACCACAGACTGCGCCAGATGCGCTCCACCTCGTCGGTAGTTCGGCTCACCATCTCGTTGATTTTCGTCGTGTCGCTGCACGCCGAGCTGTCGCCAGCCGGAAGCTTTTCCGCCAGCGCCTGGCAGCGGCCGAGGATGACGTAGAGAAGCTGGGTGATGTTGACGCGCAATTCGTTGGCCACGCGCCCGCGCTCGGTTTCCTGCGCTTGCACCACTTGGCGCGTCAAGGCCCGCAACATTTCCTCGTTGTGCCGGGCCTCCGTCATGTCGGTCACCACGAGGCCGAAGCTCGCGCTTTCGGCGCCATTCTGTGCCAGCGCACAACTCGATATTTGCGCCGGCAATTGCGAACCGTCGCCGGCCTTTAGCAGCACTTGGATTTTAGGGCCGGATGGGTCGGCCCGTTTCAGGAGCGGCCGGAGCGTTGTCTGGCCATCGGCGGAGAGCAAGTGGTGGAAGGAGGAGCCCAACACCTGCTCCAGCGGGCGTTTGACCATCCGGGCAAAGCACTGGTTGGCATACAGGATCAGCCCGTCGGCCGTCAGCGTCAGCGCCCCTTCGTTCATGGATTCGATGAGCACGCGGTAGGCGTGCTCGGCGCCGTCCAGCGTGAACACTTGCGAGCCTTCTTTGCCCGCGACCATCACCGAATCCACTTCGCCGCTCCGGATGGCGCGGAGCGTTTCCTCGGCGTCGGCCAGGCGGGCGCGGAGTTCGGCGAGCTCGCCGGGCGGCGCGGGGCGGGAGGCCTTGGGATGGCGGGGAGTTTTCAAAGCGCGACTTTAACTTTTTGGCTCAAGTCCAACTCGACGAACAGGCCGGTGATATTCGTCAGGTTACCGATGAACCGCCGCAACGGCGGTGGGAAGGCAATGATGAGCGTCGGGGTCGCGACGATCTGGTTCTCGCGTGCCAGCTCAGGCTGCTGATAGATGTCAATTACTTTCATTACGCAGTTGTCTTTCAGCTCGGCTTCGCACAGTTCACGGACGCGCAGGACGGCTTGGCGTGAGCGGGCTGTAGCCCCCGCCACGAACAGTCGCAAGACGAACTTGCCCGTGGGCCCGGTGGCCGGGGACTTCTCAAGGGCCGGCGTCGCGTCCACCCTCCGCAGTGCTGCTACGGAGGACGGGCGGCTGGCTTTGTTTGTTTTCACGGGGATTCGTCTCGGTTAATCCGCTGGACGCAAATCCAAGCCGACGAGCAAGTGCTCGGTATCGGAAAGACTGCCCAGGATGGTTCGCACGGGCTTAGGTAACTTGCGCACCACCGTGGGAACGGCCAGGATTTGATCGCCTTTGGCAAGCTGGGGCTGCTTCAACAAATCAATCACCGTGATGCGATAGCGGCCTTTGAGGTGGCTTTCGCACATCTTCTTCAGATTCGAGAACGCCGTCAACGATTTGGGCGTCTGGTCGGTTACGTAAAGGCGCAGTTGCCAAAGTTTGGCTGGCCGGCGAGGGGTGGCGGCGGCATGTCGTTTCACCGTTTTGGTTTTCATTAATTCTTCCTCCCCGGTCTGGGCTTGCCATTTCCGCTGGCCGCCACCAAAACATCCGCCTGACGCAACCGGCCCAACTCGGTCCGTTCGGTGGTGAGCAAGCGCGTTTGCGTTCCGACTTGTTCGTCAATTTGCCGGAGTTCCACGGCGCTGGCTTCATGCTCGGAGCGTAGTCCGCTGATTTGCCGTTCGAGCGCCGCGCGTTTTTGCTCCAGTTCGCGCTTGCGACGGGCGGCTTCCTGCTGTCCGGCCAGCGCTTCGGCTTTTTCGAGGGCATTTTGTGCCACGCGGGCGGAACCGGTCAACACGCCGCTGGGGCCGATGTAGGCGTCCACGACGTCGATGCCATGGTCCGAAATGAGGAACTCGCGGATTTGGTTCGAGTGCGCCATGCCGCGCGCTTTGAGCACGTAGAGCACGCGATTGCGTTCGCCGTTGCCTTCGAAGTCCTGCAACAACACCCAGGCGTCCATGAGTGAAGACATCGCGGCTTCGCTTTGCTGCAGCACGTGGCCGCCTTGCGTCAGACTGGTGAAAAGCGAGGTGACTTGTCCGGCCTTCAGATAATCAATCAGCCGCGTCACCATCCCCTTGCGCTCGGAGTCGGTGCCGGAGTCCATCAGGCTGGTGATCGGGTCGATGATCACGACGTCGGGTTGAAACGTGGAGATCTCCTTGAACATCGTGGCCAGGTGCATTTCCAGGCCGTAGAGCGACGGCCGCGCCGCGTGAAACCGCAGCAGGCCGCGCTTGACCAACTGCTCCAGGCGCAATCCGATGGAATGCATGTTGCGGATTATCTGGGCCGGGGATTCCTCGAACGAGAAGAAGAGCACCCGCTCTCCGCGCCGGGCAGCAGCCTGGGCAAAGTTGGCGGAGATGATGGTCTTGCCGGTGCCGGGCGTGCCCGTGAGCAGAATGCTGCTGCCACGAAAAAAGCCCCGCCCGCCCAGCATCGCGTCGAGCCGGGAGATGCCGGTGGCAATCCGTTCGTTCGACACCTTGTGATTCAGTGCCAGCGACGTGATCGGCAGCACACTGATACCCTCGTCGCCGATGAGGAAGGGAAACTCGTTGGTGCCGTGCAGCGCGCCGCGATATTTCACCACGCGCAGATTCCGCGTGGCAATCTGGTCATTGACCCGGTGATCGAGCAGGATGACGCAGTCAGATACGTATTCCTCCAGCCCGTGGCGCGTCAGTTGTTCGCGCCCGCGCTCGGCGGTGATGACGGCGGTCACGCCTTTGTCCTTGAGCCAGCGGAAGAGCCGGCGCAGCTCGGCGCGCAGGATGGCCTCGTTGGGCAGGCTGGCGAACAGCGCTTCCAGCGTGTCCAGCACCACGCGTTTGGCGCCGATGGAATCAATCGCATGATTGAGCCGGACGAACAACCCCTCCAGGTCATACTCGCCGCTCTCCTGGACTTCGCTGCGCTCGATATGGACGTAGTCGATCGCAATCTTCTTGCGCCGGACCAGGCCCGCCAAATCAAATCCGAGCGAGGCGACGTTGGCCTTCAACTCCGCTTCCGTCTCCTCGAAGGCCATCAACACGCCCGGCTCGCCGAATTGCACCGCGCCGCGCACGAGGAATTCCGCGGCCATCAGCGTCTTGCCGCAGCCCGCGCCGCCGCAGACCAGCGTGGGCCGCCCGCGCGGCAACCCGCCGCCGGTAATTTCATCGAGGCCCTGGATGCCGGTGGGGCACTTGGGCAACTGAGTCGCTGGCGAGTTGGATTTTGGCATGGTCTTCTTCATTAACAATTAGTGTTTGCCGGTGGTTCGCGGCAGGCGGAATGTAAACGTGGTGCCGTTGCCCGGCGTGGTTTCGCATACCAATTCACCCTGCATCGCCAGCACGAGTTTCTTGACGATGCTCAGGCCCAGGCCGGTGCTCGGCTCGCCGCCCGTGGGCCGCGCGGAAAGGCGTGCATAGCGGCGGAACATCCGGGTCTTGTCCTCGGCCGTGAACCCGGGCCCTTCATCCTGGACCTGGCATTCGACGTAGCTGGCGCCCGGCGGGCAGACCGTGAGGCGAATCTGCTTGCCGGGCGGAGAAAACTTGATGGCATTGGACAGGAGATTATCCAGCACCTGGCTGAGCGCGGCGAGGTCCGCCTGCACGATAGCCGCGTCCCCCTCGATCGCCGTGTGAAAGACGAGTTGCTTGCGCCGGGCCGCCTCCTGATGTTGCTGGACCGAGCGGGAGACTGCCTGCTTGAGACAAGTGGGCACGAGCTTGATGCTCAGACCGTGATCGGCCGAAGCATTGGCCAGAAATTCCTTCACAAAGGCAAGCATCTGGCTGCTCGAATGCGAGATGTTCTCGGCCATCAGCCGCAGCTTCGGGTCCGCCATCGCTTCGGTGCGGTCGCGGAGCAATTGGGCGCTCAGGTCCATGCCGCCCAGATAGTTCTTGAGGTCGTGGGTGAGCATGCCGAGCAATTCATCCCGGTCCTCGGCGAGTTGCTTCAACTCGTCGCGGGCCCGTCTGAGCGCCAAGTGGGTGCGGACGCGCGTCACCAACTCCGCGTGGTTGAAGGGCTTCGTGATGTAGTCCACGCCGCCGCTCTCCAGGGCCCGGACGATCAGGCCCTTGTCGTCTGCCGAAGAAAGAAAGATGATCGGAATCTCAGTCCAATCAGCATTCTCTCGGATTCGCCGGCAAACCTCGAATCCGTCCATCTCCGGCATCAAAAGGTCGAGCAGGATGAGGTCGGGTCGGCGCACTACCAGCCGTTGGAAGGCTTGGAGCCCGCCGGTCGCAGGCAAAATCTCGAAGCCGAGTCTGCCCAGGGCAGCGCCGACCACCTGGATGTTGGACTCCTGGTCATCGACGACCAGCAGGCAACCCGTGTTCGTTACTGGAATGGGGGTGTTCATTTCAAAATGGTTGTAGTACGACTACTCGGTGGTGGCGGGTTCTTTTTTCGCGGACGACGCTAAACTGCAAGTCCTGCGTTATCCGGGTTTGTGGCATCCTGTATAGGTTCGTGCGCCAAAGCCGCTAATGCCTTTGCGATTTCGACCGCCGGCATGAGGTAATCGACGTGGCCGGTCTCAACCGCGCTGCGCGGCATGCTGTCGTAGGCTGCGTCGGATTGCGCAAACGTCAACCCGCCAGCAGCTTTGATGGCCTTCAGCGCGGCACTGCCATCGCCGTCCAAGCCCGAGAGAATGACGGCCACCGCGCGCTGTCCGACCGTCTCCGCCAGCGAGCACAGGAAAATGTTGATCGTCTTAGGCCAACCCGGTGGCCTTGAGGTTGACCTTAGATGAAACACATTGCCGGCCGTGGTCAAGTCCATGCGCGGGGGCATTACGAATACCCGGTTGGGTTCGAGTCGCATGCCTTGCTGGACCTCCAAAACCGGCATTTTGGTGACCGTGCTGAGGAGCTGCGGCAACAAATGCGCGTTCTCGAGCGCCCTATGCGGTGCGATCACAAAGGCCATCCCGGTGTTAGCCGGGAGGCCGCCGAGAATGTCCATATAGGCTTGCAGCCCCCCGGCCGAACCGCCCAGACACACCACGCGAAAATCATCGGCTGCGGCACTTGTTTGCATAGCTTTCCACTCTAACTCGAAGACCTTTCGATAGACTCAATCAGTTTCGGGAACGCGGCGAGTTGACCTTCCATTTGGCCGATGGCGTAGGCGTCGGCGAACGTGGTGAGCGCGGCGGCATAAGTCGTCAGCGGGGCGCACTGGGCCGCCTGGCCGAGGGTGAAAAGGTTGTGCGCAAAGGCGCGCGTCTCATTCACCGCCAGGGTGTCACGCAACACCGGCCATTCGGTGGCCTCCCGGCGGCGCAGTTCGAGAGCGAGTTCCTGCCACTGAGCGGCCTGGTCGGGCGAGAGGGTGAGAATCGTCGCGAAAGTTGGCCCGAGAGTCTGCCCTTCCAACCCATTCCCGGGCGACTCCCTTTGGAGAAACTGGGCCAGCGCCGCGAAGAGCGTTTGGCGCGAGAAGGGTTTGCGAATGTAGCCGCTGAACTGGCTTTGCAGCTCCAGCTCTTCGCCGGCGTTGCTCGACGCCGTCACCGCGATGACGGGCAATGATACCAGGCTCGGTTGCTTGCGGATCTCCATCAGGGCCGTGCGCCCGTCCATCAGCGGCATTCGGATATCGAGCAATACCACATCGGGCCGGGTGTGCGCCAGGCACGCCAGGGCTTCCCGACCGTTGGTGGCATAATGGACCTGGTGATGGGTCTTCTCAAATATGCCCGCCATGTAGGCCCGGTTGGTTGGGTTATCATCCACCACCAGCACCGTGGCCGGCGCGAAGTCGTTGAAATCCACCGCTCCGCCTGGGTCGGCGTGGTCTCCCACCGGCAAGCGCCCCGAGACCGGAACCTTCGCGAAGCGCAAGTGGAAGGTCGTGCCCTTGCCAACTTTGCTGTCCAAGGTCAGGCTGCCGCCCATCAACTCGGTGAGGCGTTTAACGATGGTCAGCCCAATGCCAGTCCCTTCCTTCTCCGACATTTGTCGGCCTTCCGCCTGCACAAAGGGTTTGAAGACCTCCTCCAGTTCCTCAGCCGGGATTCCAATGCCGGTGTCCTCAACGTCGATCAACAGCGTCCCGCTGCGCCCGTCTGCCTGGGGCTCCCAGGCTACTCGGGTCTTAATGTGTCCCCGCTCGGTGAACTTGATGGCATTGCTGAGCAAGTTCACCAGCACTTGGCGCAACCGCAGGCGATCCAGCATCAATGCGCGGGGCAGGGCGGGTGAGATCTCGAACTGAAGCTGGAGCGATTTCGTCACTGCCTGCTGCCCAAAAACGGTGCGGAGGAACCCACACGAATCGCGCATATCGGTCGGGTCGGGGTGCAGTTCCAGCTTCCCCGCTTCGAGCTTGGACAGGTCGAGGATGTCGTTGATCAGGTGTAGCAACGCCGCGCCGCTGTCACGGATGGCCCGCACATACTGCGCTTGCTTAGGCGTCAGCCCATCCGGTTCCAACAGTTCGCTGAAGCCGAGAATCGCGTTCATCGGACTGCGGATCTCATGGCTCATGTTGGCGAGGAAGGCGCTCTTCTCCCGCACAGATTGTTCGGCGTGCAACTTCTCTTCCAGCAACTTTCGCCGCCCTTGCTCTTGATAGTAATCGACCCGGTAAAAATAGAACGCGAACACCCCCGCCCCGACCCCGAGCAACCCAGCTATCCACGTCAATTGATGCGCCCATTTCATTTCGCGGCGGGTCCCTTCTCCATTGGCGGACAGAAGATCACGCCGGTCATCGTGCCGCCGCTTGATGATTTCACGGATGCGGTCCATGGTGGTCCTGGGTTGGTCAGCGCTGGTGGCGGCCTCTGACCCTGCGGAACTCTTCTCGGCGCGCAGCGCGATGGCCCGGCGTAGATCCGTCAGTTCGAGGTCAACCAGGCGCCGCAACTCAAGTAAATCACTCTGCCCCGCCGGGTCGTGTCTCACAAAGACGGCGATCCGCTCGAATGCCGCTGGAAATGAGTGCGCCACATTCGTGAAGGCTTCGCGATAGGCCACGTTCCCCGTCAGCAGGTAATCACGCTCGCTGGCCCCGGCGTCATGCAAAACCGAGAAGAGCTGATCAATCGACTCGCGAAGCTGCGCGGCTTCGGCGGCTGCGTCGATACTGTGGGAGAAGCGGCTCCAAGCCACCGCCCCCATCACCACGCTTATTACCGTGGCGGACAGCCAGATGAAGGCTGCCGGCCCGATAATCCCGTGTCGAAATCGGTAAATCATGCGCTTCCCCGCATCGAGTCGAGCGCACACGCGTCCGGCCAATGAAGGAAACTTTAGCATACCATGCAGAATGCACGATGTCTAGGCCGTCTGCTCCAAGCTAATCGCAATGCCACGGCTTTCGTATCGGAAGTGGAGTGGCGGCGTCCAGCAGCGTGCGAACTTTGTGGAGCAGATCGCCGAATAGGAATGGCTTTGGCAGGAACTTGATGTGGTCCACTTCGTCAGCTCGGGCCTGGAGCAGCGGCAACGAGCCGGAAACAATCAAAACGGGGATCTTTGGATACACCTTGCGAAACCGGCGGGCGAGATCCAAACCATTAATGCCTGGCATCCAAACATCAGTGACTAAGAGATGAATCGTCTTGGTGGCGGCCGCCACGCACAGGGCTTCCGCGGAATTTGCGGCTTCCAGCACCGTGTAACCTTGCCGACGCAGAATCTCTGTCTCCAATTCACGAACCTGCGGCTCGTCATCCACGACCAGCAACGTCCTGGACGGCCCGGATATCCTCGCGGGAACCGAAAATGCAGCAGGCGGTTCCCATTGCCTCGAATTACTGGGCATTAGCTTTGAATGACAGGTATTCATGATGTTTCTCCGAGATCACCAAGCGCTGTGGCCCTCGAAACTCAACCAGCCGTGCATTGACGGCCAGCCATACAAGTCCTTTCGCCCGGCGCGCACCCCAAACGCGATAAGCGCCTGCAACGAAGTCACCCAACGTCATTGCGCTCTTTGTGTTATTGGTTTTCACGGTCATTGCACGCTTTTAGCATAACGAGGGCCAACGCTGCGTCGATTCGTGTAAAGCCCTGTCTGAGAGCTTCTTAGGGTGTTCTTGATTAGCCTCATCGTGGCGCTGAGCTTCCCGGAACCATGCAAGTTGCTTGAATAACAACGGCCGAACTGTGCATTTTGCACGGTCAACCAGCCCAGGACCCAAGTGCGGAAATCCTTCACTTGGCCTGCACATCTTGACCCAGCTTAATCGAAATCCTCCCCGATATTGCTGGCGACACGGCAGTTGCGAGGTTTGCGGTGATGACTCCGTCGAGCTGAACTTGGCGCATTTGCCCGCGTGCGGGAGCAATGGCACAACCTTGGCTGAGGAGCACGCACGACTATGGGCACCCAACCAAGCAAAACCGATAATGATTTGGGTAATGCCAGCAAAGATCGAACATTCAGAACCTCATACAATTGAAAATGAAAGCAAATCGGAAGGAATCGTCACCTGCTTTGGCCAATGGGCAGCTCTGGAGCACGGCCAAGGGCCACATTAAGATCGTGGAACTTGGGAAAATGTTGGTCCATTACAAGATGCTAAAGGATCTGAACCAACTGCGGAGGACCCAAATAAGTCGGATCGACATCATGGAAGGCTTCCTGAAAACCAACCTGGCGCAGTTGGTGAGCACTAGCACATCCACTG
>SESF01030453.1_pt1 | contig 15492 bp, 12 predicted proteins | sample 3171521 | NCBI WGS metagenome assembly SESF01 (sample SAMN10866945, study PRJNA518727) | freshwater metagenome | biome: subpolar coniferous forest; feature: holomictic lake; material: water; isolation source: holomictic Lake 227, 6 m and 8 m depth | place: Canada: near Kenora, Ontario | collected...
TTTCGATGTGGGTTTTCTGGAGCTCATCGAGATATTCGATCGCGGGATATTTTTGCCGGAGGAATTTCGCGAAGCGCCCCTTGAGAAGGGATTGCCGGGCTTCACAGGTTTTCATTGTGATATTGCCTGATTGAACGGCTTCAAGGCATCGTTGGAGATAGAGCTCCGTGGCTTTGGCGATCGTCATACGGCCTTTACCTGTATTCACCGGCAGGGGAGCATAGGGGTTGGATTCCGTCGGGTTTTGTGGTTTAATAGCGCCCGCTTGGGAGTGGGCTTCCGCAATAAGGATGCCCAGCTTTTCGGCCTTGATCAGAGCATCGACCCGCTTGAGTTCCTTTGTGGCATGCTGCTTGTCCGATCCGAGGTAGCAGCGGACGCGTTTTCCGTGATGGTGATAATCAATTTGATATTGGTGGTGTTTTTCTATGAACCGAAGCTTTGGCATGAACAAGACCTCCTTTTCTAAGGGCGGTCTCATTTTAAGCTTTGGTCAACTGGTGGTCAACTGCTTTTTTTGAGTCTTTTTGTTGTTTCTGTAACTCATGTATTTATAACAGTTTGCCCCCATAGCTCAATTGGATAGAGCATCTCCTTCCTAAGGAGAGGGTTGCATGTTCGATTCATGCTGGGGGCATATCCTTATGCGACAAAACGGGAAAGAAACAAAATTGAAAAAAAACATATTTGTCGCGATTTTAAGATTCTGGATATTGCCGCTGCTGGTCCTGATTCCTCTCGGACCTGTGTTCGGTCAGGAGGCGGGTGTTGCTGAGAAAACCGAACAGCCGGCGCCAAAATCGGAATTGGATAATCTTAAGGCCGAATGGGAAGCCGTGCGTGAGCAGCAGATACAGATGATCCGCGAGAAGGAAGAACAGCTGGAAAAGCTCAAGGAGGAGATCTTTTCAAAAATGAAATCCCAGAATGTCCCGGCCGTTGTTCCTGCCGCGGCGTCTCCGGCGGCAGTTGCGGAACCGGTTGCGCCGATCCCGTCTGCTGATATTGTGAGCGCTCCGGTTTCGAATAACAGTGCGGAATTAGAAAAGCAGAAAATCTCGCTTCAGGCGGAGCGCCAGAAATTCTTCTCGGAGATGACTCGCCAGAAAGAAAGCCTCCGGCGGCTTCAGGTCTCTCTGGATGAGAAAACGAAACAACTTGATGCGGAGCGCCGGAAGTTCGAGCAGGAAAAGAAAGCGGCCGTTTCTTAAGCCCGCGGCTTATGTTGGAAAAGAATACTCTCAGAAGCGAGCTTCTCAAAAAACGGCGTCATGGATCCGCCGCAAGCCGTCTCGCGAAAAGCAAAAAGATCTTCCTCTCATTATTTGCGGATTCCACGTTCCAGGCGGCAAAGCATGTTGCTCTTTATTGCGGGATCGCTCCCGAAGTTCTAACAAAACCCTTCTTGAAAATCATTTTGAAAGAAAAAAAAGTTTACCTTCCGAAATTGAATCCAAAAGTTCAGGGAATGACGCTCCGCAGGATCCGTTCGATTTCCAGGGACCTGGTTAAAGGGGCTTATGGTATTATGGAACCCAGGGGAGCTTGCCCACGACGTCACGCAAGCGAAATGGATCTCATTATCGTGCCGGGAGTGGCCTTTGACAGGCAAGGCGGCCGCCTGGGACGTGGCGCGGGTTATTATGATCGGTTCCTTGCAAAAGCGGGGAAAGTGATCAAAATCGGGCTTTGTTTCCGGGAGCAGCTTCTAAAAAGAGTTCCGATGACAGCCCATGATGTGCGGATGAACCGGGTGATCACTGACTGAGAAGGACGCAAAGTCACCAGAGCACCGATCATCTGTATTTTGGTTTAGTGACAGGGTGTCATAGGTCTTGGTGACCTTTCAAGGAGAACAATGATGCCGCAAGAGAAAACAGTGCCGTTAGACTCGTTAAAGGACGGTCGGAAAATTTACACTGTCAGCCAGTTGAACCGGCAAAGCCGCTTGGCCTTGGAGTCCCGTTTTCCTTCAGTTTGGGTGGAAGGGGAGATCTCGAACTTCAAACATCACAGTTCCGGGCATATTTATTTGACGCTCAAGGACGAATCATCGCAGATTTCCGTCGCTTTTTTCAGTCAGTATCAACGCGGGCTTAAATTCCAGCTGAAGGACGGGCTGAAGATCCTCGCGTTTTGCCGGGTTTCGATCTATGAAGCCCGCGGCCAATACCAGCTCTATATTGAACGCGTTGAACCTCAGGGCGTCGGAGCGCTTCAGTTAGCGTTCCAACAGCTCAAGGAGCGGCTCGCTAAAGAAGGATTGTTCAGCGAGGAGCGGAAACGGGCTATTCCAAGGTTCCCTAAGACGGTGGGCGTGATCACCTCTCCGACCGGGGCCGCGATCCATGATATCCTGAACGTGGTGAATCGCCGCTTTTGTGGAACACATATTCTTCTTTTTCCGGTGAAGGTCCAGGGCGAAGGTTCTGCCCTCGAGATAGCAGCGGCCATTGAGGCAATGAACCGGCAGGTGGAAGTCGAAGTCTTGATCGTCGGACGCGGCGGAGGAAGTCTGGAAGATCTCTGGGCATTTAACGAAGAACCCGTTGCCCGAGCCGTATTCAGATCTCGGATCCCTGTGATTTCTGCTGTCGGGCATGAAACCGATTGGACGATCTGCGATCTTGTGGCGGATCTTCGTGCGCCGACACCCTCCGCTGCGGCGGAGCTTGTGGTTTCAAGTCGTATTGAACTGGAAGAGCGCTTGCGGGATCGCAAAGAAAGACTGGTCTCATCGATTCAGGGAATTTTCGAGTCGTATCAAGTGAAACTTTCTGATCTTGCTTCAAGCTCCGCTTTCCGGCAGCCGCGTTATCTTTTGGATCAATTCACGGGGCGGGTGGATGAATTGGGCAGGAGAATGGAAGGCCGGCTGAAGATTTCCGTGGATTCCAAAAGCCAGGCTTTTCGCGGGGTCTTGGGGCGGCTCAATGCGCTGAATCCCCTCGCGATACTCGAGCGCGGTTATTCCGTGACTTTTAACGAAAAGGGCGACATTATCAAGGATGTCCGACAGCTCGCCGAGGGGGATACGCTGCGGACTCGCCTCGCCCGTGGTTCTGTCGTGTCCAAGGTGGTGAGTTTTCAAAAGAATCATGAGGAGAAATAAATGAGCGAAAAATTTCAATTTGAAAAAGCGTTGGAAGACCTTGAGAAAATAGTAGAGGCTATGGAAAGCGGAGAACTGACGCTGGATCAGGCCCTCAAGAAATATGAAGAGGGCGTGGCTCTGGTGCGGGCCTGCCAGTCCAAGCTTGTCGAGACAGAAAAGAAGATCGAAGTATTGACGAAAACTCTGGACGGTTCTCTCAAAAAAGAAGCGTTCGATCCGGAGGATGGACCGCGCGACACAGCCAAAGGGAAAAAAAGGAAAATTTCCACAGAGGGAATTGATGCGAATCTTGTGGATGAGGATTAACGATTGAATTACGAAAATTATTTTAAGCGGCATCTGAAATTCATAGAACAAGAATTGCGAAGGCTGCTTCTGTCCCATCAAGCGCGGCCTCTCAGTATTCATAAGGCCATGCATTACGCTGCTTTTACCGGAGGAAAGAGATTCCGGCCGGTGCTTGCGCTTGCGGCATGTGAAGCCTGCGGTGGAAAGTCAAGAGCGGTGACCCTGGCGGCTCTGGCCATTGAATTGATCCACACCTATTCATTGGTGCATGACGATCTGCCGGCGCTCGATAATGATGACATGCGGCGCGGTAAGCCGACCTGTCATAAGAAATTTGGAGAGGCCAATGCGATACTCGCGGGGGATGGCCTTTTGAACCTTGCTTTTGAGACCATTGCCAGGATCAAGCCTTCGGACAGGGCTCTCCGCATACTAGGCGAAATATCGACGGCCTCCGGGGCGCATGGTATGATTGGCGGGCAAGTCGCGGATCTGGAGATCCCGGCACATAAAAAGACGCTTGGCGTGCATGATTTTATCAGCCGTTACAAGACCGGCGCTCTGATCCGGGTGAGTGTGGTGGCCGGAGCTTTGGCTGCGGGCGCTTCTTCAGGGAAGATTAAAGCTATGGCGAGGTATGGGGAATGCCTTGGCTTGGCCTTCCAGGTCGTGGATGATATCCTTGATCAGGATGGCTGCTGTGAAGTGATGAGCGTCGAAGTTGCCATAAAAAAAGCTATGCGGCTCATCGGTCAAGCGAAAAGTTCGGTCAAACTCTTTGGCCGCAAGGCTCAAGACCTGATCTTTTTAGCGGATTTTTTAGAAAAGAGAATTCCTTATGGAAAATAACTGGATCGATAAGATCAAATGCCCGCACGACCTGAAACAAGTACCTCTGGAAAAACTTCCCGAGGTTGCGGAAGAATACCGCCAATTCATGGTCGAATCTGTAGCCAAGACGGGCGGGCATTTGGGCGCCAACCTGGGTGTTCTCGAGCTGAGCGTTGCGCTTCATTATGTGCTGAACTCTCCCGAAGACAAGATATGCTGGGATGTCGGGCACCAGGCCTATGTTCACAAGATGATCACTGGCCGTAAGGATCGCATGCATACCTTGCGTCAGCCGGGAGGCCTCAGCGGCTTTCCCGCGCCTTGGGAAAGCGAGCACGATCCTTTTATCGTGGGGCATGCAGGCACTGCGATCGCTCAGGCGTTGGGCCTCGCTGCCGCGCGCGACATCAACAAAGGTCATGAGAAAGTCGTGGCCGTAGTCGGGGATGGCGCCATGACGGCAGGTCTTTCCTTTGAGGCCTTGAATAGCGCCGGGCATCTCAAGAAGAACATGTTGATCATCCTGAACGATAATGAGATGTCGATCGCCAAGAACGTCGGCGGCATGAGCCGTTATCTGAACCGTGTCATCACCAACCCTCTTTATAATCGCATCCGCGGAGAAGTCGAAAAGCAGCTTGGCCGGTTTCCGCGCCTCCAGAAATTCTCTAATGCTTCCCTTGAAGGTATGAAGCACCTTTTTGTGCCGGGTATTCTCTTTGAGGAACTCGGGTTCCGCTATTTTGGGCCTGTCGATGGTCATGACCTTCTGGGAATGGTCAAAACGCTTCAGGATGTTCTGGCTTTGAACTCATGCGGTCTTCTTCATGTGATCACGAAAAAGGGGAAGGGCTGCGAGTATACCGAGCGGGATGCTGAAAAAGGACACGGTGTGGTGCCTTTCGACGTACGGACCGGTGAGAAGATCGAAGGTGTCTCTTCGAAAAACGACGTTGTCAACGTTTCCTACACGCAGGCCTTTGGGGATGCCCTGTCCAAGCATGCTCGTAGAAATTCCAAGGTGGTCGCCATTACGGCGGCCATGCCCTCAGGAACGGGAGTTGCGCCGTTCCAGAAGGAATTTCCGGAGCGTTTTTTTGACGTTGGGATCGCGGAGCAGCACGCGGTGTCTTTTGCCGGAGCGCTTGCTCGTGGCGGTCTGAAGCCGGTTGTTGCGATCTACTCATCATTCCTGCAGCGAGCTCATGATTCGATCATGCATGATGTCGCGCTTCAGAGACAAAGCATCGTGATCGGGGTCGATCGCGCGGGACTCGTCGGTGCAGACGGGGCAACACATCAGGGGATTTTTGATATGGCTTTTCTCGGCGCGGTGCCCGGCATCGTGCTTGCTTCACCGGTCGATGAGTATGAAATGGAAAAGATGCTGGAGCTTGGGCTGAATCATCCGTCGGTTTTCGCGATCCGCTATCCCCGCGCGAACATCTCCAAAATGTTCGAGGCCTTCGCGAAAAAGAATTTCGAAGTTGGTCAGGGGGAAGTGCTTTTTGACGGAGAAGATGTGACGCTTCTTGCTCTCGGGAGCATGGTTGAGGCGGCCTGCAAGACCCGCGCCATCCTTGAAAAGGAAGGCATCTCCGCCAGGGTAGTGAACATGCGTTTTGCCCGCCCCCTTGACGAGCAGATCATCCTCGATTCCGCGGAAAAGACAAAATGCATTTTTACTCTGGAAGAACATGTTGGGACCGGAGGTTTTGGGTCTAAGGTCATGGAATTCCTCGAAGAGAAAAATGTGCGCCATGTCCCGCTCAAGCGGCTCGCTCTGCCCGATGAATTTATCGAAGCAGGTTCTCGCGACGCCCAGCTTGATGAATTCGGTCTTTCGCCTGAAAAGATCACCGCAACGGTCCTTAAAGAGCTCAAACGCGTCACAAAATAGGAACGGGCCGTGATGGAGGAAATCTCTTTTTCGCTTACGGGTGAATTTATAGAGCTCTATAAGCTGCTCAAGGTGACGGGGCTTTGTGATAGCGGAGGAGTTGCCAAATACGCTGTTTCTCAGTCCGAGGTCAAGGTCGACGGACAAATAGAGACGCGTAAGGCCTGCAAGATCCGAAAGGGACAGAGGGTGGAGTTTTGCGGGAGCGTTATTCTCGTTGGGTCATGAATATCGTTTCATCCATCCAGGGGGGCTAAGATGGAAAAGATCGGGATTGTCGTCAATCAGAAGAAAAAAGGGGCGCTGGACCTTTGCGCGAAGCTCAAGGAATGGCTTGCGAAACGTGATATTCCGGTTCGCGATTCTCTGACATCTTCCTTAGATGAGTTGATCGAGAGTTCGACCCTTCTTTTATGTCTCGGAGGGGACGGGACGATCCTGTCAGTCGTGAGCCGCATGAAGATCCGGGTGGTTCCGATCCTGGGTGTGAATTTCGGGAAGCTTGGATTTCTTACCGAATCCAAGGCGGAAGAGATTTTCGAGGAATTACACGCCTATCTTCTGCAGCGGCCCGTCGTTGAAAACCGGCTCATGCTCTCTTGTACGGTGCGAGGGAAAAAAACAGCGCAGGAGAGGCGCTTTATTGCCCTGAACGACATCGTGATCAGTCGCGAAGGCCTGGCGCGAATCCTGCAGCTGGATGTGACGATCTCCGGCGAAAAATTCACGCATTTTCGCGGGGACGGCGTGGTGATCGCTTCTCCGACCGGCTCTACGGCCTATTCGCTTTCCGCCGGAGGTTCCGTGGTGCATCCGAAACTCGAAGCGCTGCTTATCACGCCCATTTGCCCTCACGCTTTGAATTTGCGGGCCCTTGTGGTCGGGCCGGATGAAAAGATCACGATCCGGGTCCGCACCGAAAATCCCAATGAAAAAGCGCTGCTTACTGCCGACGGTCAAGAAAAGATCGAAATCGACGATAGCTATACTGTTGAGGTGACCCGCTTTCATATGCCGTTGTCGCTCGTCAAAAGTTCGAAGCGGAGTTACCTTCAGACGCTGCGTGAAAATTTCAAGTTTCCAGGTTTTGAATAACGGAAGTGGACGCCCCGCGGTGAGCGTAGAAACGGATTTCCAATGTCTGGGACAATTGGGAGGATTTTACCATCGTTAAACTGCTGATCGTCGATGATGAGAAAATGATCTGTGAGGAGTTTCGCGAGACCCTCGAGCATGAAGGTCATCAGGTTGACTATGCTTTGGACGGTAAAGAGGGACTTGAGATGATCCAGGCGAATCAGTACAATCTGGTCTTCCTTGATTCCTCCATGCCGGAGATGGACGGAAAAAAAGTACTTGAGCGGATCCGTAGTTTCAGCCCGGTGCCGGTGGCGCTGATCACAGGCTTTATGCCGGAATCAAAGGAAAAAGAAGTCTTACATCTTGGTGCGATGGTTTGCCTCCGCAAGCCCTTGGATCTTGACCGCGTTAAATGCCTCATTCATACTGTCACACGTTCTTCGCATAGCTGATCCCGAATCTGGGATCCTGAAAATTCAAAATTGAGATTCTGACCATGTCTGACGTTCGCGTTCGATTTGCTCCATCCCCGACGGGATATCTCCATATTGGCGGTGTTCGCACCGCTCTTTTTAATTATCTTTACGCGCGCCAGCAGGGCGGGAAATTCCTTCTCCGCATTGAAGATACTGACCGCCAGCGCTCCACTCCGGAGTTCGAGCAGGAGATCCTGGAGTCGCTCAAATGGCTCGGACTCGAATGGGATGAAGACCTCGTCCATCAGAGTTCAAGGCTCAAGCGGTATCGCGAGGTCGCCGCGGAACTGGTTTCTAAAGGATTGGCCTACGAGTTCGAAGGGGCGGTCAAATTTAAAATGCCGAAGACCGAAGTCAAGGTCTATGACATTGTCCGAGGGGAAGTGACTTACGACTCGAAAGAATTCGAGGATCTCGTGATCATGAAGTCTGACGGTTATCCGGTCTTTCATCTGGCCGTTGTTGTGGATGATCATGACATGGGGATCACTCATGTGGTGCGTGGCGAGGATCATCTTCCCAATACTCCCCGGCATATTCTCCTCCAACAGGCATTCGGCTGGAAGTCTCCGAAGTACGCTCATTTGCCGCTAATTTTTGGAGCGGACGGAACGCCTCTTTCCAAAAGGCATGGCGCTGTCGCGGTGACGGAGTATCGAAACAAGGGTTTTCTCCCGCAAGGGCTCCTCAACTATCTTTCTCTTCTTGGATGGAATCCCGGGACGCCTCAGGAGATTTTTTCTTTACCGGAGCTGGTGAAGCAGTTTTCATTGAAGCGTGTCATCAAATCGAACGCGCAATTTAATCCCGAAAAACTCCTCTGGGTGAACGGCCAGCACATGCGGTCCACTCCCGGTGAAGACTATGAAAAAAAGATCACGGAATTCTGGAAGGACAAAGTCCCGGCCATGCCCGAGGAGAAATGGCGGAAGCTGATCGCTCTTTACCGGCCCAGGATCCAGATCTATGGCGAACTGAAGGACCAGGCGGCTTATTGCTTTGCCGATCCCGAATATAAGGATGCGTCTCTTCTGGCCGAGATCAAAGGCAATGCGGCAGCGATGAGGCTGCTTGGAGAATTACGCGATATCTTGGTGACGCTCGGCGATTTTGAAGATATCCAGGTTCTGGACCAGAAAACAAAACAAGCGGTTGAATCTGCGGGCTTGAAACCTAAGGACATTATCCATCCTCTCCGGTTTGTTTTGACAGGCGGCACCGCGAGTCCCGGCATCTTTGAACTCATGAGCCTCATCGGTAAAGAGCCCTGCCTGGAACGTCTAAAAAAATTCCTTTCATAACCAGCCCGCACTCCCGGTGCGTGCGAATACAAACCGGGAGTGTGAAATAGGTCGCAATTTGATATAATCCTGATTATGGAAACACCGAAAATGCCATCCAATTTCATACGCGACATCGTTGATGCGGACATAGCTAAAGGCAAGAACGGCGGTCGGGTTCATACGCGCTTTCCGCCCGAGCCGAACGGCTATCTTCACATCGGACACGCCAAGGCCATTTGCATCAGCTTCGGGATCGCCCGCGATTATAAGGGCCTATGCAATCTTCGTTTTGATGACACGAATCCCGAGAAAGAAGAGGTGGAATACGTCGATTCCATTCGAGAGGATGTGCGTTGGCTCGGTTTCGACTTGGAAAATCGTGAGTATTATGCCTCCGACTATTTTGAGCAGCTTTATCAGCAGGCTCTGACGCTTATCAAGAAAGGGAAGGCTTACGTTTGCGATCTCAGTGCCGACGAACAAAGACAATATCGCGGCACACTGACGGCGCCCGGGAGGCACAGCCCGAATCGCGACCGGTCGGCAGAGGAAAATCTTGAGCTTTTTGAAAGAATGCGGAAGGGGGAATTCCAGGACGGCGCGAGGGTCCTCCGGGCCAAGATCGATATGGCATCCCCGAATATGACGATGCGCGATCCTACGATGTACAGGATCAAGAAGGCTTCGCATCACCGGACGGGGGATAAATGGTGCATTTATCCGATGTATGATTTCACGCATTGCATCTCGGATTCCATCGAAGGGATCACGCACTCCATCTGCACGCTTGAATTTGAAAATAACCGGCCGCTTTATGACTGGTTCCTGATCGAACTCGGGATCCATCGTCCTCAGCAGATCGAATTCGCCAGGCTCAACCTGACGCACACGGTTCTGAGCAAACGTATCCTTTTAAAGCTTGTTCAGCAGAAAACCGTCTCCGGATGGGATGATCCCCGCATGCCCACGATCTCCGGATACCGCCGGCGCGGCTATACGCCTGCTGCGATCCTCAATTTTTGTGACGAGATCGGTGTCGCCAAATTCAACAGCACGATCGATATGGTTCTCATGGAAAATTCTATTCGCGAAGAACTCAACAAGACTGCTCCTCGCATGATGGCGGTGCTCAAGCCGATCAAGGTTGTTATCACGAACTATCCGGAGGACCAGACGGAAGAACTCGAAGCGGTCAATAATCCGGAGGATCCGTCCGCCGGTAGCCGGAAAATTCCGTTCAGCCGTGAGATCTATATCGAACAGGATGATTTCCGGGAAGTCCCGCCGCCTAAATATTTCCGCTTGGCTCCCGGTCAAGAAGTTCGGCTCCGTTATGCCTACTTCATCAAATGCGGGAAGGTGATCAAGGATCCCACGACGGGGGAAGTGAAGGAAGTCCACTGTACTTATGACCCTGAGACGCGGGGCGGTAATAATCCTCCTGACGGCCGGAAGGTCAAGGGGACGATCCATTGGGTGTCCGCGAAACACGCGGTTTCACACGAGGTCCGGCTTTATGACCATCTTTTTGCGGCGAAAGATCCGAACGATTTTCCTGAGGGGAAGGATATTTTTGTGAATCTGAATCCTGATTCTCTCGAAGTTCTGAAAGGTGCGAAGCTTGAGCCTGCGCTCGGCCAAATGAAGCCTGGGGAACGGGTCCAGTTTGAGCGGAGGGGCTATTTCTTTGCCGATCCGAAGGATTCCCGGCCCGGCGAGCCAGCCTTCAATCGCGTTGTTACTCTCCGGGATACCTGGGGCAAGATCGAGAAGACGCACAAATAGCGCGCGTGTTGCGCATTGCAGTAAGTAAAGAGACCCGCTATAATTCCAGCCTCTTAAGACTTTTCTGCGCGGCGATCTTCAATAATGATGCCCCGTCCAGAAATCGGCCAGGACTGCGTATGGCGGATGTTTACGCAACCGGGAAAAGGGAGTGCGAGAAAGTTTGATCTGATGGTTTTTTATTGGGGAATGGTGTAACGGTAGCACCGGTGCCTCTGGAGCACCTAGTCTAGGTTCAAATCCTAGTTCCCCAGCCATTCGACACTCTTGAGCGAACCTGCTTTGTGGCCCTACCCTTGGCCTCTCCACCATCGTCATTCGGCGGGGGTGTCCAATCGGGCGGATGCTTGATGTCAAAATCTATTTCCGGTAAATCCCCCCAGAATTTAACGGTGATCTTGACAGGCGTATAAATCACTTCTTTAACCAATAGCACAATCAGTTTCCTTCTTTCCTCAAAGTCAAAGGTGTCGAAAACTGCCGGGAACTCCGTAAAAAGCTTGGTGAAGGTCTCCGCGTCAATAACGTGCCGGCTTAGATGGTGCATGTTGGTATTGATGCGGTGGGTCTCGTATTCCAGCTTTTCCTTGGACTCTTCCAGATCCGACATTTCACTCAAAAGGGTTTGAACTCTTTTTTGCGGCATATCCTCAGACTTCATAATATTCACCAGCCGCTTTAAATCCCCGTTTATTTTCGTTAATTGGGCCTCTACGGCGTCTTTCTCCTTCTGTAAGGGTGCAAGCCCCTTCTTGGCCAAACCATTGGCCTTTTCAATGGATTTCTTGAAAAGCGCCTGATTTTTGCCAAGAGCCTTGAATTCAGCGATAAGGAGTTCTTCGATCTCTTCCCCTGAAACATTACGAATGGAGCAATAATCCGCGCCCTTTGAGATAGCTTCGACGCAGCGATAATAAAGGTAAACTTTCCCGTTCTTTCTTTTGGATGAATTGGTCATCGTGCTTCCGCATTCCCCGCAGCGGATGAGGCCTTGAAAGAGCATTTCATATTTATTCTGTTTAAAACTCTTCCGTGTTTCCCGGTTACTGACAAGCAGGTTTTGGGCTGCATCCCAGACCTTGGGATCTTTAATGATGGGTTTGTGCTCACCTTCAAAAAGATAGCTCTTTTTGCTTTTATCCATGAATCGGACCTTTCCGATGTACAGAGGATTAGCAAGAATCGTTGAAATCTTCTTTTTGTCGAATTTTATGCTCCCTCTGCTTTTTTTACCATGTTCGTAGAATTTTTTCGTACGATAACCCATCTCGTTCAATTTTCTGCTGACTCTGCTCATGGACCCGAGTTTGGGATAAAGCTCAAAACAAAGCTGTACGATTTTAGCCTCTTCGGGATTGACGATAAGCTTCTTGTTCTTTGTGTCGTACCCAAGCGGCACTCTTCCTCCGCAGTACATTCCTTTTCTGGCCATAGCGATGCGTTTGTCATACGTTCGCTCCTGAGCCATTTCCCGTTCGAATTGCGCAAATTCAAGCATGACGTGCAATAAAAGTCTTCCCGCCGGGGAGTTGGTTTCGAAATGTTGCGTTGTAGATACAAACGTAACGCCATTTTCGTTTAAGACTTCCAGAAGCGAATAAAAATCCCGGTGACTTCGCGTGAGACGGTCGATTTTGTAAACAACGACAACCTGGATGAGCTTTTTCTTAATGTCATGAATTAACTGCTTGATGGCGGGGCGGTTGAGCGATCCGCCGGATTGGCCCGAGTCTTCATAAGCTTTAAAGACTCTCCAGCCTTCGGACTTTTGACTTTCGATGTAGGAGAGGCAGCTATCACGTTGATTGTCGAGCGTGGAATAAGCTTGTGTCGCGGCCCGCTCATCGACGGATACGCGAGTGTAAACAGCGCAATTAATGAACTTATCCTTTTTCGGTTCTGGGTGCATGCGACATACTATCAATTAATCGCAATAAAAGAAAGACATTTTAAGCGGGGCAGAAACAAGAACCCAAGCTGCGAGCCAAGATCAGTTATTCCAATAGAATCGCCTACCAAGGTAGAGATTACGCGGCTTTCTGAGTTTCAGATTGGGCGAGATAGGCTTGCTCAATCTCGTGGATGAGGGCATTTCCCATGATCGTGATCAATCGACCGTCTCTCTTGAAAGCCTGTTCGGAAACGGGATAACCGGCTTCTTTCAAAGCCCGAATCAGCTCGGCCTGAAGATCGATGGTTTTGCCCAAACTTTTACTCTGCTTGGCAATGATGGCCACCTTGATCAGGATCGCGGCGAACAGCGCCTGGATCGCAAATTGAGTGTCCGCGTCCATGCTCATGCCATCCGCATTGAGGAAAAGCCCCTGAAACATTTCGCTAAGAGCGTTTGCGTCCGCCGCGCTCCCGGCATCCAAAGCCATCGGAATGGCGCTTTGTCCATCGGAAGCCGTTACGGCAATTCCACCCCGGATTTCTTTCGGGCTCAAGGGTCTTAGATTGAAAATCTCTCGCATGGCACCGCTCATTTTTCGCGCCAGAATTGTCCCGGTATCACGATCTGAAAAGATCTCAGCTTGAAGCCCGTTTCCTTGGACGGTTTTGAGAAGTTCTTCAAAAAAGGACACGCGGCCGGGATCTTGCCCTTTTGAGAAATTAAGCGCAAGGGTGATCCGCGACATTACAGGCACAGCTCCCTCCGCCCGCACCCGGCCTGACTTGAGAATCTTGGCCATAAAATCCAACACCGCAGAAAGCCTCGTTCCTGTCGCCGAGGCGACTTCCTGAGTCTCCGCTCTCTTGGCCAACTCTGTCTCCACAACCTGTTTTAAGGCCCCAATCAGGACATCCCGTTCACCCCGGATCGTCACTTCATAGACCGCACGAACCTCCGCTCTATTTAATGATGAGACGCCTTCTCCCCCGGGTTTCAACACAGGCGCAAGAGCCTCAGCGATTGGCTGAGAAACCATCCGTTGCTCGGAGCGGGCCTCAGCACGTGGCTTTGGGGCAATCGTTACTTTCTCTCCTAGAACTACCGCTGAAGCTTGCGAATGTGTATCTCCCATAATCGCCTGAAGCATATCGTAAGCCATCGGGTCATGTTTTTTAAGAGCATCGGGATAGGTCACAAATAATTGCGTGTACTCAGCAATCAGCTCGACAGGCACATCACGAGTTAACTGACCGCCAAAATTGTCCTCAAACGGTTGTTCAAACATATATTCGATTGTCAAAGACGGCTGATTTTTTTGACGCGTTGGACTGATCCCGTCATGGCCGTATTCATCTTGAAATTTTTCGGACGTTCGTTCCGGTTTGAAAGGCGCGTTTAGATCAGTGACACCGATTTTTTTATTAAACTCAAGCCAGCGTTGTAATTGCCTGTCAAAAATCATCTGAAATACATCCCAGGTGATTTTGCTTCGCGTTTCTTCGGTGATATTTCTGTTTTGTGCCTGTTCGATGAGTGATTCGTATTTTGTTCCCTTCAGTGCCTCGGCGTGCTGCAAGATTATGGAACTCAACCTTTCAGGAGAAATATAAGCAGCGAAGCTTCCTCTCGGGCCATGAAGGGAGTGCCCCAGTTCATGGTAAAGCGTTATTTCCGCCGTGTCGCTTTCCAAAGCGAGAGCAATTTTATTGTCGCGCAGGTTTTCGGAATGCGAAAAGAAAGCGCGCATCTCTTTTACAATAAGAATCTTCTGAAAAGATAAACTCCGGAGAACTACCTCTGCAGGCAGTGCCGCCAACCATTGATCTAGTTGTTTAAGTCGCTCCAAAAGTTTCGGCATTTCATTTTTTGAGTATAAAGTTGCGGGTCTATTACTGCCGAAGCCCGTCGGTTTCGCAATTAAATCGGTGTCTTCCTCATAAGGAATTTCGAGGCTCACTCCGTAAACAACCTCAAAATAGGATTTCGCCATTTGTAGTTGCGCTTCAGCAGAAGAGGCTGCGTTTTGTCGCAAGGATGCCTCCAGCGATTGGGGTGCTAAAATTTCTAGGGCTAAACCCTGTTTCTGTGAATAAATCTCGCTGTTGAGTTTCACTGCTTTCGCATGCATTTCATTCTTCCTTTGCTCAAATGAGGATTCAATAGCTTCGAATTTAGAAGCTACATTTTTTAAAAGATCGCCTTGTCGGATGCGATTTTCTCTTTCCTGTCTTCCGCTTGAGAAAAACTCAAGGTAAACTTTGGATACAGACTCTTTTTCCTGTTCGGTTAAGTTATGTGAAACGAGGATTTCACTCAGAAGCGCTTGCCGATATTTCATGATTAACAGCCCCTGAATTTTGCCTGCCTCGTCATAGCTGTCGGTCGCAAGTGGTAAAAGCGTCAGTGCCGTATTGTATTCATCCGCTGCAAGCCCATCACGAAGGGCAACAAGATTCAAAAGCGCTGTCGCATAATGTTTATCATTAGAAAGAAGTGCGTCGCGCGTAGCCTGCAACAGATCGCTTGTCGAAACTGATTTCATCTGCGCCGCTCTATCTTTTGCTCCACGAATCGCCTCTTTTAATTGTTCCTCCTCAAGCAAGATTTTTTCATCGTTTTCAAGCCATTCCCGCAAACTGCGCGTATTCGGATCGATGTTTAAAACTTCCCTCAAAGCTTCCATCCTCTGCTCTCGAGTGGCGGATAAATCTGTTATAGGCTTGCTAATCTGATTTATTTTCTCCTTCAATCCCTTCAGCCTTTCGATTTCCGCTTCAAGCGCATGATCCACATCACTTTCATTCAGAATTTGACGCGTATAGAAAATGATTTCATACGCA
>SESF01030335.1_pt1 | contig 15486 bp, 14 predicted proteins | sample 3171521 | NCBI WGS metagenome assembly SESF01 (sample SAMN10866945, study PRJNA518727) | freshwater metagenome | biome: subpolar coniferous forest; feature: holomictic lake; material: water; isolation source: holomictic Lake 227, 6 m and 8 m depth | place: Canada: near Kenora, Ontario | collected...
GCACTTCAAAACATCAATGAAATCAAGGTTGCCGGTTTTTCGGGAGAGTCCACTTTTGAAAACTACACCAGTCCACTTTTGAAAACTACCCGACATCCGCTTTTTTTTTGGTCCGCTTTTTTTTTGCTTTTTTTTTCACGGCTTTTCCTTTTAGAATCATCTTGAATTTTCTGAACAAATCAAGTAAAGCAAGTGATTGCAGACCCTGATTTTCCCACGGAACACACGGATCTTCACGGAAAACAACTCAAATTATAACTTCTGTGTTGTTCCGTGTGTTCCGTGGGCATAACAAAGCGTATCTATAGCTGCATTGCCAAAATTGGCGCAAAAGAAAAAGCCGTGCTTTTTTTGGTGTGTATCTGCGTAGGGGTGCGATTGCAAATTGTTGATGTCGGAGGTCGAAAGTCAGAGGTCGTGCATTGCACATCAAGTAGGAAGTAGCAGGCAGGGGAGGAGAAAAGAGTCAATAAAACAGGGATGCGTCTCGGAAGTTCTTGTTGTTGGCATCAAGATCGGATATTATTTTCTCACACATTATAATGTGTGAGAAAGAGACAGACAGAAATGAATGGAATTTTGACACCCTCGCTGTGGAGAAGTTGCCGTGTTCTTGCTAACAGAAATCGCCTCAGGTTAATCAAGGCGATGATCGGACGAGAGTTTCTGACAGTTGAAGCATTAATGGATGTCTGCAAAATGAAACAAAGTGCGTGCAGCCAAAATCTCAGATTAATCAATTCGAGAGGTCTTACATTGGTGAGCCGTCAAGGTCGCTGGGTGCGTTATGGCTTAGGAGCAGATCCGAAAGTGCAACAGGCAAAACCTCTTCTTATTGCAGTAGTAGAGGCTCTTCGTAAATGTAAAACGGACAAAGATGTTGATTCCGTGATATATGGCTTGACTGCGTTTACTCATCCACGACGGATTACGTTGCTTCGGGTAATTAATGAAGTCAAGGTAGCTGAGATGACGGAATTACAAATTCGCTGCGGAATATCGTTGCCCGCACTTTATCGGCAGGTGGACAAATTAGAACGACGCGGTATTGTTCAGGTCAATCACGACGGCGTTTCTTTACTCCGCCCCAAAGATAAATTGCTTCATGCTCTTATTGCACTTGTCTTGGAAGGTGAGATTTCTCACACATTATAATGTGTGAGAAACTAGAAAAAGTCAGTCATCGAAAGGGATAAATAAAATGGGAACAAAAGAAAGTATAGGGTTATGAGAAAATGGTTAGTCTGTTGGATGTATGTGTGCGCAAGTGTGTGTCATGGCTATCTGCCGTCCGTTGATCAGCAAGAGAAGATGACGCTGAGCATCTCGGATTTCCCGGACACCAGTGACAAGGAGGGCGTCAAGTTGCGCAAGGTGCCAGCGGAGAACCCCATGGAGTTTACCGTCACCGTGAAGAATGACCGGACCGAGAAGATCAAGGGCGTCCTGCACGTCTGGCTGAACGACGACTGGAAGGTCGAGGGCAACGATACGCTCGAAGTCCTGATAGATTCCGGGCAGCAGCGGGTCCTCACTTTTAAAGCCATCGCTTCTCCGCGTGCGCTCTCTGCCTTGTATCCTGTCCATGCCCGGATGACAATAAAGTTGGAGGGCGAGGAGGTCGTCCTTCATCCTGTCGCGCTCTTTGAAGCGCAGGTGAACAAGGAGAAGGCTCATGCGGGTTCTCCTTTGCAGGAGCTGATTGCGCGCGATGGCTTGTCGCGTCTGGATGCGCTGGCCGGCCGTACGTTTTATCGCCAGAAGGAGAAGACTGTTGAGTTAGGAGTCTATTATTCCAATAGCGATCTGGCCAGCGGAACCCATCATTCGCGCGGTATTCAAACGCGGGGCGGCATTCCTCGCATGGGATTTAATATGCATCCACCCTATCGGAATGGGCCTGGTGTTGTGTGGACCGATTATAAGGTCTCGCTCCCGGCGAATAAGCCCGCGTTGCTTGCGTTCCATACCGCCATTCGTGAGTCGGCTCCCTCTGAGCCGAAGAGTGACGGTGTCGAATTTAAGGTGGTTGTGGTGGACGCGTCGGGCGTTGAGCGCGAAGTGTTCACCCGCTTCAGCGATGCGAAGAGCTGGGAAGCGGCGCGGGTTGATCTCAGCGCCTACGCTGGTCAACGCGTGACCCTGCGTATCTGGTCAGGACCTGGTCCGAAGAACAATACAACCTGCGACTCCTGCTTCTGGGGCGATATCGTGCTCATCGTGGGCACGTTGCCCAAGCTACCCACGGAAGCACAATGGCAGACGCGCGAACAGGCGGCTGTTGCGCGTGCCAAACAGGTTCTGGCCCAAAAACGCGCGACCGGTAAGGGTGTCTTCCTGTTGCAGGTTAATGATCAGGCCTTTGGTGCTGCGCTAGAACTGGGCGAGCAAGGGATCACCGATGGCGTGTTGGCCTTTTCTGACGGAACGCGCGCCTTGACCTATCGCGGGTTTCAGTGCGAGGTGGATGGGTTAAACGTGGGGGGTGTCGAGAATGGCCAGCCCGTGTTGCAGGTGAAGAATACAAAAACACGGGGCGGAGCAGAAGAGGTTTTGCATGAGGTGTCGCGTCCCTCCGGTATGTTGACGGTGCGGACGAAGCTGAGCGTCGAGCAAGGTGTTTTGAAGATCGCCTGGGATATGCCGGGTACAAAACGGGATCACCGCGGAACGCCGCGTTTTACGCGCTTGGCTCTGGGACCCTGCAATGAAAAGGTCTGGCGTGTCTATGCGGGCTTCGGCAACGTGATTGAAAATCCGGGCCCCTTTAAACTGCAGAGCGGCGGCTTTGGACTGAGCACGCGGCATGTGGGCGCGGATTATCCGAATGGCTTGAGCCTCGTCCAGGCTTGCGATGTCTTTCCGGATGGCGCAGTCTATGTGCCGGAGACCAAGCGCTTCTCCTTGGAGACGTTGCATGACGCGACGTTCATGTTGATCCCGTCGGCCAAGGGCGCCTTTGATGCTGCTCGCGTGTATAGCGCCAGATCCGGCTTTAAGAAGGGCAAGGGCGTGGATTCCATCCTGGGACGTATGTGTCTCGATCAATGGGGAGGCGATTATAAAGTCGCAGCAGAGGATTTAAAACAGGCCGGACGTTACGGACTGAACGATTCCGTTTTTGTGAAGCATTCTTGGCAACGCTGGGGCTATGATTACCGGCTTCCGGAAATATATCCGCCGATGAATGGACTTGAATCCTTCCAGGCTATGCGGGAAGCCGCCCGCCAGGCCGGCATCCTTTTCGTTCCGCACGATAACTATATCGACTTTTATCCGGATGCTGAAAAATTCAGTTACGACCAGATCTACTTTTCCGCTGACGGCAAACCTGTGAGAGCTTGGTACAACGAGGGGGCTCGCGCGTTGAGTTACAAGTGGATACCGCATGGCTTCCGTCCGTGGATGGAGTCGAATCTGAAGCTGATGCATGACGGATTTAATCCCGACGGAATCTTTATCGACGTTTTCACGGCTGTTCCGCCCGTTGATTACTATGATCGCGCTGGAACATTTTATCCGCGCATGCGCACCGTGAAAGAGTGGGCAGGGGCCTTTGTTACGTGCCGAGAACGGTTGCGCAAGGATGGACCGATGATTAGCGAAGCTGGCACGGATGCCTTAATCGGTTCGGTCGATGCAGGGGAATCCGACCACTTTGGCGCGGACCGCTGGATGAACGGATACGGCGATTTTGAACGCACGCCCTGGCATGACATGGCGACACACGGAAAAATGGTTTTGCTGGCTGGCGGGTTGGGTCCGCGGTATGCCGCACGGGACTGGGAGGACCATAGCGGCAACCCCCTTCATGGATATGGTTCGGATGACTATCTCTCCAACACCGTGATGGGCGGACGCAATCCCATGTGCGACGGCCCCTTCTCGCGCCGCTCGGTCATGACCTATTGGCTCCTGCATGACGTGTGTGCCGTGCTGGCGCGTGAGACCTTTGAGTCCCATGCCTTCGGCAAGACCATTCATCAGCAGCAGACCGTGTTCAGCAACAATGCGAAGGTGTGGGTTAATCGCGGTAGCAATCAAGTTTGGACTGTCGCGGATGGCAAGGACTTGCCACAATACGGATTCTATGTTGAAACGCCTCGCGCAAAGGCTGGTGTGTTCTTGCTTGACGGACAACGTGTCGGATTTGCACAGTCCGAAAAGGCGCTTTTTGTCGATGCCCGTCCGCGCAGCAACGCGATACGTAAGGTCAAGATAGAGTCCTATGCCAAAGAGGGCAAGTATGTCGGTAACGGAACCTTTGACGTGACGTTACATTTCAAGGTGTTGGAGCCGATCTCCGATTACCGGCCCTTTGTGCATATTTGCAATCCTGCAGTGAAGACGAGCGATAACATTGTGTTCCAGGCGAGTATTCCCGTGGATGTGAAACGGTTTGCCGCGTCGGGCGAATGGGATGTTGTTGTGCCTGTGCGTTTCCCGCAAGATGTGGGCACTGGTATGTATACAGTGCGTTACGGATTCTACCATCCTGGAAATGGCGACCGCCTGGCCATAGGTGAAGGTCCTGCGGATCCGAACCATCGCATCATGGGCGGCGAACTCTATGTCGCAAAAGGCGCGAAAGAATTTTCCGGGGGCCGCTATGTGAAGGAAGACGGACTGGCGATGGAACGTGCTCAACAATTGAACGTTGAGGGACGGCTGCTTGACTTCGGCGACCTCTCCACGGACGGCGCATTCCGTCTGGTTAGAGAAGGGAACAGTGCATGGTTGCTCATGCCCTTGCCCGGCAGCAAAGCTTTCAACGCCAACATCTCCTTGACATATCTGGCTTCCGCCTACGCGAAGATCAAGAGTGTCGAAATGGTTGAACCCTTTTATACTGGGTCCAAACCCCCAGACTGGTCACTCGACGGCGCGACCTTCCGCATGGCCTGCGACGCAAAATCCTTCGCCTATCGGATTATGATTGAATAAGAACAAGTCCAGAATTGACATTGGACATTAATTATACTAAAGTATGCCCACTTTTTGCCGCTTGGGGGATTAGCTCAGTTGGTTAGAGCACTTGCTTGACATGCAAGGGGTCGGAGGTTCGAGTCCTCTATCTCCCACCAATTTAAATGTCTGATGATAAGGTAGTTGCAACGACGCAGCTACCTTATTTTTTTTCATCTAAAAGTTTACTGGCCACTTTACTGGCCACTTTTTGCTCGTCTTCTGCTTCGCCCTCTTTTGGAAGCAATGACAAAACATGACTCGCAGTCTTTTCTACGAGCTGTCTGTGGTGAGCTGCGGTCGCAGTAATATAACGTGCCGTCGTGCGCATGTTCGTGTGCCCCATGAGCTGTCCGATTGTGACGATATTTGCGCCGTCCTCCGCATGCATGGACGCGAACTTGTGCCTGAGTGCATAAGGGGGACGATTGGGAATGCCAGCCCTGGCGCACGCACGCGTCAGCCTTCTGCGGAAGACGTGCGACGTGTAGGGCGTACCGTCGTTGTTGAGGAAGACGAACTCCGACTTGGGATGCCGTTGTTCCTGCTGCCGTATGATTGCGGATGCGTCATCGGACAACGGCACAGAGCGTACCATGGGTACGGTCGTCATCTTCGCAGTCTTGTGCTGTTCGATGTAGATGTAATATTTGTGGTTCGCATCCTGCTTCACCTCGCTCCATCGCAGACACCTGAGCTCCTGCGGACGGAGCCCCGTCAGCAATCCGAACACGAGCATGTCACGAAACTCCGGATCAGCAATGTGTTTCAACAGGACGGGGATCTCTTCGTCGCTGAAGACCTTTGTCTTCGGGGGTGCCTCAGAGATGGGAGGGAATCTGCGTACAGGGCAGTCGCAGATCTCGTTCTCCTCCGCCCAGCGGAACATCGTGCGCGTATCACGGCAGAGATGATTGCCGCGATTGGGTCCGTATCCGTGGTTCTTCCTCGCCCAGACGTAGAAGTCCATCAGGCGCGCCCGTGTGATCTGGGACACCATGCAGGAACCGATGAAGCCCAGGAACGCCTGTATGCTCACGCGGCGCGTCTCATAAGTGCTCTCGGAGCGGTTTTCCGACACCCAGTCAAGGTACTTGTGGGCGAGTTCCGCAAGCCGCATGTCATTGCCGCCTGTGGCTGTCTTCGCCGCAGTCGTCTCCGACTCGGTGAATGTGGCCTTTCCGGCAGCAATATCCTTCAGTATCTCTTTCAGCTTGGCCGGGGCGTCCCTCTTGGACTCCCCGAGCCAGAAGCGCTTGCGGACGCTATCGACTTGCAGCCTGACATAATAACGGCCGCAGCTATTGTCGTATTGGATTTTCGGACCTTGCTTCATAATGTTACTCCTCTTAGATGTCTTGAGTTTATGACCGCTGCAGGCAGCGGCGGTAACCCTTGCTTGGTATTTTCGACCCGCCTGACGGACATCCTCGACTCCTGAAGGAACTGCTCGACATCCGACGCCAGTATCAATGTCTTCTTGAGTATTCTGAGCACTGGCAAACGGCCTTGCTCGATGATTCTGCGTAAGGAGTTGGGGCTTATACCCAAGGCCTTGGCTGCTTCCGGCAGCGATAACTTCTGATCGTCGATAAGACGCCTGTCATCTGCGGTTCTCGTATTATGCCCTATACCTGTGAGATGCACCCAATCGGTGCATTTTCCTTTCTTGGTCGCGTTGTCTGATTGGTTCATCATTTACTTTCAAAATCATGTTGTTTTTTTCTTTCTGCTTAAGATCAGCGCGGTGTCAGTTGTATTAACCGCGCCTCCCTCGTTTCGCTTTAAGGTGTGTGTGTCCCCCAATTCCGTAAATTCTGCCAGCCGGTAGGCCTGGCCTTATCACTTTATCTGCCGAACACGGCAGCTCTCTTATGTGTCTTTCAGCCCGGCTAAAAACTCCCGAGCTGTTTTCTCAACCAGTGTGCTATCCTCGTCTTGCATTTCGCGCTCGAAGTAGCCGATCACGAAGCGTAACGCCTTATCGTCTGTATCCGTTTTTCGCTCCTCGTCCATAATAATCCCCATGCTTTCCAGTTCGTATCCCGAGTCCCAGTCCATTCAGCGTACTTCCCGCTGCGCCCGGCACCCCTGCGATGTTCTGCCCTGCAGCATCAGATGTCTAGGCCTGCCACCGTAGGACGGTCAATGCCTACGACCTTCTTGATCGAGTCCTTCCATGCGATAAGAGGGTCGCCCTTATACGTCATGTAGAGTCGGTTGATATAAGCATCGTCCTGCGATGCTATGAGTGCATCCGCACGCTTGAGCGCATCCCGGTCGCCAGGGCAGTTGACTGCAAGGATCTGGCGCAGGCGGTTGATTTTGCCCAGCCAGATCTTGTCGGTGACGAAGGGCCTGACGGCTGCGATGACAGCGCCGGGATCAAAGTCCAGCATGGGCTCCATCGACACGCTGGTGGAGAAGCCCTGGCCGTAAGCGTAGGCTAGCGCCAGGAGCCGCTCAGCGAAGCCGGGGGCGCCGGGCTCCCAATACTTCAACACGGTATCATCCGCGCTGCCCATGGTAAACCTGAAGAGGATCTGGGCCTTATACGGCTCAAGCTCCGCGCACAGTTGCTTGATGCAGCCCAGCCTTGGCTTGGAAACTATAAGCAAGCTGTGGCCGGCCTGCAATAGCTCCTTAATCGTTACTAAGCATGCATCAATGTTATCCGGCATGATGTCATGCGTCGACGGGAACATGACACGGCCTTTCAGCTTGCGGCAGCTGGCCGCGGATTTATGGGGGACGATCTTAGACCCCCACGACTCGGGAGTGGCGCGTTTAAACCTGACCGCCATGCATTTCGCGTAGCAGTATTTGCAATCGTTTTCACATCCGGTTTGGATGTTAAGCGTAGACGACGCCCACTCTTTTGTTCCCTGCGCGAATTTCATTTTGTTTTTATTTTTCATCTTCTATCCCGTCCGCCTAAGCCAGCGAAGCCGGCCTTTGTGTTTTTAATGGCGATGCTAAGCGGCAGTCAAAGCATCGTTGTGTGTGTGAACCGCCAAAGGCAAGTGCGCTGTGACGGTGTTTGACTGGGGCGGCTTCCATAAGGCCACCCCAGTGCGGTTTTTCCGGCTTCACTTTCAGCTTGCCGCCCCGGCCGGACATCGGGGCGGGCTGATCATGCTCGGCGTCCCTCAAACAGGAGGGTTCGGCGGGCGCGGGACTTTTCTTTTTACTGCCGGCGCCCGCGCCGCCGCCGGCAATCTTCTCAACATTGTGGATATTGGTTTCATGATCCTCCGTCTAATCTCTGTTCGTGCCATGGAGCCCTCACCTTTCAGTATGTTCCTTTTTTCTGCTGAACCGTGCCGCTTCTCGCTGTGGCGGTTTGCCTGGTTCGTGGTGCCGTGGGCATTTCAATGGCAGCGCCGACTTTTAACAACCGCTCTGACTTAGCTCTTTTTCGAATTTGTCATCAGGCCAGAGCTTACGGTACACGTCAACCATCTTTCTGAGGCGCTTCGGGATTTCGGTCAATTCGCCTTTATCGTCAGTGTAGAGGCCTTCTTCTTTTGATATTAATTCGATATCATCGGCGAAAGCTGAGAACTCTTCCTCGCACATATTATCGGGTAAGAGTAATACGGAGTTGATGTAAGTACGCAATACCAGGCAATCATGATAATATCTTCCATCTATATCAGATGTTACATTCTCCAATATGCTCTGGAGTGTTCCGCGAAATATGCGTTTCCGCAGACTCAACGGCATGACTATCTGAGACACCGGGCAATGCAATTGGACGGAGTCCCCAGAATTCGTTTCCCCCTTGAAGATATCCAGCTTGTACTGGCAGTCTTCTTCGGTGATTGCTTTGTCAAAGTTGACATGAAAAAGCCCGAGACGGGAGTCTTCAAGCTCTACCATGATAACTTCATGTTCTTTCGTGGAATGTTCCGTGGCCCACCATCTCTGGATCCTGACTACGGTATCGTTAGCCTTGGATTCATTTACTTGTTTTGTAACTTTCTTATTCATCTGTGCTCTTTACTCCCGCTTTCGCGGGTTTTGGGCTGCCGGTTGTTCCGGACCACCCTGTTTTTTGGTCTTTGACCAGCGTCTCGCCCACGCGGGCGGCGTCAGTCTCATCGTCTGGTTACGTGAACCGCCAAAGGCCATCCAGCCCTGACGGTAATGGACTGAGGCAGGTTTCCTGGCCCCCTCAGTGTTGACTCTCTATGTATTACACCTCCTTTGCGCTGCCTGTGTATGGCTGTCAAAGTAAGGGTCGGACTCGCAAAGAGACTACCGGCGCCTAGCTTCGGCACTGAACGCCGGCTCTGGCTATGCCAGCTTTAAGCAAGCCCCTGGCCTGCATAGTATGTCAAGGAGGAGACGTTTGCTGTCGTCCGCGTCCAAGGACGCCACTATAGCTTCCCCGATCTTCCTGCTATTATCTTCCATCAGCTTGCTGGCGCGTATGAAGATACTCACGTTCGCCTGTAGCGCGTCCGTTGTGAGTTTCGGGTACGGAAACAGATGCGGCAATGTGAATGTGCGTTCACTAAGCTGATCAATTACCATTTGGCGTCCCTCATTGGATGAAAGGAGGAGCTTCCAGTATTCCGGAAGGCTCAGCACGTTCACCGCACATTTGACATATGAATCTAGCCAGTCCGGCCCCGTGTTTTCATGGGTTTCGCCTTGAACAACCGTAGCACTATTCAATTTTTCATTGTCCGTGCTTGGGCTGCCTTTGCTCTGCCTAAGCTGGGATACCCCAGCATTCCTTGTGATAGCCGTAGACGCGGTGTCAGCGTTATGAACCGTGTCTGCTGCTGTTGCTGCTTGCTTTGATCGAGCCATTATGGCCTCCTTCTTTATCCATCGGTGTCGGGTTCGAATTGAACCGAATCGCCGGTGTTGAGGCCATTGAATCATATAGATTTGTTCAAGTACACGATAACAGCAGTGCGATAATTCCTGTTTTACAGGACCAAAAAAAGGTCCTGCAATTCTATAAATGCAGGACCTTCTATTATCTTGATTTTTAGGAGCAGACTGCTATCCGGACTTAGTCTTCTGCCCTCTGGTTTTATTGCGGGCCTTGGTGACTAAGTCCATGACGCGGGATGCGGTTAATCCGCACGAATGGCCAATATATTCAGCAGCAACCTTGCTGGGCTCAGGGCCTTTTAGGTTCAGTACGATGTCACTAAGATTTACACCGCAGTCGCCTAACTTGTCTGCATCGGCGAAATAGTTGAGCAGGTTCTTCACGGCATTATTTATGGCCTCCGGCCTTCGTGCCTCTGCCCTCGAATTCTGGCGCGCCAGTTTAATGGCGTATTTATATATCAGTTTCACATAGGCGCAGCAGTCGTCGTAGGCCTGGAGGAGCTGAGGCAAGTCTGCTGCGGCTTTCCCTGGGTTTCCACGCACAGGTTGGATTGAGATTGCGAGAAACTTCTTTGCTTTTTCTCTCGTGTCAGGATCATGGCCGTACCGTTCCGCGTAAGTCCATCTCGCCAGCGCGTCCTGTGCGTTGAAACTCCGCAGCAATGCCAACGGGGCGGCACTGATCAGGTCCGCCAATCTGGAGTCGTCGCTTTGGATCAGGTGATCGGGAGTCGGTAGAGAGACGGACTTCTCGATCACGGAATCGTTTAAAGCGGGAACAAGCCGGATATTGAAAGCAGCGTCCTCCCCCGATTCACGAATGATCTGGTCCATCAGAAGCTCCTCGTCGCCATGCAGGTCAAATGCGTAATCGATCTCACACTCGATGGCTTGTAACGACAACCCGTCAGGGTTATGCTCGTTAACAAGGCCACGCTGACGGCAGATACATTTGCCGTCTATGAAGCTAAGGTATTCGACATCCTCTAGCATTGTTTGAGTGTCGGGTGGAGATGACGCGGGTACGCTGACAGGATTGTCAGGCACTTGTTTAGCTTTACTGACCTTCTTCGCTTTGCGCTTGGCCATAGTCGGGCTCCAGCTTTAGCCGTGAGCGGCCTTTTCTCTTTTACCATCAAGGCCGCATCATGGCTTGTTCGTAGATTCGTAATATGCCGTCACGATAGCAGAATTCACGCCGTTAAAGCAAGAACGGAGATCAAGGCTAATCACGGAGATTGGCATGAACTCGAAAGTCGCAGGTAGGGCCAAGGAGTCCTTTACGGTGGCTTGAACTTAAGGCGCGCTCGCACCTTTTTAGCTGACAGGTGGCGGGGAGGGAGCTCACTTTAAATTGCTGCTGCGATCCGTCGGTATTCCATACAATTCAAGTATGCTCGGTGTCGCCGCCTTCATCTTCCCGACATCCAGGATCACGGGTGTCTGGTCAGCCAGCAGGAAGGTGATGAAGCCTGACTTCTGCCTGTCCACAATATCCTTAAGCTCCCGAACCGTCTTGACCTGCCTGCCGTTGACCTCGACCACCTGTATGTCCTTGATCTGCTGGTAGCCTTCGTTGAACTCGTCGGGCAGGACGTGGCAGAGCATGACGCGCCTGTCGCCGTCGGTCATCACGGTCCCGCCACTGGCAAGGACGAGGTTCTCACGTCCGACCAGTTTTACGTAATCCCGGCTTAATGCGGTGAATAAGAGGCCGCCGGTGATGAAGTAGGCGGGGGTGCTGTCGCAGCCGGTGTCACGGCACTGGATCGCCAGCGGCGGCAGCCTTTGCAAGGTGTACTCCACTTTTATGGGCTTCCCCCGGCGCAGTACGTCGAAGACAACCTTTTCATTCACCTGTTTCTCCGCAAAAAGCATGGAGGCATCCAGGTTTAGTCCCCGCTGCAGGATCTCGCCAGTGTTGCTGATCAAGTTGCTGTCTAAAGCCAGCAGGACGTCATCCTTCCTGAAGAGCTTTGACGGTAAGCCCTCCCTTGCAGAGCACACGAGGACGCCTGTCTGGCCCGCGCCCAGCTTGAACGACTTTCGCATGTCCGGGTTCTCCAGCGGCGCCAGCACGTCAAACGGCCAGTCCGGGGCGCCTGCCAGGGTGCCGTCCCCTGCATCGGCAAGGAACTGCCGGATCACGGGGCCGGGGATGACGTGCGTCGTCTTCTTCTCTTCCCGCTCGGCCTGGAACGCGACACCGGCCACCGTCAAGTCTCCGGCGAAGACAGGGCCACCGCTGAAACCTGCGACCAGATAACTGTCCAGGCATATCACAGGCCGCGCTTTCTTGGGATGGGTATAGCGCGTGAGCCGGATCCCCGTCGCCATGGCGTTGGTCAGGCAGAGGTTGGTCACACCCATCGGATACCCTGCCACCTGCACGGGCGCTTTCAGATTCGGCAGGTCTTTGATAGCCAGCGCCTGCGTATCCGAGAAGAAGGACTTGTCAGCGACGGTGACGAGTGCAAGGTCCGAGTCATCGCAGACGTGGAGCACCTGCACCGGGAACAGGGTGTCGGAACTCAGTTTGCGCACCATGACATTGGTGGTGTTTTCGAGGACATGGGCGCAGGTCAGGATCCTGTCCCCGTCAATGACGAAGCCGGCCCCCGAGCTTTCGTAGTAGTTGTGGGTCAGCCACGGACAATTAATGACCTGTATCGGCCTATTCTTCTGCTGCAGGGTGAAGCGGACGACGGGGTTATATTGCAGGGGTGCTGCGGGTTGTTTTTCCTCCGCAGAAACATTCAAGCATTCTGACACCGCAGTAAGAAGAGCCGCAGCTATAACACTCAGCCTAAAACTGTTCATCATAAGAGGTCCCGTATTCCGCACAGTGAAGGCTTCCTTTTGGATATAAGCCTGGCCTGCCTTGAGTATCTTTCACTCACGCGGAATCGTGAAAAGCATAGCATAGGCATCCGCAGGGCGCGACTCAATTTTCAGCTTGCTTTATAGGGCATAAAGGGCAAAACTAATGTCATATTAGGAGGCATACATGATCCATTTATTCACGATAGGATTCACGGGGAAGAGCGCCGAGGAGTTCTTTACTTTATTGCGGGAGGCTGGAGTCCGCCGCATACTGGACATCCGGCTGAAGAACAGCTCCAACTATGCGGGGTTTACAAGGCAGGCCCACCTCCCGTTCTTCTTAAAGGAAATCTGCGGTGCAGACTATAAGCATATTCCTGAATGCGCACCGACTTTAGAGATACTGGATGCTTATCAAGCGAATCAACTGCCATGGGCATCTTATGTCGAGCAGTTCATGCCCTTGATCAAAGAACGCAAGATCGAGACGGTTCTGACACCGGAGCTTATGGACTACGGCTGCTTACTCTGCAGCGAGCCTTCGCCGGGCCAGTGCCACCGCAGGCTGGTGGCCGAGTATATGAAGGGGTTAATCCCTGATATTGAGATAACGCACCTGCAGGGTATAGGGAAGAAGCAGAAAACAAAGTGAAGGGCGAGGCAGCGGCGAAACCCTGCCAGAAGTAACAAGCCCGCGATCAGCCTCCGCTACCGCTCAGGCGGCGAGAAGCTTTACAAGTGGGTGCTTGGCAAGACCCTTGTTTCTACAAACCCCGTCCAATGCGGGATCGGTCAATGACCGCACAAAGTACAACTCCACCGCCTGCCCATGCTGTTTGTACTGTCCATCATCGCGTCTGGGTCTTCCTCCGCTTTGCTGCTAACCAAACTGCTGCGCAAATGGCGGCGAACGCCGCACCGATGGCCAGCGCTGTTTTCGAACACGTCCCGGCGTTCTTCTCTCCCTGCAAGAGCGGGAGGTCTGGGAAGCGCTTGCGTAAGTCAATGCGCTGTTTCTTGGGTAAAGCTTCGACACTCTCCTTGATGGGGAGAAAATGCTTCTTTTCCAAGTCATTTCCCCCATCCGAAATACTCTTCGCCATGGACAACCGCTGTCTGCTTGTTTGATAGCCAGCACAATGATTGACTAGAAAAACGTCAACATAGTCGGCTTCCTGTGAGTTTGCAGGAGATTGGGCGTAAGCGAGCAGAACAGAAAAAACACGCTTCAAGGTTTCATCGGTTATCGTGTGATTACTGATCGCGGCTTCAACCTTTTGCAGAAAGAGGGGAGCAATGGTGGAACGCCAATACCCCTTGTTGTCATTGATTGTAAAAATCTTCCGCATGAACTCTACGCTCTCGTCTAAGTCTGCGATCTTGACGTAGGCCGCAGCGGCGGGTTCGCGGATGAATCTGACGACGTTCGTCGAGAAACTCTTTTCGGCAAAATAGGAAAGCGCTTCAAGATCTCCGGTTTTTTCAAGCAAATGAATCGTATTCACCGCTTCCCACTCCGCCCCTCTTCGGATATCCCTGTCGATCTTTTCCGCATACACCGTGGTGAGGGCATTGGTGTAGGCATTGGCTGTCATGCCAACCGCCATAGCCGCCACCCCGATTATCAAACGCAACAAAACAAACATATTATTTTTCATCACAAACTCCCCGGAGTCCCTGCGCAAGAATCCTGCCCGACTGCCACCGGGCCGAGAATCCGCGTCGGCACTCCATTTGACATTGAATCATAGTATCCGAGAACCGACTCGGACGGCAAATCAAGTGATAACGCCGGAGAGGGATCGTTGTAACCTCCAGAGCGCATGATCAGGCGGTCGACCAGTTCCCGTTGCGTCAAATCCGGCGGATAGTAACCTCCGCCCCAGTCGGTGGAAAGCCATTCCTATTCCTTTTCACGCGTCTGGGTCTTCATCCGCTTTGCCGCTATCCAAATTGCGACGCAAACGGCAACAAATGCCGAGACGATAGCCAGAGTAACTGTCAAAGGTCTTCCGGCATTCTTGTCCTCTGGCAACGGCGGCAAGTTGGGAAAGCGCTTACGTAAGTCAACTCGCTTTCGTGGGGGGATGGCCTCAAGGCTTTCACTCAGAGGGGCGTATTTCTCCTTTGACCACTCATTTCCCGTGGCCACTATAGTGTGCCACATGGCCACCCTTTGCTTACTCGTTGGATAGCCTTCACAGTGGTTGGATAGGAAGTCATCCGCATTTTTTAGTTCCCATGAATTGTCCGTGGATTGCGCGAACGTCAACAAGGCATTCATAAAACGCGACACGCTTTCGTCGGACAGTTCATGTTTTGCAATGGCGGCGTCAATCTTAGCCAAGCCCGCAGGCGTAACCTTGTTCCGCCAACCGCCAGCACTTTTTTCCTCGTTGCCAATCGCGAAGATTTTAGGCAGGAACGTAGTGCACTCCTCCGCCGTCGCGCTCTTGACGTAAGCCGCCGCGGCGAGGGAGCGCACTGTTTCTGGGTTAGCGGCGACCAAACTTATTTCCGCAAAATAGGGCAGGAGCGAACGGTCTCCCGATTTTTCCAGCGCATCAATCATTCTCCATGCTTCACTCAACAGGTAAGACACATTAACTGTTTTTCCCGTATTGAGGAGGCCGATATCCCTTTCGAGCGTCGCCTTGTGAGCGGCGTTCGGAGCATTTGTAACGGCATCAGCCGACCCTGCGAACGAGAGCGCGGTAAGACCGACGGCTAACCATTTTACAAGTAGTATGTATTTCATTAGTAACTCCCTGGTGTTTTTGTGCAGGCGTCCTGACCGCAGGCCGACAATCCGAGGACGCGGATGCGCACGGGAACGCCGTTTGA
>SESF01022681.1_pt1 | contig 15479 bp, 13 predicted proteins | sample 3171521 | NCBI WGS metagenome assembly SESF01 (sample SAMN10866945, study PRJNA518727) | freshwater metagenome | biome: subpolar coniferous forest; feature: holomictic lake; material: water; isolation source: holomictic Lake 227, 6 m and 8 m depth | place: Canada: near Kenora, Ontario | collected...
CGTTCAAATAAAAACGCCCTAATTCAGAGACCTTAAGGCATTGTTCGTGATTGAACGAAAGTCTCAGATATGATATAAATATCGACATGCAAAAAAAAATAATTAAAGTCGACGGACAGGTGATTCCTGCCGAAGCCATTCAATTTGAATTTGAGCGTCTTGTGCGCTTTTACTCAGAGCATGGCTGGTCAAATGATCAAATCAAGGCCAATCTCCCAGAACTGGTTGAACAAGCACAAAACCAAGCGATTGGAGCAAAGCTTCTTTTGGACGAAGCGGCTAAGCTAGATATTCCAGTAAGCGAAGCCGAGGTGGATAAGCAGGTTGAAGGCATTATCGAACAAATCGGGGGGCGCGAAGCATTCAATAAAGCTCTGGAAGCTCAAAAGACAACCGAAGCAAAATTCCGCGATCAAATGCGTCAAGGCAAACGCGTCGACAAGTTGGTCGAGCAGGCAACAACGGGAAGTCAAGAACCCACTGAAGCGGACATTGAAAAATACTTTGCGGAACACAAAGCCGAATTCTCGAAGGGTGAACAGGTGCTGGCTCAGCATATTCTTGTCACGCCTGACGGAGATGCGCCAGTCTCCAAAAGCGATGCCTATTCAAAAATCAGCTCAATCCGTGAGCGTATTGCCTCAGGAGCTAAAACCTTTGAGAGTGAAGCAGCAGAACATTCGACCTGTCCAAGTGGCAAGGAGGGCGGAAGTCTCGGCTGGTTCGGACGTGGCATGATGGTCCCGGAGTTTGACAGCGAAGTGTTTGCTATGGCGATTGGTGAAATCAGCGGTATCATTGAGACACAGTTCGGCTATCATATTATTAAAAAAACGGATGTCAATAAAGGTGGCGACCCCGATTTTAACGATGTCCGGGAACAGATTCGGGATTTGATCCGCCATGCCCGGCGCGGCGCAGCGATGACCGCGTACGTCGAGGAGCTTAAGTCCAAAGCTAAGATTGAAATGGAATAGCATGAATCACGACCAATTATTTAAGCGAGCTTGCGCGAAAATACCCGGCGGGGTCAACAGCCCGGTGCGTGCCTTTGGCAGTGTGGGCGGAACACCGGTTTATGTTGCCTCAGGAACGGGGTCGACGATTACAACATGCGACGGACGAACACTCACTGATTTCTGTTGCTCGTGGGGCGCGATGATTCTGGGGCATGCGCATCCTGAGGTTGTCGAAGCCATCCAGCGTCAGGCAGAAAAGGGAACGACCTTCGGAATCAACACCGAAATCGAAGTTCAACTCGCTGAGCGCTTGTGCGAACTGGTTCCGTGTTTAGAGCGTGTCCGTCTTGTGAACTCGGGTACGGAAGCTGTCATGACTGCGCTACGTGTTGCACGGGGTGCAACAGGGCGGAACAAGATCGTCAAGTTTGATGGTTGCTATCATGGCCACAGTGACAGCGTACTTGTCTCAGCCGGCAGCGGTTTGCTAACCGGCGGTATCACCTCCACACCTGGTGTACCGCAGGTGGTCGCCAACGACACGTTCGTGGTGCAATATAATGACTTAATTGCACTCACGGAACTCATGCGCGAAAAAGGATCCGAAGTGGCGGCAATCATTGTTGAGCCTGTGGTCGGCAACATGGGGCTTGTGCAGCCAACAGAAGGATTCCTTAAGGGCTTACGTTTATTAGCGGACAAGAGTGGCGCCGTGCTGATCTTTGACGAAGTGATCACAGGATTCCGCTTCGGACTTTCCTCCTATTCGCAAATGTGCGGCGTAACACCGGACTTGATCACCTTGGGCAAGGTCATCGGCGGAGGACTTCCACTGGCGGCGGTAGGTGGCAAGGCATCACTCATGGATCAACTCGCACCCTCGGGAAAAATCTACCAAGCCGGAACGCTGTCGGGTAACCCGCTTGCCGTCGCAGCCGGACTCAAGACGCTAGAGGTCCTTCAACGAGACAACCCCTACCCACGCATGGCAGCGTTGGGCAAGCGACTTTCAGATGCGATTAACCCAATGGCCAAGGGATTTCACTGTGCGCAGTTCCAGGGAATCTTTACAATGTTCTTCACCCCTGCACCTGTCACAACATTAGCTCATGCAAAGCGTAGCGACACGCAAGCTTACGCGACCTACTTTCACAAAGTACTGGGGTCGGGCTTTTACATGCCACCCGCGCAATTTGAAGTAGCCTTTATCTCTGCGGCACATACCGAGTCCAACATTGATGCCTTCACCAACATGGTCCTACGATCCTAACTTCCTTATTGTCACCAACCCATTAAATTCCCAATCATGACATATCTTATATGAGTACTGCACCTGACACCCCTGTTGAACATATATTCCAATTGCCTTTTTCAAAGTCCAGAAATCCGCTCATGCGACTTTTAGGATATCTCATCGAAGGTCTTTTTGGTCTACGTAAGGCAGATCAGATCTACGCCAACGCTCTGAAATTGCCTCAGGAAATCTCCTTTTGCGAGCGTGTTCTGCAAGCTTCTGGCGTAAGGCTGGGCTATAAAGAAAGCGACTTGGCAAAGGTCCCGAAAGAGGGCCCTGTGATCGTGGTTGCCAACCACCCCTTTGGCTGCCTTGAAGGCGTGATGCTGCTCGTCTTGTTGCGCAAGATCCGGCCTGATGTCAAAACCATGGCCAACTACATGCTCAGCACCATTCCAGAAATGAGAAACGATTTTATTTTCGTCGATCCGTTCGGATCAAAAAATGCGATCAAGGCAAATTTACGGCCACTCAAGGAGAGTCTTTCGTGGTTAAAAGAGGGTCACTTGCTCATCGTATTTCCTGCGGGTGAAGTCTCCAGCTTCGACACGAAATCGTTGCGCATACGCGACGCGGCATGGAGTCCAACCGTCGCGGCATTTGCTCGAAAATCAGGTGCTTGCGTTGTTCCCATGTATATCCCTGGACGTAACTCGATCTTTTTCTATTTGATGGGATTGATTCATCCTCGTCTGCGGACCATCCTCTTAGCCTACCAAGTCGCCAACAAGAAAGGACGTGTCTTAAAGACCCTGATTGGAACGCCTCTGACACAAAAAGCGCTTGAACCCTTTTCAACAGACGATGCACAACTGGTTACATACATGCGGTTCCGAACCTACTTGCTTCACGAACGCAAACTACGTCGGGCACGTCACTTCATCACGCTACATCCGCCCATGATGCCGGCGATGCCCATTGTTCCCTCTGTCCCGACAGAGGAACTCGAGAAAGAAATTGCGAAGCTACCAGATACTTCTCGGCTCGTTGCCGCTGGCGATTTTATTGTTTTCATTGCTACGGCTCAGCAGATTCCGTTTTGTGTTCATGAAATCGGACGGCTCCGTGAAATAACCTTCCGTGCTGTCGGAGAAGGAACTGGCAACGAAATCGACCTTGACAAATTCGACCCCTACTACATGCATTTGGTCATGTGGAATGTGGCCCGAAAAGAAATTGCCGGGTCCTATCGGTTGGGGCTTTCCGATAAAATTATTGAAGCACATGGCGTGAAGGGACTTTACACAAACACCTTGTTTAATTTTGACATGCGCTTGATGGAAAAGTTGCCGCCATTGATTGAAATGGGACGCTCGTTCATCCGACTGGAGTATCAGAAAGCGTATACGTCACTTTTCCTTCTGTGGCGAGGAATCGCCATGTTTATTGCTCACAATCCAAAATATCGCGCCATGTTTGGTCCTGTCAGCATTACAAACGAATATCGCGAGGCCTCTCGATGCATGATTCTCGCATCGATGCGTCAGACATGCATGGATGATGACCTCGCCGTTTGGGTCAAGCCCAAGTTCCCTCCACACCCCCCACAGCGCTCCGAATGGTGCCTGCCTGAGTACCGTTTTTTACTCAATGATTTTGAGCACGTTGCCGACTATGTTTCAGAAATTGAACCTGACGGCAAGGACATCCCCGTTCTTTTGCGACAATATCTGAAACTGGGTGGGCGGTTATTGTCGTTCAACCTCGACCCCGATTTCAGTTCTGTTGTGGATGGTCTTATTGTTGTTGACCTTGCACGTACCCCGCTAAAAACACTGCGAAGATACATGGGGAATGAAGCGGAAGCATTCTTAAAATTTCACGGCATGGTCGAGGAAACTGTTACTCCTGCTGCGGAGAAGGAAGCCTAATGCTTACACACTTGTCAGTTCGAAATCTTGCCATCGTTGAAGAGGCGTCCGTGGCATTCGGTCCTGGACTGAACATGATCACCGGCGAAACGGGTGCAGGCAAATCGGTACTGATGGGCGCACTCGACTTAGTGCTTGGCGGACGCGCTGACAAATCAGCCATTCGTGAAGGCGCAACTGAGGCGGGTGTCGAGGCCACTTTTTCATTTCCAAATTCCAAGGTGCTTGATGGGTTACTGGATGAAAGCGGATTGCCCTCCTGTGAAGAGGGCACCCTGCTGATTCGTCGCACGATTTCGGCAACAGGGACGGGGCGTTGCTTGGTCAATGACGCGCCAACCACGTTACAGACCTTACGCAAACTCGGTTCTAACCTCGTGGACATCCATGGTCCTTACGACCATCAGTCCCTGCTCGCTTCGGACTTTCAACGGCGTGTACTTGATGCGTATGGGCACTGCACACCCCTCCTTGATGCCTACACCGAAACATGGCGTGCGCGCCAGGCCTCCAAACAACGGCTTGCCGAGTTACAGGAAGATTCCTCAGATGTGGCAGAAGAGATCGACCGCCTGCAATTCATGGTCGACGAAATCATGGCTGCTCAGCTCTCAGAGGCTGACGAAGAGGCTTTGATCCAGCAACATGGGGAAGCGGCTAATGCAGAACAGATTTTGGCGCTAGGTTCTGGCATCACCAACGTATTACTGAATAGCGATTCCTCCGCGTTCGACATTCTTGCAACGGTACAGGGTCAATTAACTGAATTAGCCGCTATGCTTCCCGAGGCCCGCGAGTGGAAAAGCGAGGCACAGAGTGTTGCCACGCAACTTCAGGAACTGGGACGCGCGATGGAAGATCGTCTAAGTAAAATCGAATCTGATCCCGAACGCCTCCAGCAGCTTGAAGAGCGCATGGCCCTAGTGCAACGGCTCAAGCGTAAATATGGCGGTACCATTATTTCTGTGCTCGCAACCTGCAATAAACATGATGCTCGACTGAACGATCTGCTCACGCGAACCGAACAGATTAGCGAACTCAACAAGCAAACCACTGCCCTGACCCAGACCCTTGTTAAACAGGGTGCCGAGCTAACGAAAGCACGCCTCACAGCCGCAACACGGATGGGCAAGGCTATTACCGCCGAACTACACGATCTTGGATTTCTCAAGTCGGGGTTTTCGGTCGACCTTTCGCCCATTGAACCCGACACGCACGGGGCCGACGACATCTCGTTCGGGTTCGCGCCAAATCCGGGCGAGCCGATGCGTCCGCTCAAAGCCATTGCTTCCAGCGGCGAAATTGCCCGTGTCATGCTAGCGGTAAAGGCTGTTCTTGCAGCGCACGACAGTATTCCCGTATTAGTCTTCGATGAAATTGACTCCAATATCGGTGGCGAAATTGGTCGAGCAGTCGGCCAAAAGCTTCGCCACGTTGCCGAAAGCCACCAAGTTATTTCCATCACCCACTTGCCACAGTCTGCGGTCTATGGACACCAGCATTACCGTGTCACCAAGGATGTTTTCAAGAACCGTACGCGAATGCAAATCCAGTTGTTGACTGGAGATGACCGCGTGGATGAAATCGCTCGAATGCTGGGCGGCAAAGGCCTGACCAGTGTCATTGAAAGTCATGCCCGCGAACTCCTCGCATCGGCAATTCCAGCAAAAAACAAATAAAAAAGGGGAAGTGTATGGCTCGCACCCAAAAAGAATTAATAGGCGTCACGAAACTAGGTAACAGCAAGCTGACGTATGCCAACACGTATGATCCATCTGTTTTAGAGACCTTTGCCAACAAGCATCCCAAGCGCGACTACTGGGTCACATTCGACTGCCCTGAGTTCACCTCGCTCTGTCCCATGACGGGGCAACCTGATTTTGCAACCCTCACCATTCGCTACATTCCCGGTACACGGATGGTCGAAAGCAAATCACTCAAGCTTTACCTGTTCAGTTTTCGCAACCATGGGGATTTTCACGAAGACTGCGTCAACATGATCCTCAATGACCTTGTGACCTTGATGAAACCCCGTTATATCGAGGTACTTGGGACTTTTAATCCCCGCGGCGGCATTTCGATTATTCCGTTTGCCAATTACGGACAACCTAAGACACGCTACGTTGATCTGGCCATGTCGCGTTTCAACACCTATTCTGGGTGAAAAATACAATCTGAAATGCGGAAACAGACTTGACGAAACTGATGCATAAGAATACACTATTCTTTGCAAATTAAATACTTAATATAGCAACCTTATGTTGCTCGAAAGAGAGATATTATGACCACAGCCATTATAGTTGCAGCAGGGAAAAGTGAACGCATGGGAACGGGCATGGACAAGGCATTTTTGAGTCTTGGTTCTAAACCTATAGTTGCGTGGTCATTACTTGCTGTTCAAACCTGTATCGACATTGACAGTATTATTCTTGTTGTTCGAAAAGATCAAGTATTAGCGGCAAAGAGTGTGATACACATGTTTGGAATTTCAAAGCTATTCGCGATCGTGGCAGGGGGCGGGAAGCGGCAAGACTCCGTGATGGCCGGCATGGCGGCGATGGATCCAGATACGCGGATGATTGTTGTGCATGACAGTGCACGTCCCTGCGTGACCCCTGACCTGATTTCCGAAACGGTTAAATATGCGAAACGTCACGGATCAGCCATTGCAGCTTCACGTATTTGGGATACCGTTAAATATGTTGAAAAAGGAAACACCGTTGACCGTACGCTCGACCGCACAAAGCTCTGGGCGGTGCAGACGCCACAAGCTTTTACAGCAGATTTACTCAAACGCGCCTACAAGGCTGTTGTTGAACAAAATGTAACTGTTACAGACGAAGCAGGAGCCGTCGAACTGATTGGGGAACCTGTTCGACTTGTAGAATGTGTACGTCCGAATATCAAGATTACAACTGTTGGAGACATGCCGCTTGCTGCGGTTGCAATGAAGTTGAATTAAAATGGAAAAGAAATTTGCGATTTTCGGGGATGTTCATGCGAACCTCGAAGCGTTAATAGCTGTCACAAACGATGCTTCCAAACGTGAAGTGACCGATTATATATGCGTAGGGGATGTGGTTGGATACAATGCCAGCCCCTCCGAATGCATACAAGTTGTAAGAGACCTTGGCTGCGTAACGGTTCGTGGCAATCACGACCATTACTGCTCGCATGATGAAAACCTTGATGATTTTCAGCCCTTGGCTGCCAGTGTTATTGCTTGGACACGCCGTCAGCTTTCAGATGAGGATGTGATTTGGCTGAAGAACCTTCCCTTGCGAAAGGCCATTTCCGGATTTACGATTGTCCACAGCACGCTTGATATGCCTGACCACTGGGGATATGTTTTTGACTCACTTTCAGCCGAGGCCCATTTCAACTATCAGATGACCACCCTTTGTTTCTATGGTCATACGCACGTGCCCATGGTCTATGAAAAAAATGCTGGCATTCGACGCTTCGACCCCTACAACATCAAGCTGACAACTGGCACAAAGTATTTCATCAATGTCGGGAGCGTTGGTCAACCACGCGATGGAAACCCTGACAGTTCTTATGCGATTTACACGCCATCCACACGTGAAGTCGAGTTTGTCCGTGTGTCTTATGACATTCAGACGTCCATGGAAAAAAACATACAAGCCGGACTTCCAGAACGTCTTGCTCACCGTCTTGCTCAAGGCAAGTAAACTCCGAGTTTTTTCATCATGTCCATCCTCATTCAACACGTAACCCTTAACGGTGTTCTTTGTGATGTATACATCCAAGACAACCGTTTTAAAACCATTGCGCCACACATCTCATGTAGGGCCGATACTATTCTTGACGGCGAAGGCAAGGCAATCCTGCCTGCATTTTACAATACACATAACCATGCAGCCATGACCAGCATGCGGGGATATGCCGATGACATTGATCTGTTTCCGTGGCTAAAAAACCACATCTGGCCTTTTGAAGCCTGTATTACAGAGGAGGATGTTTATCATTGCACACGGCTTGCCATCCTTGAAATGATTCGGGGTGGAACGGTCTTCTTTAATGACATGTACTGGTTTTCCGCAGCGACAATCCGTGCAGTCGAAGATATGGGCATACGCGCCGCAGTGGGTCGTCTTTTCATAGAATCCAGTCCAGGCGTCATCCTCGAACAAAACAGGAGGGAAAACGAAAGGCTCGAAGCGATGAAGACCTCGCTTTCATCACGTGTCATGCTCACCTACGCGCCGCATGCCATTTACACAGTTTCGGGAAAGACGCTTTCCATGATTGCCGAACAGGCTAAGGCAGGGAATGACTTCATTCACATCCATGCTTCAGAAACCGAGCTGGAAGTGGCTAACAGCCATAAGGATCATGGTCTGTCGCCGATTGCCTGGCTCGACAGATGCGGCATACTCGGACCTCGTACCATACTGGCTCATTGCGTTCATCTCTCTGCAGATGATATTACGCTCATTCGTCAACGGGAATGTATTATCGCTCACAATCCGACATCCAATCATAAATTAGCCTCAGGACGTTTCCGTTTTCATGACGTCGTTCAAGAGGCGGGATGTCATGTCACAATTGGAACAGACGGGGTTGCCTCCAACAATAACCTCTCCATGCTTGAGGCGATGAAATTCGCAGCACTCTCAGCAAAGGATCAAAGCAATAGAGCAACGGTAGCCCCAGCGAACATGATTTTTGATTGTGCCACGCGAAAAGGAGCAGAAGCATTTAGTATCCATGCGGGGGTTATTGAAGAGGGACGTTTAGCCGACGCATTACTCGTTGACCTGTACCACCCCACCCTCGTGCCCAATCATCACTTAGTTTCAAACATGGTCTATGCAGCAGACACCTCCTGCATTGACACGGTCATTTGCGATGGACGCATCTTGATGACTAACAAGGTTATCCCTGGCGAACGGGATATGATAAAAGCAGCTCAGTACGCCATTGAGCAAATCCTTGGCCGACTGACACGTAACGCCTAAGGAGAAAACGACCATGAACGAGAATAACGCTAATTATGCTAAAATAGGTTTTTTTGTCCTTACTGGATTTGCACTCATCTTGGTGGCGATTGGCATTGCAGGCGCACGCGTCATCAAGCGAAATGAAATATTCGCGGAAACCTATATTGCTGAATCCGTCACAGGACTTGAAATCGGATCCCCTGTTAAATATCGAGGGGTACCGATCGGTTCGGTCAAGCGGATCGGTTTCTTATATAGCGAATACGGAAACGAGATGACCGACCATGACGCGCCGCTCAATGCGCAACGCATCCTTGTCATCATGGCGCTCGACCCTCAACAGTTTCTCCCCATGAAAGCCGACAACCCGAGTAAGTTCCTTCAGGATCTGATTACCAGTGGTTTACGCGTCAAGGTTGCATCACAAGGTATCACGGGCATATCGAGCATTGAATTCGACTATTTTCCAGTCACTCAATATTCGAATGAGTTTCAAACTGTCACATGGAAACCCAAGAATGTCTATATTCCATCAGCACCCAGTACATTTTCTATTTTTAAGAAAAACACAGAGGATTTGATTTTAAAATTCAACCAGCTAGACTTACAGGGTATCGCCACAGAATTTCATGAGTTGCTCGAAACTACACACGCCAAGGTTGGTGCAATTGACACTGTAAATCTCTCCTCAAATACGCTTCAACTTGTTCGGGAACTCAGGATTACCATACAGTCTCTTCAAAAAATTGTTGGATCGTCTGAAATTCAGAGCGTTCCAACGGAGTTGGCATCTGTTTTAACCAAAGTGAATAAGACAGTCGACAATCTTAATTCTCAAATCGGACCCTTAATGACGTCTTTAAAGGGAGTCACGGATCGTACCGACACTCTCTTAGTGTCCCTCACCGCTGTCACCACAAATACGGGCACACGCATTGATCAGACCTTTGATCAGGTGGGGAAAACACTCGATTCCTTTGGGAAGACTGCGCAAACAATGAACCGGCTAACCGCGTCACAGCAATATGCCTTGACAGAACTCATCCAAAATCTACGGTCTACATCTATAACCCTGAACCAGCTGATTACCGATGTACAAGCGAATCCGGCATCTCTGATCGTGGGGCAACCCCCTGTTCCGCTTCCGGAAACAAAGTAAGCGCACTACATAAAAAAAACGAGTGTCTTTTTGACGCTCGTTTTTTTGTCGTTATGTATCGCCTTTAGTTCTTGTAAAGAACTTTACGGTTGCCCTTTTCAATCTTGCCAATGACGACAGGCGCCATCTTCATGGCTTGCAACAAATTCATCGTCTTCTTCGCGTCTGTAGGACGGACAATGACGATATACCCAATACCCATATTGAACACGCGATACATCTCATCACGATCAACCTTACCCTGGCGTTCAATAAAGTTAAAAACCATCGGGGGCGTCCAGGATGCACGGTCAACCATAGCGTTGCACTTGTCCGGCAACACACGCGGAATATTATCGATAAAACCACCACCCGTGATATGAGCCATGCCGCGAATTGAAATGTGTTTTGCAAGTAATGCACTGATGGGCTTCAAAAAACTACGATGAACCGCTAACAATGCCTCTGTTACTGTGGTACGTGTACCTGGAATCAAATCCTGATGCATCAGACCACATTGGTCAAAAATAACTTTGCGAGCGAGGGAATAACCGTTTGTCTGCAGTCCGCCAGAAGGCAAACCAATCATGACGTCTCCAGGCTTAATCGCTTTTCCTGTAATCACCTTCCGTTTTTCAACGACACCCACAATGGTTCCAACCAGGTCATATTCTCCAAGGGAATACAGTCCAGGCATTTCCGCTGTTTCACCACCTAACAACGCGCAATTGTTTTCCTTACAGGCTTTAACCAGTCCGCTGATCACATCGGTAAAAATGGCTGTGTCAAACCGTGAAGTTCCGATGTAATCCATAAAGAACAAGGGTTTGGCACCCTGCACAAGAATATCATTGACGCAATGGTTGACAATGTCCTGACCGACCGTATCGTGCTTCTTAGCAAGTGCGGCCACTTTCAGTTTTGTTCCAACACCATCGGTACTAGCGACAAGCAACATTTCTTTACCGGGAGACTGAAAAAGTCCACCAAAACTTCCGATGCCGCCAACAACACCTTTCGTCTGCGTCGTCGCAACCATCTTTTTGATGATTTCAATGCCAGACATCTTGGAGTCAATATCCACGCCTGCCTGCGCATACGCAGATGCTTTTTTTGCTTGGTCAGCTTGCTTTACCATGTTATACCCCTTACTTGCTCATTACTATATCAGGTAGTCAAAACGGGCATACCATACCATGATACAATCGCCTTTTCCAGTAAAAAATAGGAAAACACCAAAAAAAACGCTTGGAAAAAGTTAAAATCCGTTCATTCAGTACCCGTTACCCGTCATAAAGCCGCTCACATCTTATCAAAGACGACTTCATAATCAACTTGTTGCGTGGCTTGAAAATAGTTTCCAACAAGCTGGGATTTTTCAGCATTCAAAATCAACGTATAACGAGAACCTGGGTAATTAACATCTTGAAGTTCGACAAACACCTTGGTAAACCCTCTTTCCTCGTAAATTCGGGCCTTCCCTACGTGAATTGGACTTGGATTAAAGTAGGCAACTTCCAAGGCATTATTCTGCAGAAGCTGCTTGAATTCAAGAACATACCCGCCATCAGAGCGTGACCACTTTCCTTTTATTTTTTCAAACGCCCCTGTACACTGGGCCTGTGCTTTTGGTTGTACCGCAGCCGTTGATTCGGCTACCGTCTCTGTTCTTCCGCATCCACCCAACAAAAGAAAAGAAAAAAGACTTAATGTAACATACCTGAAATGATTAAAATTCATGGGGTTTCCTTTCAACTATTTGAGCGTGAAGCCCGCATCACACCAATCGCCATGGTCGCTTTTGTTGTTGTCGCCAGCGGAATCCGAGATCAGAACGATTTCACGAGCATCTTTTGGAATTTCGACATCAATGTTCCAAGTTTCACTCTGCCCAAACCTCAAAACCGGCGTACTGTAGATAATACGGCGCGCATCAGAAGCCTCGATCGCAACCGTAAAGATCATACTCGACTGATTATCGCTCCGCTTGCTCTCGTCTATGCCGACAACAGCAACAAAGTGCTTCCATTCCGGCTTACGCTTGTAAATCACATACCCGTCTGCATGGACGCATATCCCTTTATCATACGTCTCCTTGCCAAGGGTGAGCTTACCTGTCTGAGACTTACCATATTGGATCGGTCCATGCCCGGAAACAGCCTGTTTCGGTTTAAGCTGGTCAACATATACATCCGGTTTCGGTGGTTTGGGCCCCAGTTGCGGCTTCTTGAGTGTTGAAAACTTCGTGGCCTTTGATTCGCCGCGTTCACCGCTGATGGAATAGGGCGTCAACGCGTATGTGTAGACTGACTCTGCGTTGACCTTCTCATCCCGCCATACTCCGCCAATCGCCTCTTGAGCAACAACCTCGCCGTTGCGCTTAACTTCGCAGGCGCGAGTGTTTGCGCTCCACTTAATAACGACTGGCGAATAAACATCCTGCTGTTCAGCAGAGAGTGTTTCAAGGATTGGCTTCGTGCGCGTTACCTCGCCATTTTTAAACGAAACCGCCCAGTGAACTCGAAGGCTCTTCTTCGAGCGCAACCGGACCCGTACAAGCCCCTCTTCCGTCTTGCTTTCGATCGTCACATCCGGATTATCAACCTTCACACCCTCAAGCGCAAAACCGCCCTTAAAAACCAGCGTCATTATACGCAATTCATACGGGTCATCCGCGACCAGCTCGCTTGTACCCGTCAGTGTGCTGCCCTCCCACTCTTCCTTGAAAACATCAACCAGTCCCTGCGTGATATGCCGGGACGTGCTGATGAGTTGCGGATGATCAGCAAGCTGACGTACAGACAAGTCTTCGCAGGCACGCGCAGGCAACGTCCGAACAAGCTTATCCTTAAACAGTGGCAGCAACCCGTTGCTCCAGTAATCAAATGCTACATATACCGTGTTATCCTTCAGCCCCAACCGCTTCAAATCATATTCAATCGTTGCTTCCTTGGACTCCCAGTTATACACGCCGATCAAGTTGCGCTCAAAACCTAATGCCTTATCGGTGACAAGCCACAAACGAGGAATCGTATTCTCGAACAAATCAACTGGACGCGCCACAGCCTTATGGCTCGGCATCGTGCGCTTCAGCAGATCAAGCTGATTAGGTTTCAGCTTGCTATACTCTTCGCTACTGCTGTTCATAAAACCAGCCAACGTCACATACGTGCAAATGACCTTGGACGTCATCTCCGGTTCGACGCGGACATAAAGAGGATCGGGATCATTATACCAAACGCGATTATTGAGAAAATACTGCCATGCGCCGTACTTCGGTCCGCTCATGATACCGCCCCAACTCGTACCATTATCCGGTCCGATGCGCATCGCATCAATCATTCCAAAGGCCTGTCCTGCACTGCGCGCATTCTGCGAAACACAGCATCCCAAAATAAAGGTATCGGGGCCGGCTTCCTCGCGGACAATCTTTTGACTATTACGCGCCATCTCCATTTGCGTCATGTTCGGGTTATGCAAAACCGATTGGCCATAATCATCCTCCTTAAACACATCGTTCACATATTGAGGACTTACCGCAAGTCCGGTCGAATAACCGTCCAGTTTAAGATATTTATAATTCCATTCTTTCACATTTTTTCGAATCTGGAGGCGCAAATAATCCTGAGCTTCTGGATGCGTCAAGTCAAAGCATGTCCCACCCCAAGGCGTATCAAACGGCTTGCCGTCTGAACGCTTAGCAAACCAGTGTTGCTTGTCTGCGAACCAGGGGTCGTTATACGTCCCGGTAAATGGCATCAGCCAGATACCCGCCACCAAGTTCTGTCCTGTAATGACATCTGCAATGGCGCGCATACCATCTTTATAACAACCTGCAGGGTTGTGACCGACAAATACCTTGTTCGGCCCATTCTTGCTCTTCCCCAGTTGCCAGCCATCGTCAATCTGCATGACATTCAGGCCGAATTTCTTCAATTCGGCCGAGACAAATTCTGTCCGTGCCTTCATCGTCTCCTGATTGGACGCGCGGTCAACATACCACGTACAATGGACCGTCGGCATCGGGGGTAGCTTGATCGTATAGATCTTTGCAATAGCATCCGCGTAGGCTTCAAGTCCAAAACGCGCATCATCAAAATAGCCAATCGCAAACGTCTCAAGCGCTTCGGATTGATTCGGCTGCAACAAAAGCCGACCGTAATCCACACGAGGCAGCATCGTCTGCTTATCTGTCAACACAATGCCACTGCCGCGATCTGTGGTCACCCAGCCACCCACCACGCCATTTCGCGATCCCGCATTGACCATGGCAATCCACATATAACTGCCTCTGTTTTTCTCGATGGGGTGTGGCCCACCTGTCGTCATCACCGTTGTAAGCGGAGTATTAAGAATATCAAGGGAAGGATAAGATACACGATTCGTAACGGTCAGCGCAGAACCATTATTCAAACGCATCCTAAAAAAAACAAAGGGCTGTTCTGGGTACAGAGCAATGCTCAGGGCGTCACTTTCCAGCGCAACCCCTTTACCCAGACGATCATTCACCTCTATTTTTTTAAACAACTTCGATGATACGTGTGTCTGCGCAAAGCACTGTTCCCCCTTTGAAAGGACGAGTTTTCCATCATCTGACAGTGTAACCATAACCTGGGTATTACTAATTTTCTGATCCGCAGAAAAAGCTGTCAGCCCCAAAAAAACAAAAAAACAAAAAACAACCGGATTCAGATGACCTTTTAACATATTCATGGAGTCCCTTCCCCGCATTCCGTGGCAAATCTAATCAGTTCGGACAAATGGCGTCTACCTTTTGGACGGCCTCCTTCAGAAACCCAGCAAAGGCATCCAGACCTTCCGTGAAGGATGTCTTCAAAAATACATCCACAGCTTCCTTCGCCATCCACTCACCCCAGATCATCTGTCCGAGGCAAAGGGCATTCGCATTATTAACAGCTCGGCACATTTTTGCGGCAAACACAGATTCAACAACCGATGCCGTCACGCCCTTAAAGCGATTAGCCACGATTGACATCCCCATGCCTGTTCCACAGAAAAGAATCGCACGCTCAGCAGCACCCGATTGCATCATCTTGCAAGCTGCAACTGCTCCATCATAATAAGGAATCGCCGTGGCGTTCGTCGCGCCAACATCGGAAACTTCGTACCCTTTACCCTTGAGATGAGCAACCAACACATCTTTCAAACCAACCGCAAATGGATCCGCTGCAACTACAATTTTCATCATTTTTTGTTTCTTCCCTATTTATTAAGGCTCTTCACGGTTTGTCG
>SESF01028280.1_pt1 | contig 15478 bp, 11 predicted proteins | sample 3171521 | NCBI WGS metagenome assembly SESF01 (sample SAMN10866945, study PRJNA518727) | freshwater metagenome | biome: subpolar coniferous forest; feature: holomictic lake; material: water; isolation source: holomictic Lake 227, 6 m and 8 m depth | place: Canada: near Kenora, Ontario | collected...
GGGCTTTTGCTCCTCTTACCCTGCGGCGCCATCGGACGGCCCCGGCCGCGGATCAAACCGGGCCGCAGCCTTCCGGGACGCCGGACCCCACTCCTCGGAGCCTTAGACAGCATAGCAAAAATATGCGGGATTATATAGCTAAAAATATCCTTAAAATCTCCGGCCGGGGCACGGCAAGCCCGGACCGACACTCGAATAGAGTGGTCTCGTGGCGACGGGCAACCCAAAAGACTACCTCAGGAGGCTGAGAATCGCCTGCTGCTGCTGCCCTGAGATGCTGAGAGACTGTACGCCGATCTGTTGGCGGGTCTGAAGCGATACCAGATTCGCGCCTTCTTCATTGAGGTCGGCCAGGGTCAGCTTGCCCGACCCTTCCTGGAGGGTGTTGATATAGTTGGTGGTGAAGTCCATCCGCGATTGCAGGAAGGTTACGTTACCCCCGAGCAGCGCGGTCTGGGAGCGAATCCTGCTGATGCCCCGGTCGAGATTTGACGAGACCTTGTCCAAAATCCGCGCCGGGCTGAGCGTGGTCTGGGAGGTCAGCACCGAGAAGCCGATCGAGCCGACCCCGGCCGCCAGCATCTGGTCCCAAACCGGGACATCGCCGCCGGTCATGATCGGGTAGATCGTCTGCGTCAGCAGTTTCGAGGCCATCAGGTTTTTGGCCTTCACATTCAGCGCCGCGGCGGTGCCCTGGCTGAAGTAGACCGTCATCGAGGCCGAACTGTTGTCGATCAGGTTCAGGCCCTGATAGCTGGCGTCCCTGACCGTCATGTTGATCTGCTTGACCAGATCATTGAACTGAGAGCCCAGCGCATCCCGGGTGGTGGCGTCGGAGGTGCGGACGCTGTTGACGATCCCCTTCAGCTGCTTGAGGATGGCGTCGACCAGCGCCGTGCCGTTGACCGCGGCCTTGAGCCCGGAGATGCCCTGATCGATTTCGTCCTTGCGGTTCGCGAAGTCGGCCGCACGGTCGGTCAGTCCCTTGGACTTGAAGTAGGACACGGCGTCGTCGATCGCGCTGGCAACCTTCAGGCCGGAGGTGAGGCGGCCGGTGGTCCGGCTCATCAGCGAGGCCGTCCTGGTCAGGGAGAGCAGCGAGTTCTGGGCCGAGGCGGTGAGCGTGATGTCGGGCATTTCTTGCTCCATCAAATCGGGGGACCGTCGTCACCCTTAACGGAAACCTCTAGCTTGAATACTGCGCAAGGGTAGCCGGCATCACTCACGCCTGCGCAAACGCATTCGATGATCCGGCTGCCAGGGCCAAAACCGCCCTTCTGGACGGCTATGCACGCTGAAGTCGATCTTACCCCGGTCCGTGGCGCTTGTCACCGGTCTTCGGCACGGCCGCCTGCCTGAGCGGAAGCAGCCGGAGATTGCAAAGTCCCAGGAAAAAGACTCGCCTTTCCGGCGCGGTTCGGCGCTGGACGCACTTTCAAAAAATGGTATATCGTCAATTGGTTTTGTCTTGAGAAGTGCCGGGCGGTGATGACCGATCCTTGCGGGCGGCTCGGCTTGACCCGAATCGATCTTTTCGGCGCCTCCGCCGCCGAACGCGACGCCGGGGCGTCATCCGGGGCGCCGGTTCGACGGCAGCGACAACATGACTCTGGAAACCACCGCCGGGATGAGCGATGATCTACTCACCGGTCTGCGTGCCAGCGCGGCCTGAGGCATCCGGCTCTCCCCCAAGCCGGTGGTCGAGGTGGCCCTGCCGGTGCTGAGCAGAGGTCATGGGGTATGAACCAGAGGCATGGCCATGAACGCCTTTCGAGACGCGAACGGGACTTTGACCGCCTTGGTTCGGAACCGCCGGACCGGCGGGCGGGGACGGCGTGATCTCACCACCGCCGATGATCTTGCCTCCGAGGAAGCCGCCGCCGGGTTGAACTGCGGGTCGGCGGCGCCGGCCGCCGGCCAGACGCCGTTCGGGGCGGCCGGGTCCGGGATATCGGGCGGCGTCACGAGCACCGTCGCGACCCCGGCCCCGGCTGCGGTCAGGTCCGGCGGCGCCGCGCCATCGTCTGCCGCCCCCGGGGCGACCTCAAGTTTTCCGCTGAGTTCGCTGAAAGATGCCGTCGTCAAGGCCGATGTCACCACGGCGGTGACCGACGGGACGATTGATTACAGCGAAATGCTGAAAATTCTCCAGGATGTCGAGGTCGGCGGCGTCACGTCTGCCGAATTCAGCGACCTCAAGACCATTCTCGGCGAATGGAACAATACGGTCTCGATACCGTCCTATGTTCACGACATTACCAACAAACTGGTCAATGGTGACAAAGCCAATCAATATTGGTATGGCGGGGATACCTATTCTTCGTACCTCGGGAATCTCTCGTCGAGCACAAGCGAATATAATATGGGGAAGCTGATCCAGAAATGGTTTCTGGGCGGTGACATGCCGGCGGCGATCGATGGCGAGGGCGGCACCTACTCTTACAGTTACTACAGCAATGCCCTGTTCAGTTCGGCCGGCCCGGCCAAGACCGATATCAATCAGGGTGTCGGTGGCGATTGCTACCTGCTGGCATCGCTGATCAGCATCTCCCTTGATGAGCCCTCAGTGATCAGGTCGATGATCAAGGACAATGGAAACAACACCTACGGTGTTCGTTTCTATATCAATGGTCAGGAAGACTGGGTGACGGTGAACCGGCAGTTGCCGACTGATAGTTGGGGTTTGGCCTTCAACAGCTCGAGCTATATCTGGTCATGCCTGGTTGAGAAGGCCTATGTTCAGCTGAATTCATCCGGGGCTCTTGGCTCAGGATACTCGGCTGTCAATGTCTATTCGGCAATAGATGGCGGCTGGGCTGACCCGATCACTCAAATCACCGGGCGCTATGTCACATATTACCGGTCAAGCAATTACTCATCTCCGAGTTATGACAATGGATGGACCAACCTAAGGCAGGTTTTTATTGACGGCCTGAATCAGAAGCAAGAGGTGTGGCTGGCATCGTTTAAAAATACCTGGGGGGCGGATGGGAAAAAGAACTTCATCGCCTCTCACGCCTTTGCCATTGTCGGGTACAATACATCGACTCAGAAATTCATTGTACGAAATCCATGGGGCGTTCAGTCTGGGGCTACCTGGACTGCCGAGTTCGAGGCCAGCATCACAGATTTGTATAACATCAATGGCACGGTGGCCGTTGCCGCCAACACCGCGCCTCCGCCGGACCCGGATCTGACACTGAGGATTTCATCCTCTCCGGTCAAGGTTTCGGTCAATTATTTGACGACGGCTGATGAATTCAATACCAGTACCGGATCCATTACCTATGTCGACCAGCCGGGCCGGCTTGCGACTTTCGGCCTGACCAACGGTGTCATCGACGGCACCACTGTTTCCGTGGCCGGGAGCTGCGGCACTTTCGCCATCGACAGCGCGACCGGTATCTATACTTATACGCCGAATGTTTCGGTGATCAACGGCTTGGCCGACAGCGGCGGCAGTCGGACTGAAACCTTCACCATCACCGCCGCCGACGGCATCAAGACGGTGACCCAGACCGCCACCGTCACGGTGACCCAGACCCAGATTGCGAGCCTGAGTACCAGCCAGATCGTGGCGCTGACCCTGTCCCAGATCGCGGCCCTGACCACCACACAGGTTCGCAAGCTGACGACCCAGCAGGTCGCCTGCCTGACCACCGACCAGATCGGCAGTCTGTCGGCTCAGGAGTTTGGCGGCTTGACCGCCTCGCAGCTGGCGGCGCTGACGCCGGGCCAGATCAGGGCGATCACGCTTGACGATCTGGCGGTGATGACCGTCCAGCAGGCCAGCGGCCTGACCCTGAGCCAGCTCAGCGCCCTCACCGCCGACCAGCTGGCCGCGGTCGGGTCGACGGTGATCGCGGCCCTGACCTCGGTCCAGGTCCTGGGCATGACCACCACCCAGCTGGCCATTCTGACCGCGGGCCAGATCGGCGCCTTCACCCCGGCGATGCTCGGGGGGCTGAGCACGACCCAGATTCGGTCTCTCGATCCCGCCACCCTCGCGTCCCTGACCACGACTCAGGTCCAGGGGCTGAGTTCGAGCGCGATCGGGGCGCTGACGCTGGCGCAGCTGGCGGCGCTTGCGCCTGACCAAATCCATGGCCTGACCACGACTCAGGTCGGCGCCTTCAGCACGACCCAGATCGCGCAGCTGACCGTCGAGCAGGCCCAGGAACTGGCCTCGACCGCCCTTGCCGCGCTGACGACGACCCAGATCCGCAGCCTGACGCTCGACCAGATGAGCGTGTTGAGCCGCACCCAGGCCCGGGGACTCAGCCAGCGGGACTTCGCCGCCCTGACCTTGCCGCAAATCGCCGCCCTGTCGGCGGAAGTGCTGGGCGGGCTGGTCACCTATCAGGTTTCGGGCCTGACCGTGACCCAGCTCCGGGGCATGAGCGGCGATCAGATCGCCGGCCTTAACCTGACCGCGATCGGTGCTCTTGCCAGCGATCAGCTGGGCGGCCTGAGCGCGGCTCACTTCGAGGCCCTGCTGACCACCCAGATTTGCGGCCTCACCTCGGTGCAGTTCGGCCGGCTGACCACGACCCAGTTCAGCGGCCTGGGGGCGGAGGATATCGGGATTCTGACCAGCACCCAGATCCGGGCGCTGGGCCAGACCCTGATCGCCGCGCTGAGTCCCGATCAGTTCGCCGGGATCGATGCCACCCAGCTGGGCGAGCTGTCGCTGGCGCAGATCGGCAGCTTGTCGATCCGCGCCCTCGCCGGGCTGTCGGCCGAGCAGCTCGGCGGCCTGACCCCGACCCAGATTCCCGGCCTGACCGTGACTCAGCTCCGTTCGATCGCCGCCGAAACGTTCGGGGCGTTGAGCGTTACCCAGATCCGGGGCCTGACCAGCACCGAGCTTGGCGCGCTTCTCCTGGATCAGGTCGGCAGCCTGACCACGAGCCAGATTGCCGGCCTGCTGGCAACCCAGCTGCCCGGCCTGACATCGGTTCAGCTCGCGCAGCTGTCGGCCGAGCAGCTCGGCGGTCTGGCCAGCAACCAGATTTCCGCCCTGACCACGAGCCAGATCGGCGGCCTCAATGCCGATGCCCTTCAGGCGCTGTCCACGACCCAGGTGCGGGCGCTGACCACGCTCCAGATCGGGGCGCTGACCACGGGTCAGATCGGCGGCCTGACCGTGTCCCAGATCGGCGCCCTGATGACGACCCAGCTGAAGGGCCTGACCGTGACCGGTTTCAGGGTCTTGAGCGCGGAGCAGATTCCGGGCCTGACCACGACGCAGATCCGCACCCTCTCGGTCAGCCAGATCGGCGCCGCGCTCGCGGACCAGATCGCGGCCCTGACCTCGACCCAGCTGGGCGGCCTGAGCGCGGCGCAGCTCGGCGTCCTGGCCGTCAGCCAGCTCGCCGGTCTCGCCCCCGAGCTGATCGGGGGGTTGACCGCGACCCAGATTCAGGGCCTGAGTTCGGTCGCTCTCCGCGGCCTGTCGGCCGACCAGTTCGGCGGCCTGACCCTGACTCAACTGGCCGCGCTGACCACCGCTCAGTTTGGCGCTCTGAGCAGCAGTGAAATGGCGGCGCTGACCGCGGCCCAGGCGGCGGGCCTCAGCGCGGTGCAGATGCAGGTGCTGACCCAGAGTCAGCTGGTGGCGATGAGTTCCGACGCGATCGGCGTGCTGACGACGACCCAGGTCAAGGGGCTGAGTTCGCTGCAGATCGGCGTTCTGACCACCGAACAGGGGCCGTCTCTCAGCGCCACCGTGATCGCCGGTCTCAGTCTGGCGCAGCTTGGCGGCCTGACCACACGGCTGATCGACGCCCTGACGACGACCCAGACCGCCAGCCTGAGTTCGACGCAGCTGAAGTCGCTGACTCCGTCCCAGGTCATTGGCCTGAGTTCGGATGCCTTTGCCGTTCTGACGACGACCCAGCTGAAGGGCCTGAGTTCGGGTCAGCTCGCGGTCCTGACCGTCAATCAGATCGCCAGCCTGAGCACGACCGCGATCGCGGCCCTGACGACGGCGCAGATCAGAAGCCTGACCTCGACCCACCTTGGGTCGCTGACCGTCGAACAGCTTGCCGGGCTGACCTCGACCGGCATCGCCGCCTTGGGCGCGGGGCAGATCGGCGGTCTCAGTGTCGAGGGGGTCGCGGCCCTGACGACCACCCAGCTGAAGGGGCTGGGGTCGTCGCAGATCGCGATGCTGACCACGGCACAGGTGTCGGGCCTGAGTTCCGACGCCATCGCGTCTTTGACCAGCGGCCAGCTCAAGGGGTTGACCGGCCAAGACTTTGCCGCCCTGAGCGCCGATCAGCTTGCCGGCCTGAGTTCGACTCAGATCGGGTCGCTGGCGGCAAATCAGGTGGCCGGGCTCAGTGCCGACTGGATCGGCGCGCTCAGCACAACCCAGTGCCAGGGCCTTAAAGCGGCCACGCTCGGCGCGCTGTCGGTCGCCCAGCTGGGTGGCCTGACCGCGGTCCAGATCGCCGGCCTGACCACCAGCCAGGTTCGCGGCTTCACGCCGGCGCAGGTCGCGGTTCTCTCGCTCGATCAGGTTGCCGGCTTCACCAGCACCCAGATCGTGTCCTTGGCCGCGGCCCAGATCAAGCGCCTCACCGTGGACGAGATCGGGGCGCTGACCACCGCCCAGCTCCAGGGGCTGACCTCGGCGGCGCTGGCTGCGCTGACCACGGCGCAGTTCGGTGGCCTCACTCCGGAGGGGCTGGCCTCGTTGAGCACGACCCAGATTCTCGGCCTGACCGCGGTCGAGCTGCGGGCGCTGAGCGACGAACAGCTGGCCGGACTGACCCCGACCCAGCTTGGCTCGCTCAGTGTTTTGCAGATCAAGGGCTTGTCTTCGGATGCGCTGGGGCTGATGTCGGCCGCGCAGATCGGCGGCCTCGGCGCCAGCGGCCTCGGCGCGCTGAGCGCGCTCCAGCTGAAGGGCTGGTCGGCGGATCAGGTCGGGGCGCTGAGCACGACGCAGGTCCAGTCCTTGCCGTCGGCCCTGATCAGTGCCCTGTCGAGCGATCAGTTGCCCGGTTTGACCTCGAGCCAGATCGGCGCGCTGAGCGCGGCGGCGATGGCCGGCCTGACCGCTACCGATCTGGCCGGCCTGACCGTGGCGCAGATTTCCGGTCTGGCCGCAACCCAGATCGGCGCGCTGAGCGCGATCCAGGCCAAGGGTCTGGGGGCGGAGGCGTTTGCCGTGTGGACGGTCACCCAGGCCACCGCCCTTTCCGCGGCCCTGCTCGGGGCGCTCACGGTCTCCCAGGTTGCCGGGCTGAGCGGCGCCGCGGTTGGCGGCCTGACCACCACGGCGCTTGGCGGGCTGGCCCCGGCGCTGGTCGGCGGCCTCAGCACCGTGCAGGTGGCCGGTCTGACCTCGACCCAGCTCGGTGTCCTGTCCACGGCGCAGCTCAGTACTCTCGGCTCGGCCTCAATCGCCATTCTGACCTCGACCCAGGTGACTGGCCTGACCTCGACCGAGATCGGGGCGCTGACCGCGACCCAGTTCGGTGGCTTGACCTCAACGGGAGTTGCGGCCCTTTCCACCACCCAGTTCGGCGGCCTCAGTGTTGCCGAGGTCGCGGCGCTGACCGTCAGCCAGGGCAGGGGGCTGACCCTCACCCAGCTCTTCGCCCTGTCGGTGACGCAGGTCGACGCCATCACGGTAACAACCATCGATGTTCTCGGGACCACCGGCGGCGGGCATCTGACCGCGACCCAGGTGGCGACGCTCACGGCGGCGGCCTGGTTCTCGGCGGCGAACAACAGCAACACCTACCTGACGTCGACCCAGGCCGCCCATTGGAGCGCGATCGGGCTGAGCATCAGCTGAGCGGATCGCCGGGACCGGCAGTTTCTATAGCGCGAATCCGCCGATCAGGCGCAAGTGATTAGAGAGCGTGGTCTGGATGGAACTGCCGGTAGTCGCAGAGCAGCTCCTCTCCAGCCTCAATGTCGCGCAGAGCAATCGTATCGGTTGTGCAATCGGTATTGGGCGTGTTGCTGTGGTTCATGAAGCGGGCGTGGTCGCCATCAAGAAAATAGGTATCGCTGCCGACGGCCTCGGGATAGGAATAGGTCAGAATGAAGGAATGGGTGGGCTCGGGAAGGTTGTCACGCTCAGCCTTGGTAAAGCGCCGGTCAATCCGTGGATCAAAGCGCCAGATGACCGTACCCCTGGCGATCGGCTCCGCAGCGAATAGCCCAACCCCATGGATGGCGCTCTCTGAAAGATAAGTCTTCACCAGAAGCATAATATATTATTCCTATAAGATGCAGCGTTTATCTTCCGGGATGTCCTTGCACCAGCAGGGTTGGCCCAGTTTGATCAGGTCCATGTCGTGGTAGTTTAGGGTCAACTGCTCGCCCCGGGGGATCACCCGGATGGTTTCCACCACGAGGACGCCAGCGTCGGCACGACAGTTGGGGACGCAGGAGTGGTTGATGTAGTCGATGCCGCAGATCGCCCGCCCGGGAATCGGCATGATGGTATAAAGCTTCCGACCGCTGAGTTTGAGGTGGATTGACATCCGGCCGTCGTGCCCTTGCCAGTCGACCTGACCCGACTCATCGACAGAAAATACTTCGACGACGCCATCGAAAACGCCGACCACGCTGTTTTCCGGAATATCCTGCCGGGCAAAGACGCCGAACTCACCGCTCACGCTGAAGACATCAACCAAGTCAAAGTTGGTCCAGCTCATGCCGCTCCTCTCCCGTAATCACCGTCCTGGCCAATCACTCTGCTGTAAAACGGCTTGAGCACCGGAACGTCACGGACAACAATAACGATCTCGAAAATAACGATCTCGAACGGCCGTCGGCGAAGGCTCTCTTGACAACCTTAGCAGCGGAATGGTCGGCCCTTCAAGATGAACTTTTTCACTGTGCTGATCGCGGCCGGACAGGCGGTGATCTTGGGCGGGGTTTTCCGAAGCTGGGTTGGACAGTCTCCTTACGGCCCTTGGCCGGTGCTCCCAAGGTTGACGCTGTTGCTGTGGCCAGCGATGTCACCGCGTTGAAGGGCCAAATCTGTTATCAGTTGGCGGGGGATTGACTAAGGACTGCGGGAGGGCGGCCATGCGGCATTTGCCAGCCTGGGAAAGTGTGGCGCAGCTACAATAAATAATATCGGCCTGGATGGCGCCACGAGATACAGAAATTCCATTTCATCGAATCTCGATCGCCAAAAAAAATGATCGAATTAACTATATCAGAAGAGTTGCAGGTGTTATTGATCATTTCCGACACGACATGATTTTGCCTTGAGAATTGAGCGCCTCGGTCCTGTCGGAAAACTTTTATTGCTTGATATGATGGATTGTTCAGTTCTTTTCGCGCTTACTCACAGGAGTGCTGCGGAAATTTCCGCCCTTGGTTCTCTCGCAGAAGTGGCCGATGCCATGCCTGGGCGGCGCGGGCTTACCCGGCGCTCCGCTGGAACTGCCCCTCGATGTATCCGGTTAGAAGTTCATCATGAGTCTTGAGGTGATTATCGAGTTTTTTCTTCAGATCAGGCCAGATGCTCGCCGACAGCGCCGGGGCGTCGCTTGATACCATCTCTATCAGCGTCGAAACCTCAAATATGAAATAATCATGGCTGCGCTTATGGCTACCCATGTTCTGGTAGCCGGTTGTCTTCATAATATTTTCTTCTTCGGCGTAATGAAGAAGCATCGAGGCCTTCATCAGGCTCAGCATTTTTAAGGCGGCATCCTTGTCGAGGGTTGGGTTGGCGAAGGCCAGGCTCAACTCGTGGCACGCCTGATTCAGCCATTCGTGCTCGCTGCCGTTCATTTCGCTGTAGCTCTGCGCTGATGACATTGGACACCAAGGGGCTGGCGACGGGATTTTCCGAGAATGCCGGTATGATTTGGCTCGGGCGGCGGGCCTGTCAAGTTTTCTGCGCCGAAACCGGGATGGCCAGGGTGCATGGCAGCTGCCAGGTCGCCGCTGCCGGGCAAAACTTGCCGGTCCGGTCAGAGTTGCCGGGTTACCCGGCAAATTTTTCCCGGCGACCGGGCCGACGACGCCAAACTATGAGATCAGTGGCAATTTATAAGGTTCTGAAATTTTTGGCATCAGTTTGCAACCGTCGGTTATATGGCATTTGGCCTAATTATTGCGGGACGAGGCCGGGGGACAGAATGTCCACCTGAACATCCGATGGAGCAAGAAATGTCTGACATCACGTTAACAGCTTCGTCCCGAAGCTCGTTGTTATCCCTGACCGATACCGCGTCCCTGATGAGTCGGACCACCGGTCGCCTGACCACGGGCTTGAAGGTTGCCAGTGCGATCGACGACGCCGTGTCGTACTTCAAGGCCAAGGGTCTGTCCGATCGCGCCTACGACTTCAGCAACCGAAAATTGGAAATAGATCAAGGTATTTCTACCTTAAAAGCAGCCGTCAACGGTACCACCCTTGCCGATGGCATTCTTAAGCAAATGAAAGGTATCGTCAACAGTGTGCGGACCGCGGATTCGTCGACGCGCGCGGCTCTCAGCTCACAGTTCAATGATCTGACCCGGCAAATCAATTCGGCGGTTCAGGACGCGAGTTACCAGGGCCTCAATCTGGTCGACAACAGCTCCGGCACCCTGACGGTCTACTTCAACCAGGGCACCTCGGCGGCGCTCAACGTCAAGGCCAAGAATCTCCGGGCGTCAAAGCTGCTGACCACGATGATCAATGGCACCTCGGCCGCGACCTTCAACGCGGTCGGCGATCTGGTCAATGCTGCGGGCGGCGGCGCCAACGGCTTTTCGGCCCTGACCTCCCAGGTCACTCTCAGCCCGGCCTCGGTGCTCGACCATGTTTCGTCCATTCTCGATAAAGGCATCAGCAAGATCCGGTCCCAGTCGGCGCTGTTGGGGGGCAACGTGACCTTCCTGCAGTCCCGGATGGACTTCACCAGCAACTACACCAACACTCTTCAGGAAGGCTCGGACAAACTCACCCTGGCCGACCTCAATCTGGAAGGCGCGGATCTGGTGTCGTTGCAAACCCGCCAGCAAATCGGCATTCAGTCCCTCAGTATTGCCGGTCAGCAGCAGCAGGCAATCTTGAGCCTTCTGCGGTAGGCCGCGCCGCGCCATCCCGACGGCCTGACGAAGAGGTGCGGTTCCGGCCGCTGCCTTTTCGTCGCGCCGTGGGAGTCCGGGCCGGCGCGCATTCGAATAGCTTGGCCATTTTCTCCCTCGCGGGATGCCCCTGGAGTCCTGTACCCTCACGGATGATCATGGTGTCAGAGGCGGGATGCCGCATGGCCGAAATGAATCCTTTGCCATGGTTTCCGCTTCCTCGCGATCACTGCGAAGAAGAGCCGATCCGGTTTCCCGGAAGTATTCAACCCACAGGAGTGTTGCTGTGTGTTGATCCTCATGATCAGACGATTGTGGCGTCCAGTGCAAACCATGCGCTGATCCCGAACCTGGATTGCTCTTTGGCCGGGCGACCGCTGGCCGAGGTCTGGCCGGCACTGGCGGCCGGCTGCCGCGATGGCGCCTTCATGGTCGGCGACGCCTTCGCCGTGCACAGCCATGTCGATGAGCGGACGAGATTCATCGAGATCGAGGTGTGCACCGAAGCGGACCGGCCCAGTCCCCGGTATCTGACCGAGGTCGGCGAGGCGCTGAGCGGGTTGCACCATGCGGCGACCCTGGAAACGGTGTCTTACGCGGCGGCGACGGCGATCCGGCGCCTCACCGGCCTGGAGCGGGTGCTGATCTACCGCTTTGACCGGGAGAGCAATGGCGAGGTCGTCGCCGAGTCGAAGGTGGACGACTGGGAGGAAAGTTTCGTCGGCTTCCATTTTCCTGCGGCTGACATTCCCGCCCAGGCGCGCGCGCTCCTTCTGATCAGCCCCTGCCGCTTCGTCGAGCGCCGCGACGATCCGCCGGTGCCGCTAGTACCGGCGCTCGACCCGCGCACCGGCCAACCCTTCGACCTGGGACGCTGCCGCTTGCGCAGCGTCTCGCCGGCGCACCGGCTCTATCAGGAAAACCTCCGGGTTGACGGGGCGATGTCGGTCTCGATCGTCGAGGATGGCCGGCTGTGGGGTCTGGTCGTCGGTCACCACCGCCGCCCCCACCGGGTCGCGCTCCCGGTCCGCGAACAGGTGCTGGCCATCACCACCAGCCTGTCGATGCGGGTTGCCGCCACCGCCTCGGCCGAGGAGCGCGCGGCGCGCGCCCGCCATGTCGGTCTGCACGCCCGGCTGCTGCGGCAGATCGCCGGGGCCGATGACATCGTCTCGCCGCTGATCGGGGGCGGGATCACGCTGGCCGACCTTTTTTTCGCTTCGGCCGGGGCGGTGGTGGTCAGCGGCGACGATGGCGGCGATGCCAAACCGCCCGAGGTCTTCACGGTCGGCTGTGCGCCCGATCCCGAGTCGATCCTCGCCTTCACCCGCGCCTGCCGCCAGCATCTGGTCGACGGCATCTTTCAGACCGACCATGCCGCGGCGATTCTCCCCGCCTTTGCCGATCACGCCGCTTATGCTTCGGGTGTGCTGGCGGTTGCGGTTGGCGAGGACGGCCGTCACATGGTGGTGTGGTTGCGGCCCGAGACGGTGCGCACCGTGGTCTGGGGCGGCGCCACCCCCGAACACGTCGAAAAGGAAAAATCGGCCGGCAACTATCTGCCGAGAACCTCTTTCGAGCGCTGGGTGGAGGAGCATCGGGGGCATTCGCTGCCCTGGCGGTCCTGGCAGATCGACATTGCCCGCTCCCTGCGCGCCGCCCTCAGCGACGTGCTGTTGCGCCAGATGCGGACGCAGCGCACGCTCGAGGTCAATGCTGTTCTGCACAAGGCCAATGCCGCGCTGGAGGCCCGCACCGCCGAGCTGGAAGCGGCCAACCGGAGCCTGATCGAGGCCCGCAAGCGGGCCGAGGCGGCCAATACCATCAAGTCCGAGTTCCTCTCGGTGATGAACCACGAATTCCGTACCCCGCTCAATGCCGTGATCGGCTTTTCCGCCTTGCTCGCCGGTTGGGAAAACACCCCGCCCGGCGATCCCGAATACCGGGCCTTTGGCAAGCGAATTCTTGAGGGTGGCAAGTCACTGCTGGCCTTGCTCGACGACATTCTCAAGCTCTCCAGCATGGCCACCGGCGACCTCAGGCTCGAGACTCAGCCGCTCCCGCTCTGGCGTCTGGTCGATCAGACGATCAAGGCGGCGCGGGCGCGCACCCCGGAGTCCGGGGTGCAGGTGGCCGCTGACCGTGTGGACCGCTCGCTCCTGATCGTCGGGGACGAGCGCCTGCTGAACAAGGCGCTGACCCATATCCTGCTCAACGCGATCAAATTCTCGCACCGGGGCGGGACGGTCGACCTCACGGCGCGCCGGGATGGCGCCGGCCGTCTCCTGCTGATCGTGGCCGACCACGGCATCGGCATCGCCGAAGCGGACCTCGAAAAGGCCCTGGCCCCCTTCATGCAGGCCGACAGCTCGGCAACCCGCCGCTATGAAGGTGCAGGACTCGGCCTGCCGCTAGCCCAGCGGGTGATCGAGTATCACGGGGGTACCCTCAGCCTGGACAGCGCGGCCGGCGTCGGCACCACCGTCACGATCTCTCTGCCGCCCGATCGCATCGTTGGAGCCGCAGAGGACCTCGACTAGGCGGCCGGTCTTACTGAGCCAGCCGCCACAGCATGTCGACGATGCCCTCGGGGAAGATCATACGCCGCGGGTCGAACTCTCCCGTCGTATAGCTAGAGACAATACTCTGGTCGAGATCGGTCTTGCCGACATACTGCATGGTCCATTGCGGAAACCGACGCTCTGAAATCGGCGACAAGTCGATGATCTCAATGTCTTTGTGCCGGCTATCATTGGCGATGGCAATGAAACGCCTGGAAACGTTGCTACGGCTTCCTTCAAGACACTGAAGAAAATACGACCCATTATAGATCAGAACGCCAGTGATATTATCAAGCTGGTTGTTAGCTCGTGATTTATCGAGAATAGCCTCGATGGCGACATCGCCGATCCCGCTCGGAGTACTGCAATATAATAATCTGACCAGAAACATCGTCCGCCCCCCCCCACCTCAGTACGACCTAACATAGCGCGAGTGGCCGACGAGGAAAGCCTGTCCCCTGTCAGCCCGCGGCATCCGGCCTCGCGGCCAGGAAGGCCGCCAGATCGGCGTCGAAGGTCCGCTCGTGGTCGAGCATCCAGAGGCCGGCCGCCGCCGCCAGGGCATCATAGGTTTGCTGGCCGATGCGAATCTCGGTCACCAGGCGCTCGACCTCATCGAGAAACCCGCGATGGCGCAAGCGGTGATGGTCGGCCTCCGGATAGGCCGTCAGGTTCATCAGGCTTTCCTCGGACACGAAATGAAGCGTGAGGTAGCTAACCATATCCTGAACGATCGCCGTCAAATCTTCAGCAGAAGCCTCCTGACGAAGAACGGAATCAAGGAAGGTCATATAGGTTTTCAATATCTTATTGTGCTGAATTCCCAAAGATTCACCGGTAAGAAATGCCTGGACATCTCTTCGGATATTTTCCAGATCTTTTTTCGATGATCCAGGGGTCTGGGCGAAATCATCGTTTTCCATCTGGGTCCTCCCGGGTGGGCGCCGGCCCGTCGCGCCGATGAAACAGGTGGGGCCTCTCCGGCGAGCCTTGTGCGGCCGTTCCGGTGGTGCTCCCGCAGATCGCCGATCATAAACGCGACCGCGGCACGGCGTCGAGAACGAATGGCAGGTCGCCCGATCCGGTCCCGGCTGTCCGGGTCAATCGTCGGCGGCGCAGGGGCGGTTAGGCTGGCTGCCCGACAGGCGTGCCAGGACGCGCAGGCGCCGCTCCTTTGACATCCGGGTCCAGTTGCCGATTTCGGCGACAGTGCGCCGGCAACCGCTGCAGGTTCCGGAGGCGGGATCGACCCGGCACCGGTTGACGCAGGGCGATCGCGCGGTGTCAGTCTCTGTGGCCATTGCGGGGGCTCCCGGGCGTCTGGCCGGTCATGGTCCGGTGTCTTCCAGGGCGCCCCGCATCACCCGGTTGAATAATTCGCGGGATATGCCAAGGCCGGCGACAATCTCTTCCTTTGATTCTCCGGCGCGGTGCCGGCGGACGATCTCGGCGTTAAAGTGCGCCTCGAGCTTGCGGCGCTCCTGCTCACGCTTCGATTTCAGCTTTGTCATGGCCTGCCATGCCTCAAGAGACATTTCATTCCCCCTGTTTTCTGTGTGACGAGCGGTATCGCTTCATTTTCGGTCCCGATTGATTACGGGCGATTCTTTAGCGTTGCCTCGATTCTGGCCTTGAGGACTGCCGGACTGACCGGCTTGACCAGCACGCCGTTGGCCCCGGCCTTGGTCACCGCCAGCACGAGTTCCTGCTGGGCATGGCCGGTGACGACCAGGATCGGGACATTATGGTTCTTGATCTCTGGATTGGAGGCGCCGGTCGTATCAAACGCGCGCACGATGCGGATGAAGTCGATACCGGTGATCGGCGACATCTCGAAATGTATTTGCTCAGCCCCC
>SESF01026813.1_pt1 | contig 15474 bp, 7 predicted proteins | sample 3171521 | NCBI WGS metagenome assembly SESF01 (sample SAMN10866945, study PRJNA518727) | freshwater metagenome | biome: subpolar coniferous forest; feature: holomictic lake; material: water; isolation source: holomictic Lake 227, 6 m and 8 m depth | place: Canada: near Kenora, Ontario | collected...
ATAAGGCAATAAGGCAATCATGCAATAAGGCAATTTCCAGTTGAAGTTATAGGCAAGGATATTGGATATTCAATTCAAAAGCTTCAGCGTCTCGCCATCCTTCACCGTCTTGGATTTTTCTTTGCCGTCAAACGTGTAGTCGATTTTCAACTGCTTTACGACACCATTCGCCGGGTCGCCAAAATAATCGTTGGGGATCTCCACCTTGAGTGTGTTGTTAACGACCCAGTCAGCCACCAGCTGCGTCACATTGGTCACCACGTTATTCTCGAAATCACCGTAGATGGCGCTCTTGACAATCAGGCGTAAAGAATCGCTTTTCACAGGCTTGAGTTGCAGAAATGGGTTTCCGATCAGCAGATTACCCGAAACAATGTCGCCCGGTGTGTGATCACCCGGGTGGGCTTCAATCTCGTGAGCTTGCTTGCTCGGAAGATACGCTTTGCCAAGGTAATCACCGGCGCGCAGGCGTGCGTAAATAAGATTATCAAAACCAATCCCGCCGCTACGAACCTGGGCGACCACCGCTTGCCCCAGATGTTTTCCGAACACCCAGCTCAGCGCACAATTCGGACCGCTTTTTTCTTCATCATTCTTGGACCAGTTTGCAGCAAAACAGCCATGGCTTATGGTGATGAGCGATCCGGTCGTCAGGTCGGCAATCTCCTGCGCCATAAGGTCCTCGTCTTCCATGGCGTGACCTGTTTCATCCGAGTGAAGCCCGACGCACGTGAGCGTGTAGCTGTTTTTCTTGAAAGCCTTTCGCGCAGCTTTGAGCGTACATCCCTTTCCCGTCAGCAATGTAATGTTCTCGGGAGTAGAAAAATGAGTGCCCCCGCGTCTCCTGAACCAGTCTTCTGCATCGGACTTTTCATCTGCGTTCAAGAGGAGTGTCCGGAGTTCGGGGACCGCCTTGCCCGTATAGTAATTGTGCGTCTTGACAAAGAATTTGCGCAGGCCGGGGATGTCGTCATCCTTCTCCCGTTCACAGGCGCGGATGTTGGCGACCCAGACCTTCAGTTGCGGCATGCCCATGTAAGCGTCGTCGACACCATCCTTGTTCTTATCGACAAACACGAGATCAAAATCCTCATAGTAGACCGGATTGGGGTTGGCATGCTCGTGCATGAAAAAACGGTGCATGGGCAGCGCGCCGACCAAGATGACGCCTGAGAGACCTTTCTCTGCATAAAGACGCTTGATAGTGGCGCGCACCTCCAGCGGCGTTTTCCATTTGCCTGCAAGAATAGTAATCTTCGCTGGGAAACGTGCTTCGACGTCCTCCTTGTACTGCCTGATCTCCCAGCCTAACGTCTGATAGACTGTAGGAGTAATCAGCAACGCCACCTGATCAGCAGCCTGTGCGCCCTCGACAACCAACACCGTGGCTAGCACCAACAAAACGATTGCAAATCCTTTTCGTTTCATCTGATCCTTAGCTTGCCTATGGCTTTAGCGCGTGCAACTCCGGATACCATTTTAAAATTTTCTGCTGCTCTTCCGTCGGAAGTTCCGAGAACGGCTTAGGTTTGTCCTGCGGGCGAGAGTCTTTCTGATTGATGATGTCCAGAATATCCCAGTGACGCTCGATGACATTGCCGCTGGGCTCTTTATAGGGCTGGTTGTAACGCGTGTAATCCATCACCCGCTTGGGGCCGTTCTCCTTCCAATTCTGGATCGTGGCCAAGCGGAAGTCCTTGTTGAAGGTCCAGCGGATTTCCATTTCCGGACAGAAGATCGGCGCATGAAATCTGTATTTTGCAACGATCTTTTGCCCTTCCTCCTGGGAGGGCATGTCGTTGCCGCGCTCCACAAACTTCAGGTTGATGCGACTGTTGTCAGGGTTGTGCTTGCGCCACTTCTCCCCAAACTCGCCAAGGGTGACCATCTGGGTGTCAGGATACTTCGCGCGCAACGCCTTCACATAGTTGGGCAGGTAATTAATATCCAACCACTGAAACAGGGTCAGCTCCCAAATTGCGGTCAGAAAGCCATAGCCATTCTCTGCAACGGCCTTGTCGTTGAAATGGACATCACTCGTATGAAGCATTTCCCGGAGCCCCAAGTCATATCCGTAATAGGCTTGGGTCTCAATCGGGCCAATGCCCACCCGGCTGTTGTAGTCCTTGCCCATGCCACGCAGACGTGCCGCAAAGAAGTCCACAGTCCAGCCATCCACATTGACGATGTCCACAAAATCATCGCCGCCACGCGGCCCTTGCGCTGGTTTGAGGAAATGATCTTTCGACGGGTAATAGGGATAGATGATGCCGCCATCGCCGTCCTGCCCGTCGATATTGAACTGGCTCCAGATCTGCCCCTGGACCGTATGGATGCCCTCGTTCTCCGCCAGGAATTTCATACTCTCGACCGACATGTGTCCGGCAATCACGGATTTCGGGCGATACCCGTTGCCCACCATTTGGGAAACTAACTCCAACGCCTCGTGAATATCTTTTTTGCACTGTTCCTGGGTATTGAATTTGTTAGCGAAATCGACCCCCGGCCAGAACGTCATTTCATCGCCATACTCTTTGACGAACTGGGGCATAAGCTTGCGCAATTCAACATAATTCTGCTCCTTGTCCGTCAGGGCACCCCACGACCAGGCCCAGGTGATCCGAGCCTCCGGAAATGCTTCCGCCAGACTCTTCCGCATCTTGAGCGCAATCGCGGGAGTGTGTCTCTCTCGCTCCATGTTTTGACCATGCCTGCGAGCCCGGGTGTTCTCCCAGGATTGGATCCGAACCGCAGTCATTAAATTGAAATATCTCCCTTTCATCGGCTCGGGGGAGAACTTGGGCGGGTCTGACGTGTAGGTTCTTTGAGGAACGAATGGCTTATCAAGCATCGATGCCTCCGAATATTTCAACCGCCCCTCAGCAGGTGCCTTGGCAATGATCGTCCGGATGTCCTGGATGAACGCCGAGATGGACTGCGGTGCGGTGGAAAGTTCTCCGATACGTTTGCCCTCCGCATTCGCGATGATCACGGCGTGTGAATTGGGGATGTTGAACGCCTCGTGAATCCTCGACTTCTTCCAACTCTCCTCTTTTGAGTCTCCCTTGCTGTAAAGAACCTGCGTGCAGATCAGGTTTGTCGCGGCATACTCAACAAACTCAGGTTGCCTACATACCGACTTTACAAACGCCTGACAGTCTTTACAGACTTCGGGGTTGCCAACAAAAACAAGCATGGGCTTGCCGCTCTGCTTCGCCTCCTGCTTGGCTGCATCGAAGGGCTCAGTCCACTTCAGCTCGGCGGCAAAAGCATTCAGTCCTGCAATCATCATTATGGTAAATGCGATGGATCTCAGTTTTATTATCATTTGTTGCTCTCCCCAGAGGCGATGGCCAGGGCGATCTTGTTATTCAAGCGCGGGCCGATGTTTACGAACATGTAGAGTTTGCCATTTTCCTCAATGAGGTACGGGTTCGACATCGCCACATTCCAGGGGCCTGCCTCCGTATGATCGAACAGCAACCCTACATACTTGGAGTGCTCGAAGGTTGGATCAACTTCGCTTACCTGCAGGTCCTCCATACCCATATTCGAGGTCCAGTGGGTGTGGTAGATGATATAATGTTTGCCCTTCCACGGCAGGTAGCAGTTCCCGGCGATTTGGCAGGTGTCCTGCGGCGGAGCGACCAGCGGCTCCTTGCGGATATCCCAGGTGCGGCCATCCTTGGAGGTGCCGAAGAATACCTTTCGGGCTTTTCCACGATGGTCTCCCATAAATATAGTGATGTAGCGATTGTCCTTTCCAGGTATCGTGTAGCGATACACCCGCGCGTAACTGGCCTGACCCACTTCACCGTTGAAGACCTTGTCCGTCCAGCAGACACCCTCGTACTTGAAGGTGATACCGTCGGTCGTGGAGGCAAAGCGAGTCGTATCGTTCTCCCCGTGGAAGTAGACGAAATACTTCTTCTCCTCCTCGATCCAGACTATGTCGGGGCTGGAGACATGCGAGACCTCATAGTTGGGCGGCCATTTATTACTGATGAGTGGATTGGAATGATATTCCTTCCAAGGCCCCTCCAGTGAATCGGAGTAGGCCAGACAGATCCCCGCGGGCCCACTGTGCGCCGCGTAATACATGTAGTATTTCCCAAGCGGCTTCTGGAGCTTGTCGGTGCGGATCACACTGGGAAAGATGATATCGTTATGAGGCTTGTATTTCAGGCCTTTGTAATCGAGCACAACCCCTTGATACTTGAACACCGGCAATCCGGCATCCGCGGCCTTTGGAAACTCCGGCCCGGGATAAGGAGTGTTGATTTGGGCCGGAGTCAATCCGAGGATCTCCGGGATCGTTTTCTCTCCACCCTCGGCCAGAATGGGAATGAACTCGATCATCGTAAGCTGACTCAACTCACGGCCGGGGGCGAACACCCGCAGCGTGCTGGTTTCAATGGGCTCAGGCCAGGTGATGCTGACCGTATTGCTGGTCGCATCCTTCACTTCCCCCGCCGTCTTCCAGGTCTCCCCGTCGCGCCACTGGATGAGCAGATGCTTCTGAAGGGGAATCCACTTCTGGGTATTGGCGACGATCTTCACCCCGATAACGCGGATCTTTTTGGGCAATTCCAGCATCCACCACAAATCCTTCGGCTCAGCCTTGGTTCCACCGCCGTAGGGCTGGGAAGCCCAGGCATAACTCTTCATTTCGCACTGCCCGTCGATGGCCCGGTACGGCAGGTACATTGAGCCTTTGGTTGACTGGGCCGTGGGCTTGGCCCGTTCTTCAAAAGGAACCGCCGCATGCAGCACTCCCGCGCCGAGCAGAAGCAAGCCGACACACATGCTCATTCGATTCTGTACAGACAACATATTATGACCCCTATCCATCAGCTGTGACCCCCAGACAATTCGATTCTTCATAGAATTTTCACTTAACCCATTTCAGTTTTTCAAAAATGCTAGCACGAGAAGGCCTGTTTGAACATGCTTCTCCGTGCATTTCGCTTGCTTATTTGTGCAAGTGAAAAACTGGCGCCCCTCTATTCATCCGCGCGGATTTTCTTGGCCGCTTCAATCATGGCCATGAATCCATCAACAGGGATGTAATCCGGAATCGAATTGCCGGAGCCGAGGGCATACCCTTTCGCGTTAGCACGGAAACGTTTGCCCTTCTCAACAACGGAATCGAATATCGCCTGAGGCTTCATCAAACAGAGATCATTGAGGTCGATGCCTCCGAGCAGACCGATCCGCCTGCCGTATTTCTCGATCCAGACATCAAACGACGCGATCTGGTCTTCGTTGGAGTGCTTAGCGTCGATCCCCAATGCCAGTATGTCTTCCATCACCTCGAAAATGCACCCGCAGCTATGCAGCAGAAACTTCCGGCCCGATTGATGCACCAGATCAATCACCCGTTTGTACTGGGGCAGGATATGCTGCCGAATGATCGGCGGGGACAGCATGGTCGAGGTCTTATGCCCCAGGTCGTCGCCCATGCGAAAGAACGCAAAGACGTCGCTGTAATCGCGGATCATCCGCGACCAGAGCGTGACATACAAATCCCCGATTTTTTTGAACAAATCCGCGAAAAGCTCAGGATCTTCATACTGCATGATACAGAGCGATTCAAAGCCGACCAAGTCCTGACTGGATTCGAAAATACCATAGCCGCATCCGCCATACGCTTTCATGCCCGGCGGAAGCGCCTCGCGAATGGCCTCCAGCCGGGGCTGATAGGTGCTCCAGAATATGTCCGGCAGTTTATCAAATGGGTAGTTCTCAAAGTCCGCACGCGACTGGATCGGGCCGTTCCCGCCAAGAATCGCGCCGTGGCAGGGGAAGATGTCACAGATGGCCGCCTCATAATCGAAACCATCATACGTCATGTCTTTCCAGAAGCCGATGACCTCCCGGTAATGGGCGACATAGTCCTCCTTCCGTGTCCCTTGCAGAGCAAGGTTACGCCCCAATGCCTTGCAGATGAACGGAAGGTCAATGTGATGCTCGTAGAGCGGCAGACGCTGGGGGCGTTCGTTCTGGAGCACCTGCAGCAGATTGCGGTAGTCTGGTTCGAAGGTATTCATAGTGTTGCCTTTCTGTCGTAATTATTTTCTCGCGTTTTCGCAATTCCGCACGGCATCGAACATCGCGATGATGTTTTCCGGCGGGACGTCCGCCATCACATTGTGCACCTGCTGGAATATAAATCCGCCACCGGGATTCAGAATGCGGCATTGTTCCTGGACATGCCGGTAAACCTCGGCGGGCGTGGCCTGCGGCAGGACATCCCGTGTGTTGCAGCCACCCCCCCACAGCGTCAGCCGCCCGGCGTATTTCTTCTTGAGCGTCGCGGCGTCCATGCCCCTGCAGGTGATCTGCACAGGGTTGACGGCGTCCAGCCCCGCGTCAATCATGTCCTCCAGCAGCGGCTCGATACCGCCACAGCAATGAAGCTGGATTTTGATATGCGGCGCCAGCTCCTTCACACGCTTCCACATGCGCCGGTGATAGGGTTTGTAATACTCCCGATACATGTCCGCAGAGATCAGCGGTCCGTTTTGCGAGCCGAAATCATCGCCGAACAGGACCACGTCGATGTAAGGCGCAACGGCCGGCAGCCAGATCTCCAGCTTCGCGAGATACAGTGCACAGAGCGCCTCGGAAAGCCGCAGGACAGCCTCCGGATACATCGCCATGTACAGGAGGTAATTGTCCATCCGGTACAGAAACTGAGGCATCTCAAACATATTTGCGCCGAAGAGCCCGATCACCGCGCGCCCGTTTGACAGTTCCCTCGCTCGTTTCGCGCCTGCGGCCAGCTCCGCAATACCTTCCGTATCGAGGGGGAAATGTGCGCCGGGATGAGGCACGCCGGCCCACATGACCTTGCCGCACATCTCCCCGAGATCCTTGAAGTCATCCCCTTCAATCCCCCGCTCCATCAATGGGAAATGGATCTGCTCGAAGTAGAGCATGCCGGGCTTCATCACCGCCATGGGTGTGCCGTCTGTGGCTAAAATCTTCCACCCCTCAGCGTCTTTCACCAGATTCACATAGGCGGGAATCTTACAGGGCGTTCCATCCGGCAATATCCATGGCTTCCAGCAGGCGGGATCATGGCAGAACCCGCGCCCCATCTCGATGGTGTCCACGCCGAAACGTTGCAGGACCGGCTCCTCGATGATCGCCAGTTGCTGCAGCATGTCATAGACGAAGATATCGCCGGTATTAACGCCCAACTTTTTCTTCAGCCTTGCATACGCCACTGCGGCGATGCCCGAGGATCGGTGTCCGCCAAAATCAATCGGCACCCTGTCCGGCGTCCGATAACTCAATGCCTCCATCACTCGCTCACGTCCTGTCATGGCTTGCTCCTCTTGTTAGTTGTTCAATCTAAAAATATCCCTGAGATGACGGCTGTTGTTCCTTTTACCCGGAAGAGCTTGAAGGTGACGCTGCCCGAAACTTTATATGTCAAATAGACACCGTTGCCAAAGGATTCCACGGTGCGGGTGTCATAGACACCCTCTGTCAGTGGGTTTACAACGCTGACCTGCGTGGCCCGGATTTTCTTAGGATCTGTGAGCCCCTCCCAATCGCAGAGGTACAGCGTGATTTTTCGCGGACGGGTATCTTCCGAGAGCACTTCAACGGCCACCTCTGCCCCTTGATAGCGGGCAGCCGTCCGGTTCTCGCCGGTTAAAAACTGCAAGGCGCGAACGTCGTTGGTTATGCTCATCGGGATCAACTGTCCCTTCATCTGGATTTCGACACGCTCAGGTATTTTCTTGCCGCCGCAGGCGATCAGATAACCCTCTTTCCCATAGTTCCCTTTCCATGATCCGGACGTGGTGCGGTCTTCCTTCACAAACGAAACCTTGGCGGGAACATCCTTGATCTTGTCGTAGCGCTTGGAACAGGCGTTGTCGAACGTCGGCGTCACTTTCGGTTTCTCTGCGGAGGCATCCGCGACACTCCGGGCAATCGTGACCTGACGCTGCTGGCCGTCATCCACTGTTTTGACGAAAACGCGCTTAACGCCCGTGAGCGTATCCTGAAAATACCCCCACCCTTCTTGTGACGCATCCAATTGTTCCCGTGTCTCACAGGGGCGCAGGGGTTTTCCATTTAACTCGACGTGCTTCGGCTGGGCCGTCTGGAACACGCTCAGCAGCTGCACACGCTTAGCGGGTTTAAAGTGCCCTTCCCTTTCACCCATGACAATCCGCACCTGCGCGTCGCTCCCCTCACATGCGATTTTGGTCGTGCAGGCATCGCCTTTCATGTAGTCCCGGGTGATCCCGTCGTCCTCATAAAAGGTATACGCGGAGGTTCCGGAATCCAGCGGATAAATGAGCAAGGTCAGCGGATCAACCGGCTTCTCCCCCACGTAGCGCATCGTCGGCGCCATGGGGATGATCGCCCCGGCCTTGACAAATACAGGATACTCATCCTGCGGCGGCTGAACGCCGGTCAAGATAGTAGGTCCCGTGAAATGCGAGGCACTGTCGAAGAGGTAATACCATTGGCCTTTCGGCAGATAGACCGCACGAGCAGGTTCCTTGTAGAGAGGTGCCATGAGCATCCAGTCCCCGATCAGAACCTCATCGGATGAATAAGCAATCGGATCATCCGGGTAATCCAACACCAGCGCGCGCCAGGCGGGCAATCCGCTTTGGCACGATTGCCATGCAGTCGTGTAATAATATGGGATCAGTTGATAGTGCACCTCCAAGAATTTCTTGAAGACCCGTTCCACTTCCGGCGACCAATCCCAGGGGCGATGGCTTTTCGGCTGCCAGCGATACCAGGCATTGCACTGGCTGAGGGGATTGAACAGATTGCATTTCACTCCGTTGAGGAACATGCTATCCGTCTGTTCCCGAACCACGGCACCACTCATGTCGTGAGTGGAGTGTGGAAATCCGGAAAGTCCATTGCAGAGATTCATGATCATCATTTTGCGGCCATAATGGACATCGCCCATCCAGGGATATCCAAAGCGTTGCGCACCCGCATAACCGCCTCGCGCGCAGTTGAAGCTACGCCGGTTGTCATACACCTCCTGAACGTCCTTGATGGCGGTATAAAGATTATGCTGGAAACGCGGGTCAAAGCCAGTGTCGGTTTCATCCGTCCAGAACCAATCAACTCCATTGTTGAGTAGCCGGGTCTTGATCAGCTCCTTAAAATTGTCCCAGCCCTCGTAGGGGCGCTTTGTGGGTTCCGGCTTGGATATTCTAAATGTTCCCGGACACTTCGGGAGATCATAATAGAAGCCAAAGAGGCCATGCTGCTGATGAATCCGCTGGGCGACGCCGGCCACCGCTACACTTTCCGCAGGCTCTTCCACTTGGTGATCGGTAAAGGTGATGCAGGAATCAATCGGATAACCGCGCTTGATCCATTCAGGGAAGGCTTCCTCGTGGTCAATAGGCGTACCTTGGACAAGGTATTGGAAGCCCAGCAGTTTTCTGGGCGGCATACCCGGCTTGCCCGTGATCTCCGTGTAGACGCCCAAAATCTGTTTGAGATCACCTCCCGCAATAAAGAACAAATCCATGGGGCCTTTGCCCTCCGTGTTCTCGATGACAACGGGCTGCTTGAAGGCGAAGAATGTTTTTGCGCTCTCCTCGTTGTTGAAGAAGAGGCCATACCCGGCTGTGCTCATCACAAAAGGAGCTGACCAACCCGCGCCGTTGTTATCACGCGTGCACACCGTGCGACCGCGCTGATCGAGCGTGTCGTCGTGTTCGTTCTGGAGTCCGAAATAATGTTCCTCTTTCCCGCAGGCATCCTGCGTGAAAGCGGCACGGACTCCCGTCTCAAAAGTTCCTTCCGCCACTAGGCTTTTTCCATCCGGTTTGAAAAACCGGAAGCGGAACGGTTGCTTCGAAACTTCCATCACAACGTCCTTCGAGACAAGCGTCAGGGCATCGCCCGTTTCAGTCGCTTGTGGAATCGAGCCCTTGAATGCAGCCAGTCCCGGCTGGATCATGAATGCCTTCGCATCATTGAAGTTGGTAAAGGAACCGTCTTGTGACACCTGCATCCGCACCACGCGGTCCGACCAGAAATTGACGCGCACAGTTGCATGCTGACAACTTATAAGCGCTTCGCGTCCCTTCATTTCCACCTTCGTCACGTTACCCAGCGCACGCGATCCTGCTTGCACTGGTCCAGCTTTGACCAGAGCAGGCTTAGCGGCTGGTTCCGCAGCCAAGGCTACGGTTGATAGGGAGAGAATGCAGCAAAATGCGCGTGTTGTGTTTTTGAGCATATTCATGTTTATTTCGGTTCCTCACTGTTTGTCGAAAATAATGTCTTCGTGTTTTAGCGCAAAAACCGCTATTGGAGCGCAAATGTCACGCCCGCCTCACCCGTGAATACACGGACGGCGGAGCGAACATTTGCGCTGAAAATGATTTTGATACGTCTGATAACAGTATCCGCCATCTTCCCTTGTGTGACACCTTTCTATTCCTCCGCGTGGCTATCCATTCCGCCGTCCGTGTATTCACGGGTGAGGCGGATGAGATAGCCACGCAACATTTGCGGCTTTTGCGGTAAGATTTTTCGTCAAACCGTGAAGAGCCGTTATTTCGTCCTTGTGAATTTGTACAGTTGAACGCCATGGGGTGCGGGATTAATGGTAATCTGTCCTTCGACGTTTGGCAAGTCGGCCCGCTTCCACAAATCTCTGACGTGATATTTTCCTGCAAGCCCCAAGTCCTTCAAATCTACGGTGGCTTCGAGCGGTTCACGAGCCCGGTTAAAGAAACCGACTGCTTTCGATCCATCTTCGAGATCCTTGACCCAGACATCCAACAGGCCGCGCGTCAAGGTGCGACGCGCCGCCTTGCCCAGCGGGTCCTGGTTGATATCCAGCACGTCGTCATTGGTCAGCAGACGCAGCGTGAATTCATCGAGTTTTTCAAGTTCGCAACTGATCATAAGCGGGGATGACATTAAGCACCACATGCTCATTTCCACATATTGTTCGTCGGCGGTTAAACCGGTCTGCTTTCCCCAGGCAACGCCACAGACGAGCATGTCCATGTCCAACCAGTGGCCCGGTCCTGCATATCTCGCCCATCGATCTCCGGAGAACGCAATGTTGGCCGCGAACGTCCACCGCCCCAGGAAATCATTCGCAATCCGCCAGGAGTTGCCATGCTCGACAAAGGTCGGCCCCAGTTCGTAGAGAGCCCGATTGGACAGGGAGCAGATGATATCGCGCCCGGACTGTTTGAGCGCGTCCGAGACAGCGATGATTTCGGGGGCTTTATTCAAGATCCAATCCCACTTGCAAAAATCGATCCCCCATTCCGCAAATTGTCTGGCATCCTGCTTCAGAAGTGAATGCGGGCCAACTGAAAACGATTTGCCATCCTTCTCCATCGTCCATTTGCCATCCGGATATGCTGAGGTGCCGCCCGGATATCTCCCGTACGAGGTCATCCATGGCGTGTGATAGATGCCCGCTTTCAACCCCAACTGGTGAATCTTGTCGCACAAACCCTTCATGTCGGGGAACTTCTCATTCGCTTGCAGGGCGTTCTCCTTGCCCCCGCGCGTCCCCTGCCAGCCATCGTCTATATTCACGTACAGGTAGCCGTGATCCTTCAAGCCAGTACTGACGAGGAGCTCTGCGGCTTTCTCGACTTTCTGCCGATCCACCTTCTTCAGCCACACACACCAACTGTTCCAGCCCATCGCCGGGGTCAGGGATATCTTATCGCCGACCACAAGCTTCAGTTCACGTTCGGCGCTACCCAATTCATTCCGTGCCGTCAACAGAACCCGATGCTCGCCTTGTGTCTTCAAACAGCCCGTGACCAGGCCAGTCTGGGAATCCAATTGGAGACCCTCGGGAAGATTCTTGGCCACGTAGGTCATGGGCTTGCGTCCGCTGGCAGTGACGGTGAATAGGAAGGGAGACCCGGGACGCACGCCAAACACGCGCGCGCCGGTGATGCGCGGCGTCTCGGGACCCGGCGGGGTGATGAATGGCTTTCCCAGGAACGGCGTGGGGCCTGGATAGATCGCTGCGGGTCGGTTGCCGCTATAGGTGATGGCCATGTTCGCCCATGCAACATCCATCGTCATAAAGTGATCGCCGGCAAAATCCTGAATCAGCTCAAGCCGTTTGACGCCTTTCAGATCCACATCCAGAGTCACCGGCTTGTCACCCAATTTCAGCGGACCGCTGCCCCAGAGTCGCTTGCCGTCTCCATACACTTTCATTTCCACACTGTCGGTGAAGGTCTTGTCCACACTGTCATCAACGCCAACCAGACCCGACAGTCGGCGGCTCTCACCCTTGAGGTCATAAGTCAAGACACAGTTGCCCGCCACTCCAAACGCATTGGTCATGGCTTTTCCACCAAGGCTGGGCACCTTGCTGCTCACCGTCTTGCCCGGTTTCAGCGCATACGCATGCGTTGACGCCCTGTTGAGCCCCAGGTCCGCCACACTCACCGTCTCCACGGTGTTGGAAGTGGCGAACACAGTGGTTGACGCGCTCATGGCAAATGCCAGCAGAATAAGTTTATTTCGATTCATCATCTTCATTTGATAATCTCCTTCACGTTCGGTTTTGTTAGAGGGTTTGGTTTCATTGTGTCGTAGAGAGTGTAAAAGTTTTTTACTTTGAAAATTCTCAAGGTTTCAGATGCTTCATTTTGACTCAAAGCGATATTTTCCCGAGCCGACTTCAAACACCGCTCGATCCTTCTCCATCCGCACGAAGCGCACACCCTCGGCTTTGCTGGCAGGCTTGCCGGACTCGGTGACCGTTTCAGCGCTACGGGCGGGTACATAGACGGTGGCGGTGGTGTTGGCCGGAACGGTGACGTTCCAGATGAACTGCTTCCCCTTCTGTTCCCAGTGACTGGCGATGCGGCCGTATGACGAATCGAGATGGGCCTTCACCCAGGTCAGATCGCCGACCGGATGCGGACGCAGGATGATGTGTTTGAAGCCGGGTTGCTGACGGTCGTAATTGATGCCCGCAAGGGTCTGATATAACCACGCGTCGAGATTCCCTGCCTGCATGAGCAAGGCCTCGCTGTTCATGCCCGGACCCTGCGTGTCGGTGTCCCAGCGCTCCCAGATAGTCGTCGCCCCCTTGGAGATCATGTAGCCCCAGCTCGGACGGGTGGTCTGGTTGGCGATGGTCCAGGCCACATCGGGCCGACCGCACTCGGTCAAGGTCTGCATCAGCCATTGGACGCCGATGAGCCCCACTGAAAGATGTCCGTTGCGCTTGACCATGATGTCGTCCACCAGATTGGCGATGACTTGCTGCTTGTGGCCTTCTGGAACCAGTCCAAATGTCAAAGGGAGCAAGTTGGCGCACTGTGTTCCGCCCAAGTAGTTGTTGGTGGCCGGGTCGAAAAATGTCTTGTTGAAAATATCGCGGAGTCGATCTGCATGTTCGGTGAAGAATTTTACGTCCTCCGGCTTGTTCAGCCGCTGGGCCACCCGCGCCATGATCCGGTAATTGTTGTAATGATAGGCGGTGGAGATGAGCGCCCTGGAGGTGTTGCCGCCCCCCTCGACAGCGAGCTTGGTCTCCAGGGAGAGCGCGTCGCACCAATCGCCGTAGGCTCCGCCTTTGACCGTGCCGTTCTCCTCAACTTCATACTTCTGCATGGCTGCCATCCAGCGTTTCATCGCCTCGTAATTGGTAGTCTCCACCTTGGAGTCGCCATAGAAGTCCACGAACCAATCTGGAATGATGGTAAACACACTCGGCCAGAGTACATTGCTTCCCGGTCCCCAGAACATCGACACATGAGGAATCGCTCCAGTGTTACGCTGGGAACGCCGGATGTCATCAATCCATTTGGCATAAAAGGGTGCCACGTTGAAGTTGAAGGCCTGGCTCTCGGAATCCTTGGCCGGATCGCCCAGCCACGGCATCCGTTCCGTCCGGTCGGGGTCCAACGGGGCACTGCGCAGATACATCCGGATACCCCAGCGGATCGCCATGTGAATGCAGTTGATCAGATCGTTGGAACACTCGAACTCCCCAACGGCCGGCACGTCGCTGTGAATAACCATGCCCTCGAAGTTTTCAAGGCGGGGGCGCCCGGGAAACCCGGTCACCTGGACGCGCCGGAAACCTTGTCCGCGGAACCGTGGCATCCATTGCTCAATGCCCTCGCCCTTGAATGTGTAGGTCTCGGTGGCCTGGGCGGAGCGGTTATCCACGGTCTTGATGAACCCGTTGGGCATGAGGCTGTAGGCCTCGGTCATCCAGACCGTCGTTCCCTTCGGCGCCGAGGCCTTGAGGCGTACGGTCCCGTAGAAGTTCTGGCCGAAATCGACGATAAAGACGCCGGGGGCGGGGTTGGTCATGCCCACGGGCTTGAGCACCTGCGTTATGCGCATCGGCTCGATCATCTGGGCGCACATGTTTTTAGTGGGCGCGGGCAACAGCTGGGCGGGCCTCCACTTCGCTTCATCGAAGCCGGGGCGGTCCCAGCCGGGCATCTCCAAACGGGCATCGTAGGTCTCACCGTCATACTCGTTGTTATGACGGATGGGACCCGCATCGGTGGCCCGCCAACTTTCATCGCTGACGATCTGCTCCCGGGTGCCATCCTCGTATTGCAACTCCAGTTGGAGCAGGAGCCGGGGAACTCCACAATCAAGCGCCTCGCTACGCGGAGCTACAAAGCGGCCATTGCCAACTACCGCGCCCAAGGCATTGGCACCGGCTTTGATTTCGCGGGTGAGGTCCAGGGTGAGGTAATAGGCCGCCTGGCGGTAATCCGAAAGTGCTGGGTTCATAATGCCGTCGGAGACCAGTTTCCCGTTGAGATAGAGATCAAAGAATCCCAAACCGCACACATAGGCGGTGGCATGCGCGACCTTCTTGTCTGCATGAAACTCCCGGCGCAAATTCCGCGCCGGCAACCGGCGATTCAGCCGTCCAAGTCCCCACGGTGCCGTTCCACCGGACCCCAATTCGCTGGCCGCCTCCCAGGTCGAATCATCAAACCCGACCAGCGCCCACTTGGGCGCAAACACTTTTGAGCTGCGCCACTGCCGGTCGCTCATCACGACCAGTGGATTTTCGTCGCCGTAATCCACCCGCAGCAGAGCCTCCACTCCAACAGGGACCGGTTTTTTGGCAGTGCTGACGTTTGAGACGTTCAGGGCTATCACGTTGCCGCCCGGATGGAGCTCCATGGTCAGGTCCTTTTCAAACCGGGCATCTCCAAACCTTTTACCATTGACGTAGAGTTCGTAGCCATTGCCTGCCGCCAGTTCCAGCGTGGCCCGCTTGATCGTCTTCCCCTCCGGCAACATCACGGTACGCCGGAAAAATCGTCTCCCCTCGGATGCGGCGGGTGAAGGATCGCCTTCCCCGGGAAACCAGATCCGTTTTGCCAGCCGATGCGGATCATCCTCGGCCAACTGCGTAGGAGCTTCCACGCCGATCCACTTGGCCTTCCAGTCCCCGGGCTTTAGCAGCCCCATGCTCCACGACGCGGA
>SESF01022276.1_pt1 | contig 15472 bp, 36 predicted proteins | sample 3171521 | NCBI WGS metagenome assembly SESF01 (sample SAMN10866945, study PRJNA518727) | freshwater metagenome | biome: subpolar coniferous forest; feature: holomictic lake; material: water; isolation source: holomictic Lake 227, 6 m and 8 m depth | place: Canada: near Kenora, Ontario | collected...
AATTGAATTTTCTAAAAACATAATTCTTCTATATTCCTAAAAATTCCCAGAAAATTTTTTTTCTATAATGGAAGATATTCCCAATTTTTAGCTTTTTACTGGAAAATTTTATTTTAGGTTTTAAGGAAAGGACCTCTTTCTGGAAAAAAATCCCAAAAAATTTCTCTCAAGGTATTGTCCCCCGTCCCACACATAGCAAAAAACCCCTATTCAATAGGGGATACCGAAGGGCGGGAGGGAGGGGTATTTGTACCCCCACCCCTATCCTTCCATTAGTCTAATACATTCCGCACCAAAGCCAATATCTATGCTTTGAGGTGTAGTCAGTTTCCTTCCGCACCTACCACATTTACCTTCGTGCCATACTTGGGTACGGCTGTCAATAATACCTTGCTTTAAACGGCTGTAAACAAAGCCAAAAGCAAGGCTTTGAGCCATACCTACAAACCCACTCTTTGCGGTCGTAAAATAGCCCTTAGAATCGCTAATACAACCAATGTACTTGTAGTCGGTTTCATTGTTGCCACCCACTAAAACCGAAACGAAATAGATATCCCCTTTTTTGGCTTTCTTAATTTTGTAGGTGTAACGATTTGATGCACCCACCAATGTAGTTGTAGCATTGCCACCTAAAATAAATTCTAGTGCTTGGCTTGGCTCGGTCAATAATTTTTCCATATAGTTTTATATTAAATTTGTAGTACAAAAATAGGGGTGCGTTTCCGCACCCCATTAAATTACTCGGCTATGATTCTATACTCGCACCCATTTGCTGAAAACGATTTGATTGATTTCATACTTGGGTTGATTACTCTTTTTTGGTCTGCTTTAGCAATACCTAAAGCGGTTTGCTTTGCACTTGAATTATCACGCAAGTAAGGTTTAACTTGGTCGATTGTCAAAGGTCTTAATTGATTATCGAAATAGTTGGTTTCAATCACGCAACCACTATGCAATAAAAATTGTGCGTAATTTCTGCGGTCTGCTGAATTTAAAGGCAAAGATAAATCGGCTCTATGCGTTAAAATATTTCCGCTAATATGGTCAGCGTATAGATGCGGTTCAGGAGTCCAATTTGCAAAATCAATACCTAATTCATCACAAGCAATTTCAATGGCTCTATCCCACCCACGATTGATTGCAAATACATATCTACTATGCTTGTAAACTTTGCCATCAAATAATTCTAAAGTTCTTTTGCCACCTACTAAAGTTGCTTCGATAAATAATTCAATACCTGTAAACGGATGACCTTTAATAGCCATTAAAATTTGCATTGCTTGAGCAATACTAACTTCGATAATTTGCTTAACATTTTTCATAATATAACTTATTTTTTTTATGCCTACTATTATGGGGTTTCGGCTTATCCCCTTTTTGTTACAACAAAAGTAATATAAATTTCAATACCAAACTATTTTTTTTGTAAATAAAATAAAACTATTTTTAAAAAATGTTATAACTGATTGATTTGCAGTTAGTTAAAGCCAGAAAAAAAATTAAAGTTTTTTTGAAAAACAAGATAAAAAAAAATGTTTTAAATAAATTTGTTTAAAATCAAATAGTTTTATATACATTTGCAAAATCATTATTTATTCACTTAAACTTTTAAATGTTATGGAAAATTTAGAATTGTTGAAACAAGCAAATTTGAATTGGGATGTTGAATCTCGTTCATTAATTACCAGCGGAGAGAATCCAATTGAAACGGAGCATATTGCTATCGTTCGCGTTGACACCAATAAAATTCTTGGTGTTCACGGAAATGGATATACCGCGTATCAAAACACGGAGATGGCTGAAATCTTAAATCGCATTAGCGGTAAAATGGGATTGCCATTACATCGCGGAGGTTATTTTGGCGAGGGCGAAAAAACTTATATCCAATTAAAAACCGGAGATAGGAGATTGGGGACTGATATGGTCAAAGGTTATTTGACTTGTATCAATTCTTTTGACGGCTCTACAAGTTTGGCATTCGGTCATAGCAATACAACCATTAGTTGTATGAATACTTTTTTTGCTAGTAACAAAGAGTTGGTAAATAAAGTAAGACACACGGCAGCAATGCACGGGCGCGTTGATCTAATCTGTCAACAGATTGAGGAGGTATTACGCACGGAGGAACTTATCTTTGATTCTATTGAGAAAATGCGTGAGGTTCGTATTACCCCACAAGTTAAAGATATGGTATTGGCTCATATCCTCAATTTACAAAAGGAGGAGAGATTAGCCGACCTATCTACATTGAGCACCCGTAAAAAGAATATCCTTTCCGACTTGCAGGTTAATATCAATGGCGAGGTTATTGATAAGGGCGAAAATGTTTGGGGATTATTTTCCGGTATTACAAAGTACACCACACATAGTTTAAAGGGAGATAGCACGGAGAATAAGCTATTCGGTGTGTATGGTAATCGTGAGCGCGAGGTGTTTGGTAAATTGGCTCAATTGGTATCTTAAAAAAATAATTGGGGTAGGTGTAACAACCTATCCCTTTTTTTATTAATTTCGTATTACAATAAATTTAAAATGTATGGAAAAGTTAGCAGTTAAAAAAATGGAAAGGGCGGAAGATTCGCCAACCTACACTCAATGGTGTAATCACGTTCAATTCGGTTCTTTGTATGTTCCGCCAACAAAGTATTACATACCAAAGTACACGTTGGAATTTGCCAATGAAAAAAGAGAAACTATTTTTGAAACAATTATTTCATTATTAAAATCAAAGTAAAATGGACACACGATTAGCCGGCCAAAGAATTAAGATTATCGAAATGGACGATATTCAAGCGCCACAATCCGGAACGATGGGGACAATCAAAGGTATAGATGGTATTGGACAAATTCATGTTCAATGGGACAATGGTAGCACACTGGCGGTTCAGCCGGTGGGTGATAGATATCAAATTTTTGACGAACCCAAAAAATAATTTTATGAAGAAGATTAACACCACCAAGAAAGTATTTTGTGAAACGCATCCCGAGTACAAACGATTACGTAAGACCGACCCAAAACAATTTGAGGTTAAGTACAACCTTTGGGTTATTGAGGCTTATGTAGACCATATAAAGGTTAAGAGGACTATGGCCTTCTTACACACCTTGCAGATGGCTAAACTTGGGTTAAGGTATTAATGAACAAAAAAATAATTTTGTTATTTAAATTATTCTTTTTAACTTAGCAGTCTAAATCATTTATTATGGCAACAAAAACTTTTAAAATTGGTGAGTACGCTATTGGCGGAAAAATCAAGGTGAGTATTACGGCTCAAGCCGTGACTATCCAAGCATTGGATTATCATTCTAATGCAGTAGTAAGCGAAACTATTTTCAGTAACATCCCCAACAACTATTGGAATTCTAGAGAGTATCTAGAAGAACTAACGAGTAGCTATTACGCAGATAAAGTAATGGAATATATCATTGCTAATAGCGGTATTACATACGAAATGTTTAAACAATACTAAACCCTACTACAATGGAAAAATCACTTGTAAACATTATTGCAAAGTCATATTATGACCAAGGCATGGAAACCGAGCATATGTTATATGCTATTATGCTATCTACATTAGTTAAGATAGATTTAAAATCACTTGATTTATTTGACGCGATTAAGCAGATTCATAAAGCAGATATCGTGACGATTAATTTCAAAGAGATGGAATTAGTTTTTGACAATCTAGAAGTTCATTCAGTATCCGGATGCAAAAATGATGAAGGGCAACCGGAAGTGTGTTTTAATTTCTACGATACCGAAAATGAAACCGCACATTCAGTTAGATTACATCAATTTCCTAACATTCAAATTATACTAGACATTATTTCTGCCGTGGATAGTAAATGTGAAATAAACTTTACCGACCATGAAGAATTATAAAATAGCTAGTGCCGGCAGTCCACAAGGATTAACCGAGCAAATAAAATTATTAATTGCTGATGGATGGGAGCCGATGGGTTCCCACCAAGTAATACAACACCACGCGCAGAACCGATATCGCGGTGACCAACTTATGGATACCATATATCAATCTGAATATACAATAACGATGGTCAGAGAGGAGCATACCAATTCAGAGCATATCCCCAACATAGAGGTCGGTGTGTATTACTGCTACGAGGATGACGAAGAGACGATTAAGCTTTTTGATGAGGAGGAGATGCGAAATGAATTTGAAACAAAATTATCTCAATTAATTAATTCAAAATAAATCTATATGAATTTAGATAACATTAGAATCATTGAAATATCCCAAAATAGTTGGGAGGAAGAAAATTTCACATTATTAACTACACTTACCGACGAGCAGATATCCCAGGTATTACAACCATTGATCGACGAGGAGAGAGACGAACCGGATGGTAATGTTTTGTATGATAACGAGACACTAACTCAAAAGTTATGTGAGGTGTATCCCGATGAGATGACACATATGTATCAAACCATAGAAATTTTAGAATTATAAAATTTATTTTGGAATATCAAGAAACATTATTATTTTTGTGGAATAAAATTTATTAATAATTTAAATGAATGTAAAATGGCAAAGAGAAAAACAATTGAACCTAATGTTCACGAGATTGATTTAGAGATTACAATGGAAGCCGCTGAAGGATGCTTGGCATTGAAACCCGATGGATTTGATGGAGACAAGGATGGGTATGACAAAGCAATTCTTGGATTAACTGACAATGGTCAATTGGTCTATTCCAAAGAGTGGATGGTTATGCTATTGCTAAGGGCAGATGCTAAGAGTTACAAGAAAGCAAAGAAGAAGAAAGACATTGAACTAATGACTGAAGAAGAGGCTTGGGAATTCTTGGAGTACAATTGCTTTAATGCGTATGTCGGAGAGCAGACACCAATATTTGTAAACACCTACCAAACATTTTAAATAAAACTATATGGCAACTTTAATTAAATTAACTTATACGCAGAATGGAAAGGCTAGTCTAGTAAACATAGACAAGATGAATTCTGCTTTTAGAATCTTTGAGAGAAACACACGCAAGTATGCTACTAGATTAAATTTTGATAACGATATGTTTATTATTGTTAATGAGGAACTGCAAGAGATTCAGCAGTTATCTCAAGAGCATCTACACGGAGATTTTCAAAGTTGTGATTGGGTGGATATAGATAATGGAGGTATCCAAGACCAAATGGAAGATGGATACAATGGTGCAGTTCAACCAAAATTCAGCAAAAGAGTATACCAAGAACATAGATATTAGTTGGGTTTAGTAAATGATGAGGTGGGGTAATTCCCACCTTTTTTTTGTTTTATTTGGAAATGTGGATATCTTAACATACTTTTGCAGAGTTATCAACAAAATAAATAAACAATGGCAACATCAACAATGCTTAAGTTACCTTCCATCAGGAAGAACTTATCTGAAATGAAAGGCCTTCTAGTTAACGATAACAGAAGAGCTAATCATAAAATTAGGTTTAGGAAAAACGGGGACAACTATACGATCTTGAGTCAGGAAGACAAGCTCAGATCCAAACTTGAGAAATCATTTAATTCATTTATGAATGAGCTAGATGTCAAGAAGACGGGTAAAAAATTGAGAGGTCTTCTATTCATTGATAAAAATTCTGAGACATTCAGTCTTGGTTATCAGAATGAAGGAGAACCGGTATTACATCAAATTAAAGGACGAGTGGGTTAGTAATAGTTGTGTTTAAGAGCTGGTGTAATACCGGCTCTTTTTTTGTTTAAAATTATTCCATAAAAATAATTTTGTTTTATAAATAAATTATAATTAGATTTGTACTCTAAAGTTTAATGATATGCCAAACTGGTGCTGGAACAATTTAGAAGTAACACCTTCAGGTGATGATAAGGATTTAAAACATTTTAAATCTTTCGTTGGTAAACTTTTGTTTATTATTGACGAGGCTGGGCAACCAGCAAAGGACGAACTTACTGGTGAGGTATTTGAAAAAAGGGACACGTTCGATTATCTGGTTGGTAAGGATGAAGATTACACGGAGGCAAACTGGTACGAACACAATCTATCCAGATATGGAACTAAATGGGATGTAGCACCATCCGATTTTATGTCACAAGCCGAAGATGATATACTGGACAACGAATTTTTTAGTGCTGGATTCCAGACTGCTTGGTCACCACCAATAGGGTTCTGTATTTTATTATCTCAACTATATCAAGTTAGAGTCGAAATAACTTTTGATGAGTCTGGTGATTATTATGCTGGTAAGGGCATCTGGGAAAATGGTGAACAGATAGAGTGCTGGAGTTTACCATTGATGGAGGGGATGTATAAGATAGACGACGACTGGTTCTGGAATGAAGCCCAGAACAATTATGAATACTGGGCTGAAGAAGGTACATCAATTAAAGAAGCAACAGGGGAATATAAAGCATTCCTAACCCCAGCAGACTACAAAAGATTAAGAACTGAATACAGGGAAGCGAAAAAAGAATATAAAGAATCATTAAAAACTAAATAAAACTATATGGAAATCGAAGAAAGAGATTTAATTATTAACAAGGTGAATAATAGATTCAAACAAATCATTATTGATTTAGCAGTTCAGGATGAATTACCAATGGATTTAACACTGCTGGACGCCAGCGTATTTAGTCCCTGTAGCGTGCCGCTGGTCGACGCCCTGATTACTCTACAGGAAGACGCTGAATGGGCGCTGGATGATCGATGGGACAGAACCGACGCTGGATTCGAAGCTCAAATATCTTTAATTGATAAAGTTTTATAATCCATAAAAATAAATTAGGATATTAAAAAACAATTTGTAACTTTACAAAAAAAATTATATGAAATTTAGAACTATTATTGAAGCTAATGATGAGTTTATCATTCTAACAGAAGATGGTGGTATTGTTGCTGTTCATAATAACGGGGAGAATCTGGTGAGTACGTATTACCAGAACAGACTGGACAGCGTAAGTAATCCAGATGACCTATGGGAAGAACTGGGGTCTGGTAAAGCGTATTGCAATGACTGGGATAATGAGTCCGTCCAACACATTGTAAAGGACGCATTAAACTGGATGGTTGTCCCTGCACCAGATAAATGGGTGGAAGATGATTCTTTATGGTTAAATTTATTCCCTGCTTAAATAATTTAATATGAAAAAGCAAAGATTGATTAAAGAAATTAAAAAGATGTTTGATCAGCTTGGTCAACAGAGTATTACAATGGCTGATATGCAATCGGATCATTCGCCAGTAGCAGGATCAATGGGTAGAAACATCTGGCAGCTGGTAGAAACCCTGCGTAAAGAAGATGTTGAATCTGTGGTTTATGTTCATGATATGGCTAGTGACTGGATCGATATGTCTTACGAAGATCTTTCGCAGGAATGTCTGGAAGATATACACGAGCTGTTGGAATATTATCAAGTAGCTCAAGGGAAATTGTATGACACTATTCGTAACGAAGACTTTTAAAATAAAACTATATGAACTTTATACCTACAAGTGAAACAGCAAAACGAGAAGTACTTGAGTTTGCTATTAAAGAAATTAGGGTCTACGGCGTTGACATATTGTTAGTGGATATTAAATCATTTAATTGGGATTGCAATGATGATGACTGGATAACCGAAGCTGAAGCTCAAGGAAGTGTATGGTCATTAACCGGCTTCCAAGAAGCGTATAATACATCGAACATAAAAAATACTGACACATTAATTATTAGAATATTTTAAAATAAAACTATATGAACTTAGAAAGATTCGCACAGCAAACAGACTTTAGTCTATTATCACAGCAGAAGCAAACTCTCCTGAATTTACTTGACCGTGATATATTAAACGTCCATCAGGATAATGACCTGTTGGGATTAGTTAATTTTCTTGACAGCTTTCAGGATGCTGTTGTTGATTCAAACGTATTACCAGAAGAAAAAGTTTTCCCTGTATAAAAAAATACAAGAAAAATTTTGTGTAATTAAAAAAACGTATTACCTTTGTACTATTAATTCATTTAAACAAAACTATTATGTTATCAGAAACAGCCCGCACATTATTTAGCAAATTATTAGATGCTAACACTTCAAGATCTGAAGCGATTCAGAACAATGATCTTATTTCGTACATGAAGTATGACCAAGAGTACAACGACATCGAGTCACAGATTATTGACGACATGGGTAAAAAGCAGTGGACGGAATTTATGAACATGGGCCGCAAGATGTTTGAGCCGGCAACAAAATAAATTCTTTGTAATAAAAATAAAACTATATCTTTACGTATTACTAAACTACACTCACATGAATTACACTAATCGCTCACAAGCAAAAAAATTAACAGGTCTGTCATACCTTGGTGGCGTCGCAACTTCATCAAAGATTGCTAAAGGTCTGAAGTATGATGAGATGACTTTCATTTTATATTTAGCTCCTGCCAATCGCAGCGGCTATGAAGTTTGCCCAATGCGCAGCCCCGAATGCACAGCTGCCTGCTTAAACGAGTCGGGTCATAATAAGATTGATATTCATGACAATACTATTAATAAAGCTAGAGTTAAGAAGACTAAGCTCTTCTTTGAGCAGCGTGACTTCTTTATGGGATGGCTGCTAGATGAAATTCGTGCAGCATATGCCAAAGCTCAAGCGGCAGGAATGAAGTTCAGCGTGCGGCTAAATGGTACTAGTGACTTAAGCCCTGAACAGTTTCACCTGGCTGGTAAAAACATCCTGGAGCTATTTCCTGAAGTACAGTTCTATGATTACACTAAAGTATACAAGCGTATTTTTTTATTACCGAAGTACAGTAACTATGATTTAACTTTTTCCTACAGTGGGACCAACATGATCGAAGTTATGGACGCACTGGAGAACAGTGTAAGGGCCGCGGTAGTATTCGAAGAGGTCCCTGCTAAATTCATGGGCCGCACAGTAATCGATGGGGACCTATATGACATGAGATATGTTGACGCAGGGGATGTAATTGTTGGGCTGAAGTATAAGAAGGTCAGAACTAAATTAGATTTATCTAAAAGTAATTTTGTTGTATCCAAAGAAAAATTAATGTAACATTGCAAAAATTTATAAACATGAACTACTCACTTGAATTAGTAAAGATGCGCGATAAGATGCATCAAGAGATTATCAGAGAATCAATTAGGACAATTATGGGGAAAGAACTTCACGCCATAGTCCTGGACAAACCAATCCAGTTTAACCTGGTGTATTATCGTCCTGGCGATAGGGATGGGGACGAGGAAGTTTTAATTACCGGCGTCGACGGATATTCCAGTGAATTAACTGGAACGAATATGGACGGAGAAGATAGATTAATATTATACAGAGATGTACCAATAGAAACACTAGCAATATTGCATGGAGCCGTAACTTCAAAAGGTTACACAATACAAGAATTAATATGGTAGAATTATTATCACAGTTAAGTAGAAAACCGTCCAGAGCTACAGAGGATGAATTAAAAACATCTGGATGGAATAAAAAAAGGGAGAAGGTATTACAGCACCTGGAGAAGGACAAGATATTTTTAAAACTGTTGGATGAATTTACAGACGCCAACAATAAATTAAAATTTATACAGTCAACCAAGGACTTAAAAATATACTTCACAGAAATAGAAAGAGCTGGGACGTATTACACATACGCCAGATGTTTTTTCACAGTAGAAGGAAAACAAAAAGAGTTCAGGAAATATATCGGTAAGACTGATGATCTAAATCAGGACACAGCTGACACGGACACATTGAAGTTAATATTTTTGAACATGTTAAAAAATCATTTAGAATGAAAGCTCATGAAATAAAAGGTAATGAAGAATTCTTCTCACACCTAATTGAAATATTAAAAGAAGGCGGAACATGGGGATGGCCGGCGGAAGGTGAGTACTTCATCCTTAGAGAAGGAAAGTATTACGGCACCACATCAGGAATGAAGAAGGTAAGAAAAATAATTTCTCAGGAATACTATGAAAAATATTTTGTATTATTAGAAAATAATTCTTAACTTCACAAAAAATTAAATAATATGAAAGCAATACTCCGCGATGAACTCATCACCTATCTATTAAATGTAACCGACGACCAAGGTATTACATACAGCGTCGTGTGGAATAAAGACACACACAACGAAGAAGAAAATCATTATACCAGCATTCCAATTCGTGAATTCGAAATTGTGGATGAAGATGGTGAAGAAGTAGAAAAAGGTTGTGCCGTGTGGGAAGAAATTGTTAAGTCAATAAAAGAAACTTGGGATTTTTAAATAAAACTATATGAAAAAAGTAAAAGTTAGATTTAATCTTGGGCTGGGCAAGAACTACATGAAATGGAAGATAGAGATTCCAGGATTCTCACCAATATATCTTGACCCAGGTATGACACAGCTGAAGATGGAAGAATGTACTGTAAAGAACCAACGTAAGACGGCGGAGAAGATATTCCAGGGAGCTCATAAAACTGTTTGCGCCTGGATCTTATGTGACCGGATCTTAATTGATACGCCGGGAACTTATCCAGTAGGTAATACGCAGCTATCTTATAATCCCCGCGTGCAGCCCAACTGGTTATGCGCGCACGAAGTTGTGGATAATCATGTGTATAATAATATCACCACAAATGGAAAGAATTTATTTGTGGAATTACAAAATATTTCTTAATTTTATAAAAAATAAAAATCATGAGTGAAGTAAACATCATCGAGCAGTATCAAACAAGAGCAAAAGCATTTGCTAAATCCTATGGCGAAGAACCTAATGACCACATTATTCATGTTATGGCATCAGCAATGATGACTCGTGATAATGTATTGCAAGGAGGAAGTTTTGTTGAAGCAGTAGCAGCAAACAATTTATTCCAAGCAGTCAGCAGAGCAGACTCGGATGTAGTAAAGAATCTACGCATTATTGCACTTGCATATCAATTTGCAAGATTACAAGAAGAACCAGCTTTTTAAATCTAAAAGAAAAATAACATGAAAGCAATTTTCATTAACTCGGAAACAAGAGAAATAACTTACATTGATAACGCAGGAGACTTGGGGTCATTGTACTTAACATTAAACTGTGATATGGTTCAGATTGGAGACTTCAATCAAACCAATGGAGATACTCTATGGGTAGACGAGGAGGGATTACTTAAAGAACAGAAGTACGGCTTCGTCTATAAAACAAAAGAGTTTGTGGGCAGCGGCGTAATCTACGGCAGCAACATAGGCGGCGATAATGTTAGCGCAAGAAGCACCATTGATGATGTTGCAGCAGAATTGTTATTTTATCGATTTGAAACTCCTGAAACAAATAAAACTATATAAAAATGGCAAAGCAAACAAAAGGCGATATCATGCTCAAGTGGGTAGCATTTGGATTTAGCAAAAGAAAAGAATGGGACTTCAACAAGAAGAAACCATTAAGAACTGAAACCCTCTGCGACTATTTATATGATAACTACTGGGACATCATGAGAACAGAAGGATTAACAAGAAATGATATCTTCTACGGCATGAGATTCCCAATGAACAGATTAAAGAAAGAGTTTTATAAAATAAAATAGTTTTATATGTCATCACCATCAATTCATTCCGCCTCCTCTGCAAAACGCTGGGGTGGCGTACCAGAAGATTATCTCGCCATACATTCCAAGATGGATTGTAGCAAGAAGTATTTTCCAGACAACAGGCACAGGATGTTGACACATAACTTCTTTTTTATTTTTGAAGTTATCATCCCGCTCTATGGCGAGCAGATAAAAAATTCTGCGGGGAAGCTGGTGGATGTAAAGAACATCTGCGAACAGCACATTCTTGAGGATTACCATATGAAGTATATCCCAACACCACAAGACTGGCTGGAAAACCTGCAAATTAAATCTTGGATGAATAACGGGCTTGGTGAACCACCATCATCAGCAAAACTAATGTTCCCCAATGGTGTAGTAGCAACAGAGAATATGGTAAGAAAAACAACATATATAGATTAACATGGCAAACAACGTCCCAACAAAAAAAGAAGTATTAAACAGTCTGGCGGAGGCATTCCCAACAGCAACAATCTTTAAGATATTTTATTACGGTGCTGGAGATAGCTTCGGCGATTTCGACCAGCTGGAAGTAAATGATGCTGATGGTAAATCAATGCCAGAGTATGAAGCTAAATCACAAGAGTTCCAGAACATTACTGGTGATTACATGTTCCACATCTTCAACGTCTCTGGTCAACCTGATTTTAACAATGACGGCTCTGAAGGATACATTACCTTCGACCTCTTAAATAAGGTGGTGATACTGGACAACTATTACATGGAAGATACAACACCTGAATATGATGGTGATGAAAACGACCCTGATTATGACATTAAAAGAGATGAGTATTGGGATGACGTTGAAAGAGAATCTGAAGCAACCCCAACAGGTGAAGAAATCTTCTAGCTTCATGAAGCAAACCTGCCGGCCCAGCAAACAAAGCTTGCAGGTGTTGCAAGAAGATCTTGCTCCCTGGGCACTGATCCCGCGCAGGTACCAGGATCACACGCGGGCCCTTACAACTTCAGCGGGCCTGCACAAAAACGACTTAGCCAGCGGGCCGCAGGTTACCACCTGTTACCAGGTAAGAGCAGGAAGCAACAGGTGACCAGGACACGTGCTATATACGTGAAACCTGGATACAATATCTACAGGGCCCTACAGAACTAAGGGCCACAAAAATAAAAACAAATAAAACTATATTAAAATGGAAGACAATTCCTACAGAGTACTTTGGGAGATAGATGTTGATGCAGCCTCAGCAGAAGACGCTGCTCAGCAAGCACTGTCTTCCATAATCCAAGGATCTGCACGTACCTTCGAGATCCACCAGTGGAATGAACCGGAGATGATCACAACAACACCGGTCACACTGATCAACTTAAGAGACACTGATCATCCGGAGCATATTCTAGTACCGGATCAAAGGACCTTCCCAGATCAGTTCATGGGCCCAACAGTAATTTAAAATAAAACTATATGAACGCAATTATCTTTCGTTTATGGCTCGAAGCAAAAAAAGCCCATCTAGAACATTCCAGAACAATCGGGATCATATACACAAAGGAGTCAGCTGAAGATCAGTTAGCTTTGATAAATGAGATCTATGATCTATTCAATCTGGAAGCGATCAATGTAGAGGATTTCGAATATCACAAATAATTTTGTGATTTCAAGATTTATTATTATCTTGTCACCTCAACTAAAATTATTCTCATGAACACAATTCAGCTCTCTCAGCAGGTATTTGTTAGCGACCCATGCTACACCGTTGGCACATGGTGCCAGCTGCTATTAAAGAATGTATTACCAGGGACCTACCACTGCAATGTTAACCAGGATAACATCTACAGCAGGAACGCAACGCTCGAGATCACCCACCAGGATTATACTAGGGGCAAAGCTTCCAACCTCCCGTATGACTTCGTCACAGATATCGGAGTTGACAGTGGCCAAGCGGGGATCTTTAGCGCTTCGTCTTACAGGAATGATCAGTATGAAGTACCTGTAATACCAGGTGATCAATGGACCCTGGGCAACCTGATCCAGAAAGATGAACCTGGCGAGCACTGGTATGACAAGATGTGCGGCTATACCTGTAATACTGAAGAAGGTTGGGCGGCGTATGACGCAGGTATTGTCTGCAGCTCCGGCTTCGGGGATGGTTACTATCCGGTATACGCAGCAAAGAATGCTGATCAGCAGGTGATATCCCTGATCATTGAATTCATGGGAGAAGAAAAACCTCAAGGTGACGAATACCAAGAATAAAACTCTCTAGATTTGGAATTCTTATTTTTTTTGCTTATATTAGAATATAAACAATCAAGAAATGAGAAAAACATCCAAATTGACACCACTTACGGTCTATAGATCTGTAGGTAAGAACATTTACTATGATGGCACAAGCTATCGCGTAAGAGTTATTGTTGGCGGAAACCGCTACTCAAAGAACTTAACTTCCAAGAGAGCAGCCGTTATGTACAGAAACTCGTTGCTTAAGACAGCTTAAGATACACTAGTAACTTTCAAACCCAAGAAGAGAGACCAGGCTTAATAACCCGTTCTCTCTTTTTTTATATTTATATCATATGAAAAAGACAATATGCGATGAGATGGCCGGCAAGGTCTTCAAAGAAAACAACTACGAGTTCAGGGTATTCCTAAGAAAAGGTTCGCTGGGAGACGCCGGCGCTTACAGCTTATCCATATTCCTGGAAAATGAACCGGACATTATTGCCCCAGATCTTATACTTTTGGCGATCAGAGCTGTATTACGTGCTAACGATCAGATGGAGAATAAAACCAAAAACCTCCAGTCCGCGGAAGTTATCATCAATAAAATATCAATGGAAGATAATGAACCCATGGGAAACCTTCTTGATATGATGAAGCTTAGACCTGTATTACACCTCCAACCTTTCGCAGATGTAATAGACAATATAGAAAAAATATATAAAACTAATTCAATTCAAAACCACTCAGTCGACTTCACCCACGCCAACCATATAGCCTCCATCAGAAAACAAAAGGTTGAAAAAACTCTGGCCTATATGAACAAAACTACAAAAGAAGTTGTTTTCCAAGATATTGATGGTGTTAATAAAATGATACCAATGGAACTGATATGGTCAGTAACACCCATAGTTAAAAAAACTAACATGGGTGGTAACAACAACTATCAACTGTCCCCATCACTGGATATTACCATCAACTGCAAAAGCCCCAATATCAAAAATATTCAAGGTTCAAGAACAGGAACTCTATTGTCATCCCAAATCAGAGCTACCTTCATGGAACTAACCCCCATAGAGTTTCACTCGTATGACAGACTAACCATCTCATAACACATTATAACAAGCTCCATCACCAGGAGCTTTTTTATTCCCGCTAACCAAGAGGCCGAGCCCTTTATGCGAGGCCGACCTATCCCCTAGCGTATTACACCCCACCCAGGAAACCAAATAAAACTATATAAAAACTCGAGCGACCCACAGCCACCGGCCATGTCTTACGCTCGGTCCAGCATAAAGCGCTGGACCTCGCTCTAAAGGAGCCCCTTGTATTACCCGCCCTTATTTATGCACAACATATACCCTCACTTTTGCACACCGTATTACCCGAACACTAAACCGGGCACAAGCAAGCCGGCCTCCCTTTATGGGGCCGGCGTATTACCTCAATAATTTAATATAAAACTATGTGATTTCCAAATATATTTTTTTGGTGCTCGTGAGTCACACAAGGGACAATATCTGGTGGGTTCCCACTTTCTCCCACAATTGTACACAATTTGACATTGTAATACACCTAGGCGGAATTTAGGGTTAAAAAAGATAAAAATAGATATAAAATAATCTTACGATACAAAGGTACAAATAAAGTACCGTTTTTAGTATCAAAAACGCAATAAAAATAGGGTTAATTTTACAGCCAAATTCGGAACTAAAAAGGCGCCAAAATCGGAAGTAGATA
>SESF01028728.1_pt1 | contig 15469 bp, 17 predicted proteins | sample 3171521 | NCBI WGS metagenome assembly SESF01 (sample SAMN10866945, study PRJNA518727) | freshwater metagenome | biome: subpolar coniferous forest; feature: holomictic lake; material: water; isolation source: holomictic Lake 227, 6 m and 8 m depth | place: Canada: near Kenora, Ontario | collected...
ACCCCGGCCCGGCCATCACCGCCGGTGGTCGTTCAAGCCCACCGCGCCAGCCAGCCACGCCCCCGCCGCCTGCCCGCGCCGCCAAGGTGGACACCCCGGCTCCGCCTGGAATAGCAGCCAGACCGGAACGAGCAGGGGAAAATGGGCACAGGCACCGCCCTTAGTGACCTGCCATGCCCGCTCCCCCGCGCGAATGACTTGGCTCATTCCGGCTTGCTGGGAGCGTCGTCCCATGAGGCACTCATTACCATGCTGCCGTCTGGCTCGCAAAGCCGCTCCCGATACCAAGCCTCCAGCTGCTCGTCTGTTAAGTCAGGCGGCGGGTCAAAGGCTAGAATTTCTTGCTGCGTCAGCATTACGAGTCAACGTAATTGAGTCCGTTCTCTGCGGCAACGGTTTTCAAGACCTTATGGAATTGCTCGGGAGTCGGTTTAGCCGAGATCAAGCGAGTGATCGCCTTGTGAATGTTTTCAAAATTCCTGGCATCCATCTTCCGGCTTCCGGCCCGTAATGAGAACGTGTTATGGCCGGCCAGATGCCATCAGCGCCGGTGGTCGTATAAGCCCGCCGCGCCAGCCAGCCCCGCCCCGCCGCCTGCCCGCGCCGCCTGCCCGCGCCGCCAAGGTGGCCGCCCAGCCAAGTGTGGTCTGGCCGGCGTGCGTTAATTAGGCGCGCGCCGGCAGGGATACCATGCTGGAGCGCGGTGGGGTTTGTGGCTAGCTCTTGCTGTAGAATGCAGTCCTGAGCCTGTTAGCGGTGGAATCTGCGAGGCAATGAAGGCCGGTTAGGAGGCGGTCATCGTCGGTTTGATTAAGCTTGAGTTGGGACCATTCGGAGACAAGCAGTATGAATCCTACGGCCTGGGCTATGGAGTCCTCAAGTTCGTCGCTGTTTTGCCTCGGTTGCGGGTGTGCCGGGGTCGGGCTGGCAGCCGGGAGGGGTTGGGGTGTTGGGGGGTTAGGCATGTTGGGAGTCTTCCTGGCTGGCTGTGGCTATCCTGTGGAAACCGGTGTACAAGCGGGTTTTGACGCTATCGGCTAACAGGTAGCATCCAGCCGCACGGTTGTCCGCATCCCGTTCACTCTTTGTTGTCGGATAGTCGTCTCCTTTTTCGATGAAGGTGGCCATAACCATGTCAATCATGGCGATGGCCTCATAGATGACGCCTTCACAATCCAATATAGCTTGCCTGGTTTCCGAGCGTGGATTCCGATGAGGGGCGGGGGTTTGGGGTTGCGGTGCGGTCCCGGAAGGGCTACCGTTTTTGCGGACTCGATCTTGGTTTCTTTTCATTTGATTCCTTTGGTTGGGTCTTTGGCTCTGGCGGTGCTGACACACTGTCGGAGCTTTTATTTTGTTGACGCTCTTGCTGATTGCGGACCCAGTCGCGCAGCTTGAGCGCGTTCTCACCAGACGGCAGATAGTTGCCGGCCAGCCATTCGCTTACCCGAGGCAGCGGAACGGCCAGGGTTTTCGCGAGCTTGGTTTTCATTCCCCTGGATTTGGTCAAGTCCCGCGTGGCCACAAGCAGTTCCTGAAGTTCGGATTTCATTGGCGGCAATATTACGCTCTCAGAACATTGTGTCAACACCTGTTTTGCTTTTTCTCCACTTGCGGACTGAGCCATTCCATCATGACTAGATAGCATCTTAGAGAACTTTCGGAAGGCTTCGCTTACGCCAGGGGTGCTCATCTGCTCAAACATGCGCGCATAGTCTTCCCTTAACTCAGGATCAATGAAGTTTACTGGCATCTCGCCCGGGGGGACGAATGTGGCCTCCACGGGCGGGGCAACGAACGGGATGCCGTCGAAGAAAGACTCCATCGGTTTCCCAAAGAACTTGGCAATGCGAAACAGTTCTGCGGCGCCTGGGATCGTACCTTTGAGCCACTTGCCGACAGCGGTCTTTGATACACCGGCGATTGCGGCGATCTCGCGGTGTTTCAATCCCCGCTCTCGCATAAGGCGTGCCAAATGCTCAGAGAACGGGCAACTTATTTCTTCTTTTCCTGTAGCAAAGGACACTATAGTTTCCTATGTTGCTGCTGTGACCGATACAACCGACATCACAGTGAAGCGAATATGCCTGAGAATCAAGGGCATTATGGCCACTGAGCTGAGTTTTTTTATTTTATGCGTCCACGTTTAAGACAAGAAAGCGCGAAGCTGGCACTGCCTGCACTTCTGGCAGAAATGCAACGGCGGGGACTTAATAGTGCGAGCCTGGGGGAGCTGATGGGCTATGACGCCCATTCAATTGGGCGACATATCGGAGCGGGCGCACCGAATTTGGCAACAAAGTTCCGCATTGAGCGGGCGCTTGATTTCTATCCTCTTTGGTCGCTGGATCGCGAGCTATGGGCACGCAGACAATGCGTTGACCGTTTCGACTGCGACCCGAGGCTTTTGACCTTTGTAGCCCTTAAGGCGCTGTGCCGCCGCCTTGGGGTCGCGAGCCCAATCATCCGGCAACGTGAGGCATTCTTCCAAGCTCTCGTGGACTATTTTGCCGCACATCCCAAAACCAAGCCAATCCCTGAAACCCCAAAAACGTAAAACATGAACAGATTGAACCAGAAATACCCACCGCGTCGCGCTGAAGTCCTCTCCGATCTTCCCGCCGCGCTCAAGACGTACGCGGGCATTGTCGCCCGCAGTACTATCCAGGTCGGCGGGCGACGCCGGTTGAACCAGGATACAATCGAGACGCAGCAGGCGGTGGCCATCGAGGCGGCTAACTTCTACAAGGCAGAGCTTGCACCGCAGTGGGACCGCTTCGCGGTCATGCCCTTGAAAGAAATCATGGCGGCAACGGATGCTGACAACATCGGCACCTTGGCGGGCACGTTGGTGCTACAGCTGAGTTTGCCGCTGTACAAATATCAATTTCCGGTGCTCTCCGCTCTTTACACAGATTTTAGCGCCACGCCCGGCGTGTTGAACCAGACCGAGGACACGCGCGTTATCGTGGTTCCAGCCGTCCAGACCTATGATAACGCCGTCGGCATTGATGGCCGCCCCAATGGCTGGGATACAGTCTCCCCCGCGCATACCACCGATGTGCCCGTAAAACTCGACGTGCATGTTGGCGTTCCGATTGTGTTCGGAGCGGATACTTTGGCCTCCTCAATCCGCAGGCTGTTTGACGAGCAGGGCCAGGCGGCGGTGTATGCGATTGCCAAGTATTACACGGCCAAGTTGACAGCGCTGTTCACGGCCGGAAATTACAACTTCTACGCCGCTGCCAATAGTACCACCGTCCCGGATGCGTATCCCACCTATGCTGCCGCACAAAAGAATTTCAGCATGGATGCCATTGACGACCTTGAAGCTATCTTCGACGCAGCAGAAGTGCCGGCTAGCGATCGCGGAATCCTGCTCAACGCCAAATATCACGGCGCGCTGCGCAAGGACCCGAGATTAAGCCTGTTCTTCGCCGCCATGCAGAAGCCTGATATGATTACCGATGGCAACCTTCCGAACCTGAACGGCTTCATTCCTCATCGGGCGCCCTGGCTGCCCAAGACGGGCGGCATGGTCGGTTTCGCCTTCCAGAAGTCCGCCGCCGTACTCAAGCAGCGGCTCCCAACGGATTGGACGAAAGCCCTGAACGTGATGGTCCCCGGCTCGATTACGACGATCATTGATCCTGAGAGTGGGCTAAGCATGTTGCTGGCTCAATACGTCAACATGACGGGCGGATACGCGGAATGGAGGCCGGAGGCGCTTCTCGGCGCCAACAAGGGTGACCCGCGCGGGGGCCTGGTCCTCACTGGTGCGTAAACACGGGCGGAAAATCAATTCTTCTAACACCCAATGAAGCAGATCGAAAGAGCTGATGCTATGAACGATAGAATTTCACCACTGCGCGCCCTTGCAGAGAAATATGGCAAGTTGGCCGCCAGTATAAATGATACGGAATGCTTGTTCAGACCCCTTCGGGATGAAGCCCAATCCCTCCTGGAGCATCTGAGCGACCTTCCGGCTGATGCGCTGGCACTGCCGCAAACCGGTGCCGAGCATTGGCCTGCGGCCACAGCCCAGAAGCTGCGATCCCTTGCCAGCGTCAGGACGAAGCTTGAATTGGTCCCCGGCGTGGTCGCAAAACTCAAATATCAGCAGAACGCGGTGCAGGCACAGATGCGAGTCGCTGTGAAGTCTCTGGCGAGACACTACGCGGGCCTCGCTGAGGCGAAGGCTGAAAGGGAAGAGGGTGAAGAGGCTCAGGCGCTGCTAAAGCATTACGGAGGCGATCTGGAGTTGGCGAAGACCGCTGCTGCCCGAGCGCTTCGAGGGGGCGGTCCGATTGACTCCGTAGGAATGAATGCGCCCGCTTGTAATACTCGCAAATGGTGTCAGAGCTTCGCTCGCTACAACCATGCGTCGGATCCTCTGGAGGATTCCGAAACGATCATTGGCATGGCTGAATCGTTCGATCGTGACGAGCCGGCTGAATAGTTCTCCGTGCGCTCCAAAGAATCATTTTCATCTCCGATTCACTGCATGTCGGGGATGGACCGCGACAGCCGATTGTTTGCGGTCGGCAGCCGCGCCGCAGAGGGGCGGGGGAACGATGAGTTTTACTGTTGCTCAGCGGCCCCCGTGCCCGTGGCCGGACGCTCAGACGGGCCGCTATTGAACGCGGCTTGCTTTGAGGAATTTATGCGGCTCAGGCAAGTCGAGCACATGACTCTCGTGGGCGCGGCGCGCGCCCTGGGAAAATCGCCGAGCTTGTTCTCGGGGCGTGATTGCCTGTTCAAGAGATACCATCGCGGGGGCCTAGCCGAGCTGGCGCAGTCGCGCCGCGACGGGACCGCGAATGGCTCAGACCTGACCCTGCGCATTGAGGGCTTGGGTTGGTTCATTCCGGCGGCGCAGTTTTTCTACTATTCCGCAAACCGCCGCCGCGGCGCGCTGGCCAAGGCTATCTGGCGCGCAGCCGCGCTGCCGGAGCTTCCCCGAGGATGGAACAGGGACACGTCCACGCGCTTTCTGGCGCGATTGAACTTGCCAGCGCTGCCGGAATGCCCGGCGGAGTTGAGAGCGGAATTAGCGGCGCGGGAGCGAGCCGGTAAACCGCCAGTGCCGCCGAGGATCGCCCGATTGATTAAGGCTTCGCCGTCGAGCGCACGGAAGCATTGTTTCGAAACGCGGGTTGAAGATTTGGCCCAAGTGCCTTTCGCTGCCATTGCGAAGACCCTCTCGGAAACTCAACCGGGAAGAGTCTGTAGGTTGATCTTAGAGCTGCTATGAGGAAAGCGAAGCGCCTGACGATAGACCCGCCTCGGGTTGTGATCCCAACGGTGACCGTGAGACAAGTGGATGGCTCCATTCTTTCCAAAGCTGGAAAGCCGATCATTTTGGAGGATGAGCTAGGAATCTCCGAAGCCGCCCGCCTATTGGGCATGTCATGCCGCTGGGTTCAGACGCAATGCGAGCTGGGGAACTTCAAGACTGCCCACAAGCCCGGCCTAAAGGACCGCTCGCAGTGGAGAATCGCTAGATCGGAAGTCATTGCCAGGGCCAAAAGCCAACCAGGTTAACCATGCACAGTCCGGTCGCTCATCTGTCCGCAGTCGCTGTTTTGACCAGCCAGGCAAAAATGGACCAAGGGGGCCAGTTTTGCCCCAGGACGATTTCCAGGGTATCCAGCTACCGGAATCCCATTACGGCGCCTTGTAGGTATCCGCGAACTCGCGCGGAAGGCATCTAAATGGTTAACCATGAAACCCTTTCCATCCGAATTTGCACGAAGCAACCCGGCTGCGGGGGATCATCGTCAAGCTGGTCCTCCGCAGTCCCTTTGTTTCGGGGTAAACGAGATGCGATGTGAGCCTATAAACGAGGTGCCCCAATTCGCCGAGGATGCCGCGCCCTTAGAGGCGATTGCCGAATTGCCGCAGGAAGTCTTTACGGCCACTCAGATCGCAGGGTTTCTCGGAATACGGGGCTCTGCGGTCCGGAAGCGGCTGCAAAATGAACCTTCAAAGAAGGTCCGAACTCCGAAGGGCCAGACGGCAACAGGTTGGGGCTGGGCTACTCTTCCGCAGTGCTGGCAAGAGGTGCTGGCAACTACCGCAAATCGCCGTGGCTATCGCACGCCCGAGGAAATGCTGGCAGACGAATCCGCCGCGCCCTGGTCTCCGCCTGTCCCGCTGGCTGACGTTCCAGAGCGATTTCAGGGTGAAGCGATCCAATGGCAGAACGCGATGATGCCTATTCTGCGATGCCAACATGAGACGGATCCGGGCGAACTGTTCAAGCGCGCCTTGGCAGAGTGCCACAAGGTATTCGGTCGGGAGATTTCGGAAGCCACGTGGCGTCGGCATTTCGACCTGGCGGTCAAACGCGACAACGGATTTGAGCAATGGGGGCGGATGGATATTTATTTGCCTGAAGAAGCTTTCCAGCATCTTCCGGCGCTGAACAATGCAATAGCCGGGCTGACTGCGGAAGAGACTGGCGCACTTACGGACGCCTTTAGCCAGGTTGCCAATCGTTCGCATCCGACCATCGCAGACCGGGACGCGGTTTTTGAGGCTCTGATAAAGGACGGTATCCATGCGCCGTCCGCCGCCCTGGATTACACTTTCAGGTCACTACCTGGTATTTCCCGCACACGGAAAGCGCTGGGAAAATGGTTTCAGCGCAAACGGCAGCAGTTGCGGGCGAAGGGTGGTGATCTGAATTTGGTAAAGGATGGAAGGCCCGGCCGATCTGGACGAAAGGGCAGGCTGCTGTGCCCTGAGTGCGCTAAGAGCGTGTCTGAGATGACTGTATCCAATGATGGCGCTCTGCCTTTTGCGTGGCGGCGGCATCACTTGAAAGGGTTGTTGTGCGCAAAGTGCGTGGGGTTTTGGCACTTTGATGCGCGGGATAACAAGTCCTACGTTCCAAAGGCCGTACGGGACCAGATTATGCCAGGGGTGTTGCCCATGCTGCCGTTCAGGCACGGGGTAAAATTTGCTCGGCAGAATGCGCCTTACGTGGTGCGCAAGCCGGGCGACACGGGGCCAGGCGACGTGTTCGAGGCGGACGATATGACGCCGAACCATATTTTCTCCGTCTATGCGTGGACTACGGATGACGCTGGCCTACCTTGCGTGTGCCGTGGCGAGTTGCTGGTGATGATTGACCGCCGGACGCAGTACCCGGTCGGGTGTCTGCTGAAACCCGGGTCCGTAACGCCAGACGGCAAGCAGAAGCCTGCGAGTTACAGCGGTTACGATATTCGGAGGCTGGTACTGCATGTGCATGATAAAGTCGGGCTGGCACCTGAACTTTTGTTTGAGAACGGTATTTGGAAAAGCCGGCTAGTGGTCGGGCGTAAGGTGAAAGGGTGGGATTCTTCTCTGTGGCGCGACTATGAGCAGGGCTTGAACGAGGAAGGTATTTTGCTGGGGGCTAGAGGGGTGCGTCATGCTCTGCCAAGCTTGCCTAGGACGAAGATTATCGAACGGGTGTTTCGGTCTGTTCAGGAGATTATGCGGGCCTTGACTGGCTTTGTAGGGTTTAATCATCGGGAATACAAGCCGGAAGTCCTGAACGATTTCCTGCGGCGGGTGAAGGATGGAAAAGAGAATCCCGCTGCGATGTTCATGAGCATGGAGCAACTGAGGGATGCGATTGATCGTGCGTTGATAGAGTACAGAGAGGAGCCGCACGACAAAAAGAGTATCTGGCTTCCTGGCAAGACACCTGAAGAGGCATGGTTAAACGGTATCGGAGGATTTCCAGGCATGAAGGACAAGCAGATGCGGAAGCTGCCCAATACGGCAAGGCACCTGCTCTCTACGCATAGGCGCATGGTGCAGGTTTCGGGAAAAGGGATTCGGTTTGAGGTTGGTGGTCGGCACCTGGTGTTTTGGGGGGATGAACTGATACCCTACAAACACGCGCCGGGGGGAATCGCCGTCCGGTGGAACTTGGAGGAACCTGAATTGCTGCACTGCTTCCCTTCTGGGGGTTCGGTATTCACCTTGAAAGCTCGCGAACTGAATGCTTGGACGGCAACGCCCGAGGCGATGGCGGAAACGGGCGCGTCACGAAACCGCTGGGTGAACAGTGGCAAGCTCCTTTTTGACCAGATGAACCACAAGTTGATTTGCACGCGGCAGAATGATTTAGAGCACAGCGACGCAGTTCATTCGGAGGGCGTGGAAATCCAGAAGGTAACGGCGGAATATCGAGGGCAGAAGGCGGTGGAGGTGAAAGAAGATCGCCGGCTGAAAGCACTTGCTGGCACGCTGAATATCCCGCAGGGCATCAAGAACCCAGAGCGGGCCATTGCGGCGGCGCAACGGCGGATGGCTCGCGCGGCAGAATTGGATACAGAGATATGACCAGGATCAGCTTAATGACCATTGCCAGAAGGTTGCATAGTCTCAGAATGGACGGGAGCGACGGCTCTGCCAAGGAGCTTACGAAACCGCGTTTTGTTGAGGGTTTGTGCTTCGTGCAGGCGATGTCTCAACAGCCGGGAGGTTTGGAGAGGTTCTGTGAGGACTTCTTGAAAGCGTCGTCTGGGTGGCTTCATGGCCTGCCCGCTCGCAGCAAATGGGATGTGCAATGGCAAATCCATGTTTGTCGGTGTAGGGAACAAGGAGAGGAGTATTGCCCAGATAATGGGCTCAGTAACTCCCTGGATGGCAGTTCACTTTGCGAGCTTTTGGCATCGTGGTGCGGAGCCGTGCCGAATGGGTATAGTTGGGGCGGAGATTTTGCCGCTCGGTGTCCGGGTTTTCTTGAAGCGCTTGGGGCATTTATGGACGCCTATGCTCAAGCTGAGATTTCCAAGACGGCGGACACGTCTCTGCGTCGGAGGGTTTTTAGGGAGCTTAATTTTGCCTGGAGGTCATGTGTCCCGGTCCCGTTGGTTGCCGACACGCGTCACGGCAAAACCACGGCTGCCGAAACGCACTGCAAGGCATGGACTGGACGCGCACGGATGATTACTGTCCCGGCTTCCAACAGCGAGCGGGATTTATTGCGTGCGCACGCCGATGCTTTCGGATTGGACTTTACGCCGTCCACCCCAACGCCGCATTTGAAAGAGTGGGTAGAGTTCACGCTGCGCAATACTGGGCTTTTCCTGTTGTATGATGAGAGCCATTACCTAATCCCAATCAACTACGATAGAGGCACCCCGCCCCGCAGGCTGGAATGGGTGCGCACTGAAGTTATTGACCGGCATATCCCCTGCGCCTTTCTGGCGACTCCTCAGAGTTCGAATGAAACCTTGAGGCGCTACGCAGATAAAACGAAATACTGCTTAGAACAATGGTTGGGGCGGATAGCGCCCCCAGTGGTGCTAGACGATGAGCCAACCGACGAGGATTATGCGGCGGTTGCACGGAAGAATTTTCCAGAGTTTTCTGGTTGCGTGTTGGATGAGCTTTGCGACGTGGCAGCCCAAAAGCAAGGCGGGTTTAAGTGGCTAGAACAGGTGGGCTTGCGCGCGTGTGATGAAGCGCTTAATCGGGGTGCTGAACGGGTATCTATTGCTGATGTTGCGAAGGCGGCAGAGTGGGGCGGCGCGGGCCTGCCGGCAGAGGCTGGGCGTGCCTGTGCCGGGGTGGGTGTGAAACGGGCTGGCTCCGCAATAGCAACTGCGGCGCGAGGTCGCCGCGTGGTTTCGGCGGATGGTCCGCCTGTGACGCGCGGCAGTGGCGCTGTGACTGAAATTCAAGCGCTGGCCGTGCCGGCTTAAAGAGACGGTTACGGTTGCGTTTTTGATAGCCGCTGAAAAAGCGGCCCTTGCCGTTTGTACTCGCTTCGGCTTCATCGGTTCCGCCAGAAGTGGACAACTTTTCTGTTACCTTACAATAATACAACGGCGATATTGACACCGCCGACCGATTCCCTAGGCTCAGGCAACCGATTCAAGAACATGAAGTCGAATGAAACGTTCCACTTGTATGAAGCGCTGAAAGAGCGTGAACATGCGGCCACCAAACGTCGTGCCTGCCTTTGAAACAGTCACCCGCGTCGCTCCGATCTTGCGGGGCTTGCTCGCGCGGCCGACGGGCGACGACGACCACCCATATCAACCGGCAATCCTGAGCAGCCATACCGACCCGGAGGCCTTGGCATTTGCCGCCACGTGTCAGCGTCTGCCGCTGTTCCTTGATACGGTGCGCACCGCGCCGCTACGGCTCGAATCACTCCGGGGCGATGAGCCCGACGAAGAACTCCGAACACGCCTGGCCAAGGCGCTCGCGGGCTACCAGGCAGCACACCAGGCCAACCCGGAAATCATCGCTCTGCCCGACGTAGCGGTCTTCCAAGTCAGCAATCCCGCGCCCGCACCGGGCCACGACCGGCGGTTGGCCGGAAGAGTCGCCGTCGTCACCGGCGCGGCGGGCGCCATCGGCTACGGTATTTGCATGGGGCTGCTCGAACATGGCGCTCACGTCGCCATCACGGATCTGCCCGGCGAAAAGCTCGACCAGTTTGTGGCGGAGTTCCAAGAGCGCGACGCCGCCCGCACCATTGGCGTGCCGATGGATGTCACTGAACCCGCCTCCGTGGCCCGCGCGTTCGCACAGATCATCGCGCACTGGGGCGGCGTGGATATCGTGGTGCTCAACGCTGGGATCGCGTTGGCCTGCCCGCTGGTCGAGACGGACCTGGAGGCGTTTCGGCGGCTTGAGCGCGTGAACGTCGAAGGAACCCTGCTGGTGCTGGCGGAGGCGGGGCGACAATTTGCGAGGCAGAATCTCGGCGGCGACGTGGTCCTCATCTCCACCAAGAATGTGTATGCCCCCGGCGCGGGCTTTGGGGCTTACAGCGCGACTAAGGCGGCGGCGCACCAGTTGGCGCGCATCGCCAGCCTGGAATTTGCGCCGCTGGGTGTCCGGGTCAACCTGGTAGCGCCCGATGCCGTGTTTTCCGGCGGCACGCACAAGTCGGGGCTGTGGGCCGAAGTCGGTCCCGGGCGGATGAAAGCCCGCGGCCTCGATGAGAAAGGCCTGGAGGATTACTATCGCAACCGCAATCTCCTGAAGGCCAAGGTGACCGCGAAGCACGTCGCCAATGCTGTCTTGTTCTTCGTACTGCGCCAGACCCCGACCACCGGGGCCTGTATTCCTGTGGATGGCGGGCTGCCCGACGCTACCCCGCGGTAGTCATCGGCTTGCCCCCCGAAATCAGCAACCCCTGGCAGAGCCTCGAAGCTGCGAGCGGCTGACTCAAGCCCAGATACCAAGAATCCGCGCAGAGGTGCCGTTGGGTGCCGTTGGGTACTTGACCGGCTTCGATGTTGCGACGAATCTAACGTCCGTTTTGATTTCAACTTTGAAGAATACGATGAAGCTAATGAACTGGTCAGTGACTGGACTGCTGTTGCTGTTGACGGCGGGCCAACCGGCGGCTGAGGCCGCCGCTGCAAAAACCGCCAAATCCACTGCCGCCTCTCCGGCGGGCAAGCCAGCGCGCAGCAAGTCCATCGCCCGTGATCCCTGGCTGGGGGCCATAGTTTTGGACGCCGCCACCGGCAAGGTCCTGTTCGAAAATCAGGCGGACACCAAGGGTTATCCGGCCAGTGTTCTGAAACTGATGGACCTGCTGATCATCCTGGAAAAGATCGAGCAGAAGCAGCTCTCCCTTCAGGACCAGGTGCCCGTGAGCGCCAAAGCCTCGCATATCGGGGGTTCACGGGTGTGGCTGAAGGAGAAGGAATCGTTCACCATTGACGAGATGTTGTACGCGCTGATGATCCAATCGGCCAACGACGCCGCTGTGGCCCTGGCCGAGAAGGTCGCCGGCAGCACGGACGGGTTCCTCGAGCTCATGAACCGGCGCGCCAAGGAGCTGGGCATGAACAGCACCGTCTTTCACTCCGTCCATGGGTTGCCGCCGGGAAAGGGACAGGAACATGACGTCACCACAGCGCGCGACTTGTCGATCCTGTGCCGCGAGTTGCTCAAGCACCCCGACACGCTCCGTTACACCTCCATCCGCGAACGGCCGTTTCGCCCGAATGTAGCCGGTCACACGGTGAACATGCGTACCCACAACCATCTGCTCGGGCACGTGGAGGGCTGCGACGGATTTAAGACCGGTTATATTACCTCATCGGGCTTTTCCATTGCCGTCACCGCAGCGCGGAATGGCCAACGCGTCATCGTCATCGTGTTTGATAGCACGGCCCTGAAGGTGCGTGACGCCAAGGCGGCCGAACTGGTGGCCAAGGGCTTTGCCGCATTGTCGGGGGCCGTAGCGCCAGCCTCCCAACCGACCACAGCACCGGTCGCCGGCAAGAAGAAGTAACACCGTGTTGGGTCCCTGCGGCTAACGCGCGTACAGCTTGAATTCACGAACTACCGGGCTTTGGGTGGCAGAGAGAATATTCATCCTCACGAACTGTGCCGTAACAGGTGAGAACTTGAATTCCGGGCAGAACAGTTCCATCGGAATCATCTTCCAAAGCTCCGGATTGCCGTGTTTATACTGGAAGGCGGTCTTCCAATCCTCACCGGCTTTGAACTGGATTTGAACGTGCCGAATCCAGCCGCTATTTCCTTCCTCGATGATCGCCCGGGAAAATGTGTGAACCTGGCCCAGGTCGTATTCGAGCCAACCCTCAGCCACAAGGGGATCGGTGGTCCAGAAGGTGGCGGGATTTCCATCGACCGTCAGCTTTGGATCGTATTCGGTCTTGCTTTGGCGCGTGTTGGAGGCAGAGACTTTTGCTCCAGCCGTTAGGACTGCCTCTTCAACAGGCGGAATATCTTCAGCCGAGCCATCCAACTCGAGAACCGCGATGGTATTAACGGGCTGGAGGTCATATTTGCCAAACACCAGGGTAATTGCCTTTTCATTCTGCTGAGCCTGAACCTGACCGCCGTTGAGCAGCCGGGCTTTCACCACCTTTTTGCCGAGCGCCGGCAGGGTCAGGCTGTTGTTGGTATCGGTCCGAAAAACGTGCAGATACACATTGTTGCCTTTGCAGGTGCTGCCATACCAGGTGTTGGGCTTGAAAGGCCCGCCGCGAGTGCCATAGATGCTTTCGCCGTAGCACTGAAGCCAGAGCCCCAGTTGACGAAGCTGATCCACCAGCCGTGGCTCGAACCGGCCGTCGGGCATCGAGCCGATACCCAGGAGGAAATTTCCATCGCGGCATGCCGAGTGGACGATATCCATAATCCACTCGTTCAGGGGCCGATAAACGTCACGGGGCTTCCAGTACCACGTGGCGCCCTCAATACCGGCAACGCGGCAATACTCCCAGGCGATGTCACGATTGAACCGGGGCACCGAGATCTCCGACTGGGCGTAATCGCCGGCCGATTTTCCATCGGTAACGAACCAGGTGGGGTTGTCGAGGCCACGGTCGTAGCAGGTATCGATGCGATGGCTCAGGAGTGCATCGGGTTGGAGGGTGCGCATGTAGGCGTAGAGATCAGCGCCGCGGGCATGAGTCCAACTGGGCGCCCGCTGGTCAAACCACCAGGCCAGGAATGGCCCGTAGTTCAGGGTTAGTTCCTTCATTTGGGCTTTCAGATGCTTCACATATCGTTCGAAGTCCGGCTTGGCATCTGGCGGCAAATGGTAGGCGCCTGGCTCAAGGCCCTTCCTTGGCCCGGCGGCGTAAACCGGTTCGCCGGTGGCCGGATCCAGGTCATTGGTCCAATCGGGGTGCAGGAAATTCTCGATTGCATAGTAGGGACAGAACTCCAGGCGGCTTTGGCGGCAAGCGGCGACCAGCTCGCCGACCACGTCGCGTTTCAAGGGCGTATTCATCACGGTGCGTGTAGTCTCTTTGCTATCCCACATGCAGACGGCATCACCATGCTTGGTCGTAAAGACAACGTATTTGAAACCGGCCTGCTGGAACAGTTGCACCCATTCCTTGGCGTCGAACTGTTCCGCGCGGAAATTCCTGGGGTCATCCAACCCGGACAACACCTGGGGGCTCCAATGGATGAAAACGCCGACGCGCAAAGCACGCCAGCGGCTGAGTGACTCTTGTGGAGTTTTCAGTCCGGGGTTGAGATCTCCACCACCCTGCGCGAACACCGCACGCGTGAGCAGCAGAAGTAAGCCTGTCGCCTGGAAGAGTTTCATTGTTCGTTTTTGGGCCGCACCGCACAGCCAGCACGCAACATTCGATGCCTGCGGCGCGCAAAAAGCAAACTATTATAAGTTTCCAGGGACCCCAATACGCCGCCTGCGGCCCCGGCTGAGCCAATCCGTGCTCCGAAAGCCAAGAACGAACGGTAGCAAAGGACATTTCAAGCCAAGCAAGGGTCAGGTCAACGCCAGCGGCACATTCTGCCTTCCTCATTCTGCATTCGGCCAGGAGTTTGGGCGATTCAGATCGGTCAACCCGAAGGGCCGCTAGCGGGTGGCCCGGTTGGGCCGAGGCGGAATGCGGCTGAGAAAGGGGTCCGAGCGACGTCGGCAACAACACTTTATGAAGGGCGCATCCTTCGGGCACCCGTTTCGGCACAAGCGGCGGGTCTCCATCCCAGTGCCGATAGGGATACGTTTTCATATAGTCTTGTCTCTCCCGCCTGATGAGGCATTCTCGGGTCATGCCAATGGCCAATAGAGTAATCGAATGATGCCTATGAAAACAAAATTGAGACCCGGCCTAGCGCTCCGCCCGCTTCGCGTGCTGTTTCCGGTTTGCGCTTTGTTTGGATGCCTGGCCCAGGGCAGCCTGGCACTGGAGACTCAAGTCCAGGTCCTGGCCAGGGTGGAGGTAACCGCTCCAATCACGGCACTTGATCTGCCGATTCATGCCTGGCTCCAGGATGCGTTGGGGCAGGAGTATCTTCTGGTCATTTGCGCGGAATCCCGTCTGGCCAAGTCCACCTGGCCCTATCGAATCCTGGACTCAGATGCGCGAGCGGAAGAATATGTCCTGGCAATCCCCAGACGTGCGGGAGCAAGAACTGCCGCAGCCGAGCGATATTCGGTTGTGCATGACGACGGCCTCCGGTTAGTCATGCGCGTCACGCCGGGCCGGGCCGAGGAGCTGGCCGGCATGGGTTATGCGATACAGCGGCTGAGCCAGGAGCCCATCGTCTGGCGGCGAGCGCAGCCAGCGGGCGAAGGGATGCCGGAACAAAGGAAGGACCTCGAAGGGTTCAGTCCGAATCCGCTGCTGGGCCAGATGGTGAGCCGGGTGCAACCGTCCGATTTGCTTGCCCGTCTGAGACGGGTCAGTGGCGAAGAACTCGTGGTGGCCGGCGGCGATCCGTATGCGATCACTACCCGCCACACGGGCTCGGGCCTTCCGGTGCGGAAGGCGACTCAGTTTGCGTATGAACGCCTGCAGGCGCTCGGTCTCGATACGCGCTATCACAACTGGAGCCACAGCGGATATACCAATCGAAATGTAATCGGCGCACAGCCGGGTACCGCTCGCCCCAATGAAGTAGTGCTGATTACTGCCCACCTGGACGACATGCCGGCAGGGGTGCGCGCGCCAGGCGCGGATGACAATGCCAGCGGATCCGT
>SESF01003014.1_pt1 | contig 15459 bp, 10 predicted proteins | sample 3171521 | NCBI WGS metagenome assembly SESF01 (sample SAMN10866945, study PRJNA518727) | freshwater metagenome | biome: subpolar coniferous forest; feature: holomictic lake; material: water; isolation source: holomictic Lake 227, 6 m and 8 m depth | place: Canada: near Kenora, Ontario | collected...
ACCCTGAAGGTAGATGGGAAAGCCAAGCATCAGTTCAGGACGGGCTGGAATCTGAATATTAATCTTTGTAGCGAAACGATTGGCCTTGGCCATCTCAGACACGGCATATACAAACGCGTGCTCTGACCCACGTATCATTGGCTGGTTGATGACTCTGGATCTCTGACCATACTTAGAAACCAAGCGCAAATCAATCCACTGTGTCTGTGGCTGAATGGCCCGATCAGCACTCTGGATAAGGGGTGAGTAAGATCCAATAACAATCGTATTAGTCAACTGAATCTGAGATTCGTCCTCGGATATTTGCTCGGATAGAATATCTATATCATTGATGTTAAAAACCGCATCAGCGCGGGTATCCATGTTATAGAAGGGGGGCTTAAAGATCACATTTCCACTCAAGTCTTGATAGAACTCGTAGCCAATAACATTGGCCATCTCAACAAGTACATCTAGACGCCGTTTGTTTTCATCCAAGGTGAATAAATCGAAGGTGCCAATCTGGAAAAAGGGAACATAGTTAGCAATCGCCCAGTCTTGGAGGAAGATACTAAAACGTCCTGTTTGAGAATCCTGCGGATTTTTAATAGAGAATCCGTTGGAGCTAATGATATCAAAGATGGAGAGAGGTCCCACATTTTTGGGGGCCTTGGAAACTACTGAAGCCGATGGAGTAGCCGTTGTGGGCTTGGCAGAGGCGTCTGTAGGAGACGCTGCCGCTGTTACCTTAGCCACCTGATCCAGAGAAGCCTGAGACTTAGCCAGTTCAGCTTGCTTAATAACTATCGAAGCGTTAATGGCATCCAACTCTGCGCTGGGAGCCGTTATAAGATTAGTAAGGGCTTGCGTTAGTGTGTCTAGGAAGATAGGTCCAGCGTCCATGTAGGACTTTACATCGGATATCTGGGTGCTGTAGAAATAATAGTCAGAGCCACTCATCACGGTGATACTCGGAATAACCGTCTGAATCAACTCAATATCAGATTGACTGAGAGCCGGGTCACTACCTTGGGATCGTGATGCAGTTAGAAGAATTTTAATACCTTGCACCTGTTGGGTAAGGCTATCTAGGTATGTTTTTTTGATACCTACTGAATCAGTGAGGGCTGAAAGTTCGTTTGTTCTCGCAGAAAGGTCTTGCTTGAGAGGAGTTTGATCAAAGGAGGAGGGTGGGAGTTTTGCTACTTCAGCGGCCACCGAATTCTTAACCTCAGCAATAATTGCTGCCTGGGCCTCACTCTCATTGGTCTTACCTGTTACGGGGTCATAATACCCAAGGCCAAAGAATGTCGTGCGCTTCTGAAGCGATTTAATTCTATCGTTCCAAACACTCATGGACCTATTGGCAAGCTTACCAAACGCAGTTGTCTTAGAAGTGGTGCCTGACTGAGCTTCAAAGAAAGCGGTATCAGCCGAAGCTCCTACTGCCAAGTTAGTGACATTGAACTCAGTTGCCATACTCACAAAGGACGAGTAGATATTCAGAATAACCTCAAGGGGGTTACCCTGAATACCTGGACTCGCGTAGGGGTTGATATCGGTTAATTGGTCGGCTGGGCCTAGCACACTCAAGTTATTACGGAGGTGGGTAAGCTCAAACACACGTAAGGCTGGGGCACAATTCACTACGATGGAGTAATCACCTTCCTGCCATTCAGAAACAATGGAGGCTACCCATCCCCAGAAGATTCTATAGAAACGAGAGCTAGGATACGAGGGACTAGAAGAATCCAGGGTGGACCCATAGAGGGCCGCTTCTGAGTTCAAGTCCGAGGTACCATCAACTAGGAATCTACCCTTTGCATAGACCTCTACCTCATAGAACGGACGGAGAATGAATCTTCCTCCGAGTCCAACAAAGTAATACTCCAAATGGCGTGGGATATAGAAATTTAGTGTGCACATGTGCTGGCGATCCATTCCTGATCCGCCATTGGCTGAAGTGAGCCAGTCGTTCAAGTCAAAGGAATCACCCAGCCACGTGGTTAGAATTCTAGATTTATTAATGTAAACTAGTAAGTCAGGTGCAAGTCTGAGCTTCGGGAGTTGCTTGTAATTCTCACTAAAGAAGAAATCATAGGCTGGATTATGCGTGTTTACAGCAGGGGATGGAGCCGTGGCAGGTTGTGGGGTTGCTACGTTAGTCTCGGCTGTGGCGGGAACCATACCTGCAGCTTGGTCTGCTGCAGCTAGTGAATCGGCATCCTGGGTAGATGCCGGGGCACTCGGAACTGTTGCGGGTGTAATGTCAGGTAACGCACCTGTTCTATCAGGGATGGGCGCGGGTAGATCAGTTAGATTACCCGATCCTGTGGTGGTAGAGGGCAACCCTAGACTCTCAGTAACCTGGGTAGGTGTGGAAACTGGTGCGCTCTTAGCTGAGGCTGCATCCTCAGGTGAAATCTCTGACAGGACATAGACCGTCTTATCAGGGTCTGTATAGACCTCAGAGGGCTTAATACCTGAAACAGTGGCATTGAGCAAATCCTGGGTTCCAAGTATTTTTCTTGCTAGGGCGTCTCTACCTGCTGCAAACGCAATCTTTCGCTGCAGCATGACATCATCGGAAACATTAGTAGGTTCTGATGTAACTACCGCATAAGCACCGGGGTCATACCCAGGGGCAACCCACGCAGGGGCACCTGTGGAGGTTTTTACGGGAGGCGTTGCCGCAGTAGCGGCCTTAGCATCTGCCAAGTCTTTCGTGGCTTTAGCCAGGGCTTCTTTAGCCGCGAGATCCGCTTGCTCAGCAGCCTTCACCACGGCCAGAGTGCGTTCTACTTCCGCACTCAAAGATGCATAGTTAGGGTCCGCAGTCTGGGCTTCCTTCAATAAAGAATCCCATAGTTTTTCAGATCTATCTACCGCAGCTTGGTATGCTAGGTCTTGATCTCTCAGATAAGCAAGGACTGAATCACTTGCGTTTTTCTTATATGTAGCTTTTAGCTTAGCGATAACGTCAGGTGGTACGCGGTCTATGTCGGAGGTATCAACCGTTCTATTGTAAAAGGTAAGACCCATTGGCCTAAGATGTTCTGCTGGATCACCATAGTATGGGTTACCCTCCTCTACGCTCCAACCCACATAGGCTGGCTCATCACTCCAAGTATGAGAGTCTCTACCGCCTAAAGCTCCGAACCAAGTGGTCCCCGGTTTGGGTTTAACTCTCTTAATAATAGAGTTAAACCCTTCAGGGATGTAGGTGTCTTTCTTATATACGGCGTCTTTATACGGAGTGTAGGAATCATTATATGCCGCCAAAGCCAGGGCTGATTCACTTGTAGCCTTATCATAGGCATCCTGGGCTTGCTGAATTGTAAGGGGTTCTGCCATGTTTATCTACCAGCATTCGGGCTTATTGCGAGGGTTCCCGGTGTACTATAAGTGCAAGTTTCACCTGGAGCGACTTTGATGGTTCCTTGGATGACACCTGGACTTGCTTGCTCGGCCACCGAGATGTACTTAACGGGGGACCCACCTGGAGATACAACTGTTACTTCACGCTGGTTGTCTCTAGCATTGATATCAATAGCAGTTCCATCTGGCCCAGTACCCCAAGCACGTGGCCCAGAATCCCCCATCTGAAGATTGAGCGTGTAACCCCCCAGAGTTAATCTAGTGGTAGATTCTTGAACAGTACGTCTTGGATCCAACGCTATGGCGACATGGTTAGAATCATCGTCAAAGCTATAGGGGAGGGCTGCATTGGCATGGGTGGGGGTATTAGCTCCCGCCGCCATAGTATCACTCTTACCTACAGATTTCATGGCGAGGGATCTTTCGGGCGAGTACCCTCTGGGTACATGCCCCGTGACGGGAGGAGTTGCATGCTTGGAGGCTACGTTATCAATCTTAAATTGATCTGACTCATGGCAAACCCTGAAGGTAAACTCATAGTTCAGTGTGTAGGGATTCTCAGCAACGTCATGGATCTTGAATGACTTGAAGAAACCCCACCACTTCCAACGCTGCCAATCAATAGCCACGTAGCACATAGAATTAATACGTCTCTGGGGGATCTCAGATCCTTGTGATGCGGGTGTTTCCATCCGAGTAGAGACAACCCCAGAGGATGACTTGGATGAGGAATTACTCTTCTCGTCATCCATGAGGTATCCATTATTCAGGAAAAAATTATAAAGCATGAGAAGATTTGAGTAGGCTACAGTAACCGTCTCCCTACTAGTTAACATCTTTTTTGAGTTGTAGAATCCAGCCGTGGTTCCAGAAACGGTCACATCAAACTCTACGGGTCCCGTTGGGTTTACAATAAAGCCTGAACGGGATGCAGCCATTGACATAGAGGTAGATCTAGAGATGCTCACACTCTTTGGGTTGATGAGCAGAGACATTACGAGATTTCTAGCCTCAATACTGAATGACATTCGACTCATAGCATCACCACCACGGAACCCGAGAACGGGTGACTCCTTGGTGGCTCTCCACCGCACACCTTGATGGGTTAGGGTAGGTAGATAGGGGGTGGTAGCATATTTAATATTGGCATCTGAGTTAATTGTGGTTATACGCCCAAGATAACTTATATCAGGGGTGTCATTACTCGGCAGTAGGAATCCAAAGGTATCCCGTGCTTTATTAACCTGACTTAGGACGCCCCCCAAGAAACTTTGGACGGGCCTCAGATTCATAGATGCGGCAATCTTAGTTGCTTGCTGCCCAGCCCAGTTACTGGCTGCATTTCCAACCAGTCCACCCGCTAGGGCACCTGTAAGGGTTCCTATAAAGGGGTTCCCCGTAATACCCCCAAGAGCGCCACCAAGGTCGGCAGCGGCACTCCCTACGGTATTAGCGGCTGTATTGGATGCACCATTTACAAGAGCATTACCCGCTAGCTGGGAGTTACAAAACGACATGTTTTGAGCATTTCCCACTATATTAGTAAGAGCATTCCAGTCTATGGGGGCGGTACCAGCAGCCCCATAGGATGACGTAACCTTGAGATAGTCAGGTAGCCCGGACTTACTCTGACTAGTCATCTGACCAGAGAATGACCCACCAATAGGGCTCATTGGGATCCCCCTGAACTACTCTGGTTTATGGACGGGTGAGATCTCTTACCTGCAGTACCCGAGTTGAAGAAGTATGACGTTCTTTCTGTGGTTCTAGCAATAAAGGTGAACTGGTAAGAAGCCGTGTATGGGTCTTCTTCTGATAAGGTGAAGTTGAAGTTTTGGAAGAATCCTCGATAAATTGTGTCTTTAATCGTCATCTCAATAGGCGTGTTAGCCATTACGTTTCCAGGGGCCATAAATGCTGCAGCATCCGCCACTGTCTTACCCTGCTCAATCAAAGACTTAGCCACACCCTGTTTTCCGTCAGGAGTGGTATACACATCCTGCGCCGTGTATGTTGATGGGTAGATGGACATATTGGGTACTGTGCTTAGGATTAATCCATTATGCTTGAATAAGTCTAGTAACATGCGGAACTTACGAAAAGCTAGGTTCGTTCCCGTTTTCGCAGCATGGTCTGAAGTAACCGCTGGTGGTTTAAATGAATTGTTGGGGGTACTGGTGTTGTTAATGTTCATGGCTGAGAGAGCTTTCCCGGCAACTCCGCCAAGACTGCTCCCTAGTTTATTCATCCCCATATTCAGGAGTCCCTGCGCCTTTTGGTTGAAATAGTCAGAGGTACTATCCAACTCCGAGGCAACATCGGTTAAGATAACTGAAGCGGTTGGATCCCAATCCAAAACGGTGTCGCCCCGACCCTCACCGGGATCTTCTACAGGATACTGCGTGATTCCATGCTCAGATAAGTAGAGCCCTATCTTCCCAGAAGCACTAATGGTAGAGGGCCTAGTTCCCCAGTGATTCTCTACGAAGCCCCCTTTGGACCGCTTGAGTGTAACTGCTTGTTCAACGGCTTCAGAGAGATCCTGAATGAGTGCATATAGTACAAAAAAGGTGGAGCTAGGGTCATTGTTCCATACTTCAGTCAACTGGGGGTTATTCAGAAATAAAGCTGGATCTGGTTTCAATAGTCTAAATGTGGCTATATTTTGGTAGGACCCCGTAACGGGGGTCTCTTCAGATCTCCCCGTTCCGTAGATATAGCCTTGTTTATTAGTCATTCAGTATCCGTTTTGGCAACTGTGGACTTGCCTGGAGTCTGAGCAGCAACTACAGGAGGTGCTCCGAAATTATTAACAACATTTACAAGGTTCTTAGTGGGAGCCTGATTACCTCCGAGGTTGCCCCCCGTATCCTGTAGGATAGCCTTGAAAGCAGCCTTAAGATCATCTGGCAAGGCTTGGAATGCAGCAGCCTGTTCCGTACCGCCCTTCTTTAGGAAGTCAGCACTATACGAGTACTTACCAGTATCCTTATCGAAGTTCATCAAGCCTGCAGAGGTGAGGCCTTGACCCATACTTGTGCCATTTCCACTCCCGCGTTCTACGCTAAGCATGTTGGCAACCTTTTGATCTACCGTCCCCCCGGTACCTGCTGAGGAGTACACGTTTCTCTGGTCGAGTTCAAGGAGACCCTTCTGTTGCTTATCAATGCTCTCGGAAAGTGCCTTACGCTTGTTTTCGTGTTCCTGTAATTTATCTTTCCCCCACCCTTTGGTCTCAGTTTTATTTAGGCTCTCCAGGGATGCCCGATCATTATTAAGATTGGTATCACGCTGTGCACGCTGTGCCTTATAGGTATCTCTTTGCCGCTGCTCTGCCTCTCTTAACTCCCTACCTGCAGCAGATTCCCGTGTAATGGTTTCAGTCTGCCCATTTCCTACGTCCACCTGGACGGTTTCTTGGCCGTGGCCCTTCTCCTTCGCAACTTTCTCTTTAGCCGCCTCTACATCTGAAAGGGCTCCTTGCCATGCATCATAAGCCTTCTTAACTGCGGAGTTACTCGCAAGAACCCCAGAGAGTCCTACCCCTGTCCCCTCTGTACTCGCCTTCATACCCTCTTCATGGGCAGTATCAAATGCTTTGGATGCCTTAGCGGAGCGCCGTGCGGCCATAGCATCCAATTCTTTCGTGGCATCAGACCCCCACTTACCTTTAAGAACTGCAGCAGCGGTTTCGGTGAAACTATTAATATCTTCCAGATCTCCCTTGAAGGCATTAATAATCTTGTCTGCCATATCCGTCTTTTTCTCGGCACTTGCTGCTTGTATTTTTCTAAGCTCTTCAAGCTCTTCCTTAGAGTATTTTACGGCTTCGACAGCAGAGGATGCTGCCTCACTAAGCATCTGTAATTGGTTAACCCCGATACCCTTCGCAGCCAGGGCTGTCTCTAATTCCTTCTTTGCAGTTGGATCTCCATTTGCAGATCGCATAACGAGGGCTTCAGACTCATCCTTAGCGAGGCCAGCCTTCTGAAGAATACCTGCTACTTCCTCCCCCTTTTTAGATAACTGTCTATTTTCTGTGCCGATCTCGCCAAGCGCCAAGGGGTCCGCAGATTTTCTAGTCTTCCCATCTTTATCAAACATCATGCCTGTGATGGTACTAATGGCACCCTGCTGCATAGGCTTCATATTTGTAACAATTTCATCTATATCCTTTACTCCATAGGCCTCAGCCATCTTTTGACGCTGGATTGCAGGTATTTTTCTGAGTTCTTTGAGTAGCTCCTCCTCAGATGCACCACCTTGGAGCTTCTTATTGAAGTCACCCCCCACCTGATTACCCACACCTTTAAGATTGATCATAGATCTTACCGCAACAGGTAGATCTTCCATAACCCCCGCTAATTTAAAGGACCCGGAGCTACCCCCCATATTTGCAGCGTCCTTGGCCTCCTGCATACGGCTAAGGGTCAACTTACCAGATTGGAACTCTTTTTTGGATTCTTCGTCATCTGGATTCGCATCAATTTTTTTCTGCAGGTCTTCTTGATGTTTCGTTAAGCTATCCATAGATGATGAAATGGCTCCCACTATACCCGACTTGTCCCCGGATAGCGCGGACTGAGCCGACACCACCTTTTGGGCATCGGACTGTTTCTTGGGAAGCATAGATTCAAATGCTTTTTTAATGGTCTCAGAGGTGTAGGACCCTGATGCCCCCAATACCTGAAGGAACTTAGAAGTCTGACTAATGGCCCAACCAAATTGCTGTTGCTGATTGGTTGAGTCCCTGGTCATCTTCATAAATTTTTCATTGGAGATACCAGCCGCCGTAGCGGCCTTCGCGGTATTGGCAAAGAAGAGTTCAATGCTCTCGAAGGACATAGAAAGCTCTTCATGGAAGGTAGCTACCTCTGCGGCGGCTTCTTTCAAATCTTTACCAAAGAGTTCGGCTGAAGATGCCGCAGCACGCATGTATTGAGCAGTAGCATTATATTTACTGGGATCCTGGAAGGATGAATCCTGAACGTCAGCATGTATCCTACCCGCGTTCATTCCTGCACTTTGAGCGCCTTGCAACATCTCCATACGCTTTTCAAAAGAGGCATAAAAATCATCAATACCTCCTCCTGTAACTAATTTTTTTCTAAAAGAAGATGCATCTTGGGAGAAGTTGATGGTTCCTAGGTCCCGTCCCTGTGCGAGTCCAGAGGTCCCCCCAAAAGCTCGCACCTCTCTGTATTTCTTGGCCGCATGGTCTACTACCGCAGAGTAAGCCTTGAATGCGGCAATGGCGACAATGGCCGCTACAGCAAATACTCCAGCGGCGACAGCAGCGGCTCCAAGTCCTGCACCTGCGGCTACTCCCCCTGCTGCCAGAGAAGCCTCTCCCACGGCAGCGGCTTCTGCCGCCACAGCGGTGCCCTCGGCAGCGGTTGCTAGTCCAGAGGCTGCTTCACCCGCTGCACTTAAACTTTGTGCCGCTTTTGCTGCTGTAGCTGCGGAGCCCCCTGCACCAGAAATCATGCCTGAGTAACCCTCGGCCCCCTCGGCTCCCTGCAAGCCTCGCATTCTTCCAGCAACTTTGGCAAATAAAGAGGATGGCTTGTACCTGAGATTCCCAGTTCCATCATCTTCTGCGTGATAGCCTAATTTTTTAAAGCCTGCAATTTTCTGTGCGTCAGACATATTACCGTTAATAAGTTTTGCTCGTGCTGCTTCATGGGCTCCTGCCATAGCAGAAAGCCCCCCTGACATACCACCACTTTTGAATGACTTCAAGATATCTAAGGCTCCACCCTTGCCACCAAGTCCTGGTTTGCCGCTAAGACGAGCCTGTCCTTGTTTCTTAATGGTATCCGTGATCTTTTGTTCTTCCTTACCTGTTTTTGCGCTCACCTTCACGGATTCTTCTTTGATTTTAAGAAGTCTCTCATTTATTTTTAGCGCCTGTTCTTCTGTAACCTTAAACTCAACAGCTAGACGGCTAATTTCTTCCATCTCTTTAACATATTTATCCGGATTCTCATCCCACAATTTTTTAACGGAAGCTGCTGCTGCGTCTGCTTCAGCCATCAATTCCGTGAACTTAATCCCAGTAGCACCTACTTTTGCTGCGAAAGCATCAACATCACCTTGGTCTAGACCCTGAACTTGTTGCACCGCTATTGCGGTACTCTGCTTAAGGGCATCCATCTGACTTTGGAGTTCTCGAATGCCTTTCACGGAACTGGCCGTATCAAAGTTGAGCTTACTCCCGGTCTTACCCAATTCAAAAGCGGCTTTATGAGCCTTCATAGCCGAGGATTCAAGCACACCGAGCTTAGTATCAAGGGCGTCCATCATATCTAAGCTCTGCCCTAACTGGTCAGCGTCTAGAATCCCTAAATCCCCCGTCATAGTCCTTTTTAGGCCCATCAACTTTTCATTGAATTTCTCAGTGCCTGCTGCTGCGTCCTGTACGAGGTCATTCTGACGCTCTAGAGTTTTAAGGATACGATCATCCAAAATATCGGACCAAGTCTTCTCTAGGGCCACCTTGATGCGCTTACCACCCGATTCAGTGCCCTTAACAAACTTTGTGAAGTTATCTAGGGAACCTGCTAGCCCCTTGTTCATTGTTGCAAAATGAGTATTTAGACCAACGATGGCCGTATCAAGTTGGCGTATATATTTTACGCTATCCCCAAGACTCGTCAGTGCGTCCTTAACACCGCCTAGCGTTTCTTGTATCTTGTTTAGATCATCGTTAGTAGTCACTTAGTCCCCGTCACTCAGTTATTTGATCTGGATCCAAGTGTGGATCGGCTTGCTTTGTGACTTGAGCCCCTATTTGAACTAAGTCTGAAGCCGGGGTTAGACTTGTACCTGCAACAATCATCTCATCACGAGTTAACTCAGAGAACGCTTGCGTGTTCTCTGATAAAAGGCGTTCGTATTCTTTAGCCAGTGCACGCTCCTCAAGAGTGAAGAGATCTTCTTGTGCAAAGGGGAGCATATACTTATATATCTGATCCTCTTGGTGCTTGGACCAAATCTTGAAACAAATATCTATCAGGCCTTTGCTCCAACTGAGAATCTTGGTCTCAAGATAGGAAGCTAGGGGCGTATCGGTAAGGATACTCTCCACACGCCCATGCTCATCAATACGCTCCTTGGGAACTTTCACAGTTGCCTGTGGTTCTAGTTTATTCCCATTTAATTCGCATATCGTGTAAGATAGGACTTTTGTCTTATAACTATAGATATAAGCAGGGCCTCTAAATTCAGCGGCGTTGGTGCGACACTCGACCTCTTCTTCCCCCGTGAGGGTGCGAAAAGCAATGGTAAATCCAGAAAAAATCTCGAAAGTCTTAGTTTTATCTAGACCCGCATAGGAGCATTCTTCAAGGAAGTCTAGAATTTCTGCTGAGAGTGGTGCTGCTTTAAAAGCCACAAGGCCTCCTGACTAAAGGGTTATCTATTTAATTTCTTCTGTCCTAGTTATTCTTTGAGCGGGACTCCACTCAAAAGATTGATCAGTCTCATTATAGGGATCCACGCCCTGTACTAATAGGGCTCTTCTCCGAGTCTTGCTTATGCTATCTACAACATCGAGAGAGAATTCAAGAGTTTCCGCAGCTTGTTCCTGCTGTATCTGCTTAATTTTACTATGCATGGACTGGATTTCTTGAACGGAAGCGTAATGAGAGCCCCCTTCAAAAGCATCTGTGGAAGTAGCTTGGGGGGTAGTCTCAACTTGCTTCACACGCATTTTATCTGAAAGAAGTTGCTTACGTTTTTGAAGTAGCTTAACCATTAAGTCATGATAATCCAGCTTGCCCTTTATAGCATTCTCGGCAACATTAACCAGATCTTCCTGAGAATTTTCACCTGGGACAGAGAACGAGCCATCAGCCTTAGTTTCAACTGGCGGGGTTTCATTAAATAGAATATAATTGATTTGTTTTTGTCGGGCCTGATGGAGTTCAAAATTCTTAGTTTGAATATTATTAGCAAGTTCTCCAGATAGGCCTGCAATCTGCATTACAAGAGTTTCATCCGCATCCATGCGTGCCACAGCACGCTCCTCGATTAAGCATTCATGGGCAAAGGTATCAATAAGTTCATTGGGTGGGATATCCCCAGTTCCAGGTATTCCTGTATAACGAGAGTCCCACCAATCACCTCGAGTCTTCCAGAGATCCCAGAAGTCGTGAGTGATCTTGATATGCGGCATGGCTTCCACGTAGGGAAGCATAGATTCTACGTAAGATTTAATTTTCAAGAGTACCTCATAAAATAGAGGCACCTCTAGGTGGTTCATGGCTAACACGTATGCCATTACTTCAGGGGGTGGGGGGAATTCTTTGAGAGCCCAAGTGTTATTAATAGACACAATAGATGCAGCACAGAAATAGCGTTCCCGTTCTAGATCATCGGGTATAATCGAAGCTAGGTTAGAAAGTTCCTTAGAACTTAGATATCTGAGGACCAACTTGTCATCACCTATAGATCCTGTAACGGTAAATAGATTTCGTGTAATAATGGGCCAGGATACGTTCAGAATATCAGCAAGAACAAAACTTCGTGAGGGTTTCTCCACGGGTTGGATATAAACGGGTTCCTGGTCTTCATCTGGATTTAGTTCGTCTTCCAAGTTTACTTTGTCTAATCCGCGCAAAACTACATCAAGATTTTCGTCTACTCGTCTTTGCATTAGGGCTTCATCTTGTAGTTCTGCTTGTGCAGCCAAGGCTAGAGTTTCAACTATATTGCGTTGCTCGGTACCTAATCTATCCTCTAGAGCCCTAGCTTGTTTCCAGTGGGGCTCCCCAAATAAAGCTGGGACTGAAAAGTTAAAGTGCCTGAAATGGAACGCTAGCGACACCCTATCAAACGCGGTTTGTAGCTCAATTAACTGCGGGGAAGTTAGGCGTGATATAACGGCACGAGCTTCATCAATGGAGACATTGATGATCCTACCCTTGGCAGAAATGGTTCTAACATAGGATGCAACACGAGCCAAGGGGTCATCCGGGTTTTTACGGATAAACGCGGCTGCTTCCCAGAATGAACGGGCTTCCAAATGCCATGTGATCCCAGCAACTTCAACCGTGATATCTTGCAATTCCATAGTTTCCAAGTAACCCTCAGTGTAAAATACACCTATTAAAGTTGGTTACACGGATTAGAGGGGTAGCTGAGAGTTTGGAGTCTGCGTGGTAATGGGTTTAGGCTGAGGTACTGGCTGAGGTACTGGCTGAGGTACTGGCTGAGGTACTGGCTGAGGTACTGGCTGAGGTACTGGCTGAGGTACTGGCTGAGGTACTGGCTGAGGTACTGGCTGAGGTGTAACCACCCCGGAATCCGTATCCACAGCTAGGTCCACTTTCTTAGATGCAATAGCAGAAATAGTACTGATACCGGCCATAGAAGCAATAAAGAGGTAATCCATGGGGGTGAATACGTAAGTTCGATTTGTGTATACTCGGTAGAAGTGATCCACCCAGAAGCATACAAACGACCCCCCGCCCCAAATAAGATTCACAGCCTTATGGGATGAATGCGGGTTATCACTGTTAGACAGGTCTTTAAAGTATTGAATGGGGCTAAGAGAAAATACGCGATGAAAGATATCAAGGCCAGACGAAACCATAGACTTTAAGGACTTCCCTATACTCTTTAGCATACTCCCCCTACTAAAACAAAAACGGGGCGATAAGCCCCGTTTTTCTCTCTCTGTGAGAGTGTATTACTCGCCTAGGAAACGCTGCGAGCGATAGGGGGAATCCAAGCCTGAATCAATGAACTGACCGTATACAGAATCCTGACCATCAAAGATGTCAGATACCTGGATACCACAGTTCTCAGTTACAACCACGTTCTCGTTGTTGAATCCGTAGTCATAAGAATCCATCCAGCATCCCTCAAAGATGGTAAAGATGGCTCTCATGTTGTTGGGGGCAGCAGTATTGTTCTTACCACCCTCTGCGTTCTCGGGCACGTAACCAGCAGACTGACCAATGTCAGAAGCCTCAGCAGCGATATCAGAGAATACAATCTCCTGACGAATATCGAAGGGCCATCTATGGTGCTTGAGAGAGCGAACGAGACCAGAAGACCCAGCCTTGTAGCCGAAGGTCTGCATCAAGTTCTGCAAATATAGAGCTGTGCGGGTAACCGTGATCTTTGCAGCTTCAGTATTGCCGGGTACTAGCTCAGCAATTTTGTCCCCGAAACCAATACCACGTACCGTATCAACTTTACGGCTCTCAGTTACCTTGAAATCACCCAACACCCCGATAATACGAAGACCCTTTTGGCCAACCTGGGGGGCGTAGATGCGATTTCGCTGAGAGGTTACCGTCTTGGTTTGCCCTGAGGCTCCCTGACGAAATAGATACCCCGTGTCTAGTGCCATATGAAACTCCTTGTAGTGTCAGCATCCTATTTTGTAGGATCACACTGGGTGATATTCTCACCTAGTTAAAGGGAAACTATAAAAATGTCAGAGGTAGAAACCTCTACACTAAAGGAGAATTATATTCCACGGTGCCTGAGAACCCACACTCCAAACATTTATAGAAACCCATAACTAAGTCACCAACGCAACTAGGGTTGTGATCGTGATGCTGTGGGTTGGGGCAGGTGCACAAGAAAGAATGACCTGTAGAAGAGGGTATGATGACTTCTACGGGACCTCCTTTCACTGCCATCAGAGAGTCTTGAATTGTTTTGAACGGAATCATCATAAAACTCCTTTTAAAGCAAACGAGCCCCAATCGGGGCTCATCTACTAATTATGTGAAATTTTTGTTAATCCTTTTGCATGTCATTTGGATCCCATTCCGTCTTACCACCAACCATTGCTGAAATCTGCTTAGCAAGTTGCTCTAACTCGTAGGCATGATCCTGTGTTGCTCTAGTGGTGTTAGGGGGATCTCCTGCTTCATTTACATTGAGTTCGGAAGCTTTCTTTACACTGGCAACCTGCATGTGACCTGATAACTCACCAGCTAATGCTGCTAGATCGTCAATAGGCTCTTCTTCATCTGGGGCAGTGGTAATTCTAGCAATAAGCGAGTCTACCGAGTCACCGGGTGTCCAATGCATTGTCAAAAGATCCGTAATGTCCTGGGCGTCAAGATCTGGATAGCGATCTTCCATCTCTACCTGAGCCTGATTCATTACTTCTAGATGGGCATCCTCGATGCCTGGAGCATCCGGTCCTGGGAATGCAGCTACTTTTGCACTCTTGGCCTTTGACACATCCTTAGGTGCAGAGATCTGTTCTGCAAGGGCTGGGGCATAACCGACATCATCTTTATGATCTGCGATGGCAGTGTCAGTGTTAGCTTGAAGTAGAGCGGCTCTATGAAGACTCGCAAGTCTCTTGCGCTCCTGAAGCACCATCTGTTGGAGCCAAGGTTTATCTACTGCTGCGATCTTTAGAGCCATTTCTTACTCCTTTGTCTGTACCACACGTGTCAGTATCCTTTTTTACAGGACCATACTAACTAAAGAGATTAATCCAATAACATGTCGTTAGGATCCCACTCAGTTTTTCCGCCAGTCATTGCAGCCATCTGCTTGGCAAGCTGCTCAAGCTCATAGGCATGATCCTGTGTTGCTCTAGAAGTGTTGGGGGGATCCCCGGCCTCATTTACATTGAGTTCTGCAGCACTTTTGTTAGAGCCCACCTTGATATCTAATACTGTCTCGTAGGTCTTCTCGCCCTCTGCTAGACCCTCTTCATGGATCTCTACGGCGTAGCCCTCGGGATCATTGGGGGACTGGTCAGCTACCTTTACGAGGGCCGCATGATGAAGCCCCGCCAAACGGCGGCGTTCTGAAAGAACTAACTGCTGAAGCCAATTTTTATCTACCGCTGCTATCTTAAGCATATATGCTCCTAATCACACTTGGGGCTGTTGGGGTTGTTCTTACAAAACTCTAAGTTGTGTTCTGCTTCCTTTTCTGCTATTTCTGGGTGATCACTAGTTGATGTTATGGTGTTGTAGGCCATTCTAATACCCAGCATCTCCTCAGAAAGCTTTGGGAAATCAAAGACCAGTTTAGAATCTTGTTCACAACTGCATCCCTTGCAGGCTTGATGGACAGAAGACAGGTGGTCGTTATCCCGATCTAATTGCTGCTGCT
>SESF01032030.1_pt1 | contig 15429 bp, 11 predicted proteins | sample 3171521 | NCBI WGS metagenome assembly SESF01 (sample SAMN10866945, study PRJNA518727) | freshwater metagenome | biome: subpolar coniferous forest; feature: holomictic lake; material: water; isolation source: holomictic Lake 227, 6 m and 8 m depth | place: Canada: near Kenora, Ontario | collected...
ACCGTTTGTTTCTTCTCATCATAACCATAGAAATTAGTTACATCCCAATTTCCTTTGGTCAATTGTTTCACAGGAGTTCCATTTATTTGATATTGATAAATATGGCGGTAACCGTCTTTTTCACTCAATACAAAAAAGTAATTATTGTCTGTAGTGAATTGAATATCATCAATATTCTGATAATCGGTATAATACTTATCTTCCTGTTGAAGAATTAGTTTTGACAAAGTAGAACGTGGATTGGCATAATACATATCCATTTTTGTCTGGTTGCGGTTCAGTTTGAAAATGGCAAGCTGATCAACCGAATTTGTCCATTTGATACGTGGAACATAAAATTCGCCATCATCGTCGCCCAGTTTCATTGCTTTGATGGATTTGTAATAATCGTCGTATACACAAACGCTTACCAGTGAATTATTTTGACCGGCTTTGGGATACTTATAGCTGTAAAAATCAGGATAAAGATTCAATTCGTCTTTGTTTTCAGGTTTGCTGAGGTATTTGCTGAATGAATATTGAGGAACTTTCGATTCGTCGAACTTTACAAAAGCTAGTAGTTTACTATCAGGACTCCATTCAAAATAACGGGTTTTATCAAATTCTTCTTCATAAACCCAATCAGGTGTTCCGTTAATAATACTGCCAACTACTCCGTCAGAAGTAATCGGAATCTCGGTATTGAATTCCAGCTTTCGCATAAACAGGTTATTTTCACGGGCAAAAGCAATATAGTGACTATCAGGTGAAAAAAGTGGCACTTCCTGCGGTCCGTTTTCCGAAAGCGGAGTGAGTTCATTTCGTTTTATATCGTAAATATAATAATCAGCGGTAAATGTGCGACGGTAACGGTATTTTACATTGGTGTAAACCAGCATTTTGGTTTCATTCGGGCTGAATTCGTAACCGGAAATTTGTTTGATTGGTGAGTTTTTAAGCCTAAAAATACTGAAAACTGTATCAAGTGTGGCACCGGTTTTGTAATCGTATTTTACAATGGCTTTATTTTTAATTAGCACACTGTAATGCTCTCCATCATTCATAGAATGTAGCATTTCCACTGTTTTTGCTTTGTATTTACCATCGAGTATGTCGTACAGAAGATTGGAAAACGAAAAATTTGCTGCGAGTGTTAAAACAAAAATGAGTGTGAAACGTTTCATTATAAAAGGAGTTTTGATTTTGACCATTTTTTTTCGACACAAAAATAACGCATTAAATGGTTTAAAATTGAATCTGACCTAAAAGTTTTCAGTCCGTTAACAAAATAGCGTTGTAATTCATAAAAGTGCGAATTTTAAAGCTTTCTGATTATGAAAAAAATAAGTGATTTTTTTAGTTCTCCGGTACCTTACGAAACTGTTGGACTTTGTCTGAGTGGAGGTGGAGCATTGGGTTTTGCACATATCGGAGTTATACAGTCGCTCGAAGATCACGGCATACAGCCTACACATATTGTCGGTTCAAGTATGGGTGCTATTGTGGGAACGCTTTATGCAGCGGGTTATTCGCCCACTCAAATGTTGCAACTGATTAAAGATGATAAGCTTTATAAAGTCACCAAACTCATGACTTTTCATCCTTCATTTTTTAAATCAGGTTTATCTGATCATAATTTGCTCCGTTCGTTGATTCATGAACTCATTCCCCACAACAGCTTTGAAGGGCTTGAGAAAAAGATGCACGTTTGTGTGGTAAATCTGAATATAGCTGAATGGGAGATTATAGAAGCCGGCAATGAACTCGATAAATGGGTGGCGGCATCGGCTAGTATACCCGGTATTTTTGAAACTGTCAGCAAAGGCGAAATCTATTATGTTGATGGTGGTTTACTTAATAATTTGCCGGCACAAGGAATTACGGAATTTTGCAAGACGATTATCGGTGTGGATGTCATTCCACATAAAGTACCGGCTCAACTTAAAAAACCGATTGACACGCTGGCTTTTTCTATTCGGGCTATGCAACATCAAAATTCCAAAGAAGGGCGTGATTTGTGCCGTTATCTGATTGAACCGCAGGCTATTGAAGAATTCCACGAATTTAGTTTCGATTCGTATCAGGCTATATATCAGTATGGTTATAGTGCTGCAACAAAATATATAGTGGAACATCCTGAAATGCTACATTTGAGAAAATAAATCATTCAGCATTTAGCAATTCGATTTGGAATTTTGTCCCCTCATTTTCAATTGTAGAAAATGTAATCGTTCCGCCAGTTAGTTCAATAATATTTTTGGTAATGGCCAACCCGAGTCCCATTCCGGTAGATTTAGTCGTAAAATTTGGGGTAAATAGTTTGTCTCGCAACGCATTTTCAATTCCAATACCGTTGTCAATTATTTCAATAATAATTTTACCATCAACCACTTTCAAAATGACAGAAATCACTCCTTCACGGTTATCTGGGATGGATTGAATAGCATTTTTCAGCAAATTATTGAATACCTGCACCATTTGTTCCGGGTCGGCAAACACGAAAATATTCTTTTCTGCTCCCTCATAATTGATGTGAACATGTTCGTTATTGTTTGCAAATAATTGAACAACAGAGTATAATCTTCCTGCTATATCAATCCGTTCAAAATTTGCTTCAGGCATTCGGGCAAAATCTGAGAATGTGCCTGCAATGCGCGATAGATTGTCAATTTGCTCAATCAGCATGGCTGAAGATTTCAAAAAATAATCATCAAATTGCTTGTCATCCAGTTTTTTTGTGCGTTGAAGCTGCTGAATGGTCAATTTCATTGGAGTAAGTGGATTATTTATTTCATGTGCTACTTGCCTTGCCATCGATTTCCAAGCCGATTCACGCTCCGATTGGGCCAGTAAGCGAGCACTTTGTTCCAACTCGTCTACAGTCCGGTTATATTGAATCACTAATTGACCTATTTCGTCGTTTAACGAGTAAACTATCTTCTCATTCCTCCGTCCCAAACGCATTTCTTTCAGCTTAGTTTCTAGCATATTAAGTGGCGCTGAAAGTTGTTTTCCGATAAATAAACTCAACAATATGGCAAGCACAATGATGATTAAATATATATGAATAATCACTGACAGGAAGCTTTCTATCTCGATTTTTATTTCGTCCTGACTAAAAAACTGTGGAATAGAAATGAACCCGATTTGAGCGAAATCTCCGTTCACAAAATCTGTATATCCGCTCAAATACCTTAGTTTTCCAATGTGTTCGTACTGATTGAAATTTGAATTGTTTTTGAAAAATGGTATTGGGGCTATACGAGTACTGATAAGGTTTTTGTTGAAAATAATAGCTTGTGAACTGCCAATCAACTGACCATGATTGTCATACACATGAATATCGGTATGATATATATACGAAAGATCCTGCAAATCAAAATTCAATGTCTGCGAGTTCTGAGCATTCAAATCCTGATTCCAGTAATACAAATCCTGTAAAGCCTTTTGAATATAGTTTTTCTTGCTTTCCAAATTTGCAATTTGTTGTTCACGGTATTTTTCTTCAATAAAATTCACCGAAACGAAAAAAATACCTATAAAGCTTACAATTAGTAAAGCAATAAAAGTAAATTGAAATTTGGTTGTTAATCCAAGTTGGTAATCCCATTTATGCCGAGCGAGAAAGTACATCCAAATTAGTAGGCTGCAAACAATAAAAAAGGCCAGAAAAGTGTATAGAAAATACAAAAAATGAGAGAATGGTTCAAAGAAATCACGCTCAACAATAACAATAAATGTGTTTGAATTAGGCTTGTAAACGAAGTGTTGTCTATCATTATAAACAATTTTAAAAAAGTCAACTTTATTACCCGGAATCCACTTAGAATCAGCAGGGAGTTCCACTTTGCCCGAAGAAAACACTAATCGATTGTGCTCATATTTGGCAATAGAGATATTCAGTTGAGTCTGAATATTAGCAGTCGTTGCAATAAGCAAATTAGGAAAACTATAACTTTTAAAATTACGCCTTGGATAAAATTCCATGAAGAAATAAAGCGAATCAACTTCTTTTACATTGGCATGAAACTGACCAATATAAGTCATGCTATTTTCGTTAGCCGTAACGCTATAAAAATGTGTTTTCTTAATCCGGTTTCCTGCTTTGGAAATGAATTCAGCATACTCACTGTAAGTCTGTGAATGCACATTCACCACATTCAATCGCATATCATATTTACTCCAAAAACCCCGTAGGTAGGTCTTATTCAGGTAATCGTTTGTGATTTGTACTGAATCTTTTTTAATTAGTAATTTTGCGATTTTCTTATCCCTACTTATTTTGACTTCCAATTCTTCAAGTAAAATGTCGGCCATTTGGTCATTTTCTGAACTACCATTTATATAAATGTTCTGAGCCAAAATTTTATATTTATCCAATTTTTTCTCATTACCTATAACGAGTGAATTGTAAACCAGAAAACCACTAAAAATGAGCAGCCATAGAGCCGAAATTGCATAAATATACTTCCGTTTTGGAAATAAAAAGTAAACATAAAACCCAGCCCACAAACCGTTGTACGATAGAGTAATTCGCAATGCATCGTCCGGTGAGATGAACCGACAGCCAATGTACAAAAGCACTCCAAAGATAAGGTCTATCCATATTGCCGGACTATTCTTTTGGCGACTATGAGTTTTGAAAAAAAGCATCGCTAATCCAATACCCCAGATTAAAATAAGAAAATGAATCCAAATGTTTAAGCCCGAAAAGTCATTAAAGTGAAGAATACTCAACTGAATGCTCGAATGGTAAATCAATCCGATGAGGATATAATAGAGCAAAACAAAGGCGAAAAGGCTGAATAACTGCAAGATTGCGGTTTTAAATACCGAGTCTGTAAACCGTATTTTGCTGTAAAAGAAAAACAGACAAATGCTTGAAATAAAATAACCGGTCAATACTGATAGGTGACTTATCGAATTTAAAAATGGATTAGAAGCGTACTGAAATGGCGTGAAAAGCTTATTGGCGAATAATAAACCCGGAATATTAAAATAGAGAAGTAATCCTATAATTATTCCAACGATGCCCGAAAGTAAGATAAATTGGGTTGAATTCAGAATCTTCTTTTTTCTGAAAACCGGAAAATTAGCATATAAAACAAACAGAATCAGAAAAGAAAGCGAAAAAGCAATTAACCCACAAATAGCCCAGTGTTCATTATAAACCGGTGTTTTTGGCAGTGTCAGTGAAAATAAATAAACGTTATTTTGGTCATTAATGGCATATTGGTCTGCTTTGTTGCCGTTTTGAATCGAAATTTGCTTATCGCAACTAAAGCCTTTCGCAAACGAATTTACAAGCTCATCGTTTTCGTACGAATAATTGTTTTTGAGTTTAATTAAAGCAAGAATTCTGGTTGATTCAAACTTAAAAGTTCTGCTTAAACAATACGCATTGGGTAGTTGAACGAATTGCCATGAAGATGAAACTGATAGAAAATTTTTACTGATTTCCAGACTATTATCCGACCAAAATAATAATTGATTTTTTGAGAAAACGTAGTATGAAATATCATTATTAGCAAACGTAAATTGGCTCAACGAATCGACTGATGAGTGAATAATGATGTTTTTTAGCTCTTCAACTGTACTTTCTGCTTCAGCTTCTTTGGAGTTGAGTTGTCGCTGAAAAGTGGAAATATGAATAGCATGTTTTGGCGAATTTTCGTAAAAGTAACTGCATAATAGTCCTGTTACCAGCGTGACAAACAAGATTAAAAATACGATTCGTATTTTTAAAGACAAACTTCTAAATTTGTTTAAATAATTCATTGTCTGCATGTTACAAAATAAATTATTCGTGATGATACGGTTCACCTTTCAAAATAGTCATGGCGCGATAAACCTGTTCGACAAAAATCAGTCGAATCATTTGATGCGAAAAAGTCATCATTGAAAGCGAAATTTTTCCATTGGCACGTTTGTAAACCCGTTCTGAAAATCCATAAGGCCCACCAACTACAAAAACCATGCGCTTTACTGACGAAAGCATCTTTTTTGAAAGAAATTCCGAAAAACCAACCGATGTAAACTGCTTGCCTTTTTCATCCAGCAAAGTCACTTCATCGCTCGAATCCAGCTGTTTAAGAATTAAATCAGCTTCTTTTTCAAGCTGTTCGTTCACCGACATATTTTTGGTGTTTTTCAATTCAGGTATGGTCACAGTTTCAAATGGAATATAGAATTTAAGCCGGTTTTGGTATTCCTCCTGCAATTTAATTAAATGTACATCGTTTGTTTTTCCGACAGTTAACAGAATTATTTTCATTTATATATCGTTGTTTTGACTTTTTGGCTTGTTATTTGATGGTAATAAAATCAATGAAATAATTGCTTACAATTAATTATTTAGTGTATTTTTGCATCATGATTTCAAAACACAAAGCAAATCTGTAACGGTTTGCAAAAATCATACAAAATGAAAACGTTCAAATTTTATCTGCTTTGTCTGAGCCTATTTCTGGCAGTGCCGTTTATTGAAGCTCAATCTGCCGAAGTTTCCTCTGAGATTATTTCTGCATTGAACGAGGGCAATTCCAGCGAGCTTTCCGCTTATTTAAATGCTAATGTTGAACTTGTAATTGACAACAAAAACGACGTATTCAGCAGACAACAAGCTTCAGGTATTATTTCTGATTTTTTCAGAAAAAACCGTGTTTCCGGTTTTCAGTTGCTCCACAAAGGTAATAAAGATTTAGCTAGTTTCGCTATTGGAATGCTAAAAACTTCAAATGGAAACTACCGTGTTTACGTACTTACCCGAAAAAATGAAATTCAACAACTCAGAATTGAACCCTCTAATGACTAACGATTTCGAACAACTTATTTCCCTGTGGTTTGCCGAAGATATCGGCGATGGTGACCACACAACCCTTTCGTGTATTCCTTCCACAGCAATTGGAAAATCTCAGTTAATAATCAAAGAAAACGGCGTTTTGGCCGGTGTCGAAGTTGCCCGCAAAGTTTTTCAGGCTTTTGATCCCGAACTGAAAATGACGGTTTTTATTAATGACGGAGCTGAGGTGAAAGTTGGCGATGTGGCCTTTGTAGTGGAAGGAAAAATTCAATCCTTGCTGCAAACTGAGCGACTAATGCTAAACATTATGCAGCGTATGAGTGGCGTGGCAACACGTACGCGTGAATATGTAAAAGCACTTGAAGGTACTAAAACCCGCGTGCTTGACACCCGTAAAACGACTCCCGGACTGCGTTTGCTCGAAAAAGAAGCCGTGAAAATTGGTGGTGGAGTGAATCATCGAATCGGTTTATATGATATGATTTTGCTGAAAGATAATCACGTTGATTTTGCCGGTGGTATTGCTCAGGCTATTCAACGAACCAAAGCTTATCTGAAAGAAAAAGGAAAAGATCTGAAAATTGAAATAGAAGTACGAAATTTCGACGAGTTAGCTCAGGTAATGGCCGAAGGTGGTGTCGACCGCATTATGCTCGATAATTTTACGCCCGAAAATACCCGAAAAGCGGTGGAAATTATCAATCGTAAATATGAAACAGAATCTTCAGGTGGAATTACGTTCAGTACGTTGAAAGAATATGCCGAATGTGGTGTGGATTATATATCGGTTGGTGCTTTGACTCACTCGGTTAAGAGCCTGGATATGAGTTTTAAGGCTGTGTAGAATATATTTTATTTATTGACGGGGTGACTTCAAGTCACCCCGTCAATGTTTATATGAGCTATATGTATAGTTAGACGCAGTTTTTATTTCATTTAAATTTATTCAGTTTCAAACTTATTTTATTTACAATCAGAAACTTGTCAAAGTCTTGTCGGTTATCAAATTCAGTCGTGTTACTTTTTACTGTTTCTGGATCAGGTATATTTTCATAATCATTCTTTATTACCCAGTATTTAAAATACTTGTCTTCTGTTTGATTTCTATTGTAGCCAGTTTTTGCAATTATCCATTTGCTATTATTCGCAATTTCCAAAACTGTCATTGGAACTATTTCAACTCCTGAAGTGGCGCAACTTTCAGTTTGATAAAGAATTCTTCGGTCAACATTATCATATTCGGATAGATAGATGTTATTTCCAAAATAATTTTCTTTCGCTCCAATACAACAAGAATTAAGTGAAATAGATAAGATTATAAAAGTCAATATGTTTTCAATTCTTTTTTTCATTTAAATTGCGTAAAACTATGTGTTTGTTCAATTGCAAAAATAAACATTTGTCTAAACATAACTCTTACTGTCACAAGAATTTTTCGCATAGCAAAGTGTTTGTTTTTATACGCCTTTGAGTTTTGAGTAAACTTTCTCGTAAGTCGGGGTTGAAATCCCATGTTTCCTGCCAAGTTTTAGCACAATCCCTGTCAATGTGTCAACTTCCGTATTTTTCCCTGCCTGAAAATCACGATGCATGGATGTGGTAGTTCCCACAGGCAGTTTTTCAAATTGATGAATCAGTTTATCAATCTCTGAATTTTCTAAATCAATTCCTTCAGCATTTGCTACGTTGATAAGTTCGGTTGAAATATCCACCAACGTTTGTCGTCTTTCTTGGTTAGTCAGAATTTCACCGTAACTGACATCAAAGTAAGAAGTTAATGAAGCACTGGTGGAAATGAAAAAGAATTTTTTCCAGATTTCAGTAAGAATATTTTCATAAAAACGAGCCTCGATTCCTGCATTTGTCAGGAGTTTTTCAAAATCAAGTAACCGTTCATTGCTTTGATTCTGATAACCAAAAACCAATCTGTGTATATTTCCAGCATTTTCAACAACTCCCGGTTCTTTTATTTTAGCTACAATATAACAACAACCATCCCACACTTCTGTTTCGGGCAAGAGGTTTCTGATTCGTTCGGAGTTGTCGATACCGTTTAGTAAGGGTAGAATAACGGTGTTTGTCCCAATCATGGGTTTGATTTGCTCTACCGTGCTGTCGAGGTCATAACTTTTGGGAGTCATTATAATATAGTCAGCAGTTCCAATTTCCGCAATATTATCAGTTGCCAAGGTTGGAAATATCTGAAAAGTTTCTTTTTCAGTAATCAATTTTAACCCACTTTCCTGGACTATCTTTAAATGCTCACCCCGCGCCACAAAATATATTTCCACTTCAGGATTATTGGCGTAATATTTAGCCAACATTCCACCAAAATAACCTCCTACTCCACCGAGTCCTACAATTGCAATCTTTGTCTTCATCTTCATTTTATACTTTAAAAACCGGGTGCAAAGGTAAACATTTCTGACAAGGGTGGCAAAATTATTTTTTGAACGTTTTTAAACCTTGCGTGTATAACTTATCAAACAATTTAAAAATTACCGTCACATGAAAACTTCAATGAAACTTATTCTCGGGTTGTTGCTTACAGCCTTTTCGCTTCAGGGCTTTGCCCAAAAACCGGAACCAGTATATTCTGTAGTTCGTCAGATACACGATTTCGATTGGTACGAACAACAAGCCAAAGCGTGGAAACAGGAAATTGATCTGGGAACAAAAGACAAAATGGCTTGGGTGTATTGGTTTCACGCAAATAGATATGCTGCTTTTGCAGATGCTCAGAAACGAGAAAACATTAAAGCCTCTTATTTTCAGAAGGCACAAGTCATTCTTAAACTAGCGGAGAAAGCTATTCCGAAAAGTTTTGAATTGTACTATCTGAAAACGAAGGACGATACAGGAGGTCATGAATCGGGAGAGTATATCTTGAAAGCACAGGCTTTGAGTCCTTACAATCCACTTATATTGCCAGAACTTATGAATCACTATCAATTTAATCAGGATAAAGCCAATCTGGAGCTTGTAAGTAAAAAATGGATTGAGAGTAATGAAATGCCACAAGAAATAATGACTACGGCTTACAATAATTTAATATCTTTGGAGCCAAATGCAATTTTATTGACAAATGGCGATAACGATACATACCCGTATTGGGTATTGCAAAACGGTCAGCAAATCAGACCCGATGTCATGATTCTGAACATTTCATTGAGTGTGATTGATCCTTATCGGGAGATATTATTCAAAAGCTACCATATTCCGGCTTTGAACATAACTAACGGTTTGGACAAGCGGTCGGAAACAATTATTAAACACGTAATTGAAAATGTACAAGATCGTCCAATTTATGTAACTGTTTTTACCGATCAGGATTTTTATAAATCATACGCTGACAAGATGTATCTGGTAGGATTGTCGTACAAATACAGCAAAGAGCCTTTCGACAACTTAGCCGTCATACGCAACAATGTTGAAAATAAATATTTACTGGATTTTTTGAAACATAGCTTTTATAACAATTATGCTCAAAGTGCAGTGAATCAGATGAACACCGGTTATTTGGCCATTTTTCTGAAATTGTATGAACACTATCAAACCTGTGGGGAATCAGAGAAAGCTTTAAAAATAAAAAATCTGGCAAAAACTGTGGCAGACAATTCAGGCAGTACAGATTGGATGAAATATTTCGAGAAATAAGCCGATGGCGTTGTTTAAAAAGAACTATAGTACAAAGTCCGATGAGGAACTGATGTCGCTGCTCACTCAAGGTGGGCAGTCGGCGTTTGACGAACTGTATAAGCGTTATTCCAAACCGCTGCTCAACTTTTTCTTCCGAATGTTGAATAATGACCGGGAAAAAGCGGAAGATTTGTTACACGATTTGTTTTTGAAAATCATAGAAAAGCCTTATAGTTTCGACGGTACAAAGAAATTCAATACCTGGTTTTACACGCTGGCAAGCAATATGATTAAAAACGAATATCGTAGCCGACAAATACGAAGTGAGCACGAAAAGCAAACACTGGCTGAGAGTAATGAAGTGTTTGAATTAATAAGCGAGAGTTTTGATAAAAATTTATTCAACAAACACCTGGAATCGGAACTCAATAAAATGGACGTTGAGACTAAATCGATTTTTAACCTGCGTTTTGTAGAGGAAATGAGTATAAAACAAATTGCAGAAATAATAAATTGTCCTGAGGGAACAGTCAAATCACGACTGTTTTACCTGACAAAACAGCTTTCGAAAAAATTATCCGTTTATAAACCCGAATTAAACTAATGAATATGGAACACCTTTCAACTATTAATTTCGACAAACTCGAAAAATTGCTTCGCACAAAAAGGTTTGATGAACTTAGCGTTGCAGAAAAACATTGGGTGGAAAGCGTGCTTTCTGTAGAAGAATATGCATCTATGTCGGCACTTTATGCTTCATTCAATGATCAGAAACCAAGTGTTGATATAGAACCCAATCCTGAAATAAAAAACAGACTGGATAACGCTCTTTCAGCTAAAGTTAGACATACTGGTGTATTTCGACTCAGGATGCCCGTTTATCAATCGGTGGCAGCTGCACTGATTTTCTTTTTGGTGGGTTTTGGAATTAATTTGTCACGCCCAGTTGATAAGCAAATCATTCACGATACCGTACAGGTTATCAAATATATTAGTAAACCGGAGACAACAAAAAAAATAGCTATTGAATCCAATCTCACAAAGAAAAGAGTAAAACGTATTATTGCAATTCCAGAACAAGAACATGTAGTAACAAGCCAATTGGACAATACTGTTTCCATACCAGAATCCAATCCTGAGTTAATGCGCCAACAAGAAATTGCCATGACAAATATCAACCGTGTGTTGAATGAAAAAAACGGCACTAGCATGGGAGGAGATACACTATTGCAAAAAATGATGGTTACGGTGTATTAAAAACAAAAACGGACTCACCAAAATGGCAAGTCCGTTTTTCTTAAATAGTAAATGGTAAATGACTTAATAGTCAATCCAAAATTATTCTTCCAACAAAATTTCCATGATAGTGCAAGCTGCTTTCGCAACAGGGCTACCAGGGCCAAAGATGGCTGCAACACCGGCTTTGTAAAGATAATCGTAGTCCTGCGCCGGAATAACTCCACCTGCAATAACGATAATATCTTCGCGGCCCAATGCTTTCAGTTCAGCAATTACTTGAGGAACCAATGTTTTGTGACCGGCTGCCAAGGATGAAACACCCATGATATGAACGTCGTTTTCTACGGCTTGCTTAGCTGCTTCGGCTGGAGTCTGAAAAAGTGGGCCCATGTCCACGTCGAATCCGCAGTCGGCATAACCGGTTGCTACTACTTTCGCACCACGGTCGTGACCATCCTGACCCATTTTTGCAATCATGATACGAGGACGACGACCTTCTTTCTTGGCAAATTTCTCTGTCAATTCACAAGCTTTGATAAAGCTTGCATCGTTTTTAGTTTCTGATGAATACACGCCTGAAATTGTTCTGATTGTTGCTTTATAACGTCCTGCAACTGCTTCGCAGGCATCGGAGATTTCACCCAATGAAGCACGCACGCGGGCAGCTTCAACAGCAAGTTCGAGCAGGTTACCGTTTCCGGTTTTAGCACATTCGGTAATGGCAGCCAAAGCAGCTTGTACAGCAGCTTCGTCACGGTTAGCACGCAATTCTTTCAACCGTTCAATTTGTTGAATACGAACTGCTGTGTTGTCAACTTCCAAAATATCGATTGGGTCTTCTTTTTCCAAACGGAATTGATTTACACCCACAATTACCTGACTTCCTGAGTCGATACGAGCTTGTGTACGTGCAGAAGCTTCTTCGATACGCATTTTTGGAACACCGGTTTCGATAGCCGCAGCCATACCACCCAGTTTCTCTACTTCTTCAATCAACGCCCAGGCTTTTTCAGCCAATTCGTTAGTCAACGATTCAACATAGTAAGAACCTGCCCATGGGTCAACCTCACGGCAAATATCAGTTTCTTGTTGGATATAGATTTGAGTGTTACGGGCAATACGAGCCGAGAAATCGGTTGGCAACGCGATAGCTTCGTCCAACGCATTGGTGTGAAGCGATTGTGTGTGACCCAAAGCAGCTGCCATAGCTTCGATACAAGTACGACCAACATTGTTGAAAGGATCTTGCTCGGTCAACGACCAACCTGAAGTTTGCGAGTGTGTACGCAATGCCAATGATTTTGGGTTTTTAGGGTTGAACTGTTTTACGATTTTTGCCCACAACATACGTGCAGCACGCATTTTGGCAATTTCCATAAAGTGATTCATACCAATTGCCCAGAAGAATGACAAACGTGGAGCGAACGAGTCGATATCCATACCTGCATTTACTCCGGCACGTAAGTACTCAAGACCATCGGCCAAGGTATAAGCCAACTCAATATCAGCAGTTGCACCGGCTTCCTGCATGTGGTAACCAGAGATTGAGATAGAGTTGAACTTAGGCATTTTTTGAGAAGTGAACTCAAAAATATCAGCAATAATTTTCATCGAGAATTTTGGTGGGTAAATATAAGTATTACGCACCATGAATTCTTTCAAAATATCGTTTTGGATAGTTCCGGCCATTTCTTCCAGTTTTGCACCTTGCTCCAAACCTGCATTGATGTAAAATGCAAGGATAGGAAGTACAGCACCGTTCATGGTCATGGAAACCGACATTTTATTCAATGGAATACCATCGAACAACACTTTCATATCTTCAACTGAACAAATAGATACACCCGCTTTACCAACGTCACCTACCACACGTTCGTGATCGGCATCGTAGCCACGGTGTGTAGCTAAATCGAATGCAACAGAAAGACCTTTTTGACCGGCAGCAAGGTTACGACGATAGAATGCATTTGATTCTTCAGCGGTAGAGAATCCGGCGTATTGACGGATAGTCCAGGGTTGCATAGCGTACATTACCGAGTAAGGTCCGCGTAAGTAAGGAGGAAGTCCTGCAGCATAGTTCAAATGCTCCATGCCTTCCAAATCATCTTTTGTATAAAATGGCTTAACCGGAATCAATTCCGCAGTTAGCCAGCTGCTATCGGCCTGCTGAGCAGTAGATGCAGCTACGTTTTTGATATCTATATTTTTGAAATTTGGTTTCATATTTTTTTGTTTTTAAACACGAAGTCACTAAGACACGAATTAAAAGTAACCATTTATTTTACGTTTGATGCCGTCTTTTATTAAGGGAACATTAAAGTTAATCAAATATCCAAGTTTTTTGTCGGCAAGTTTCATATAAGTAAGAAGCTGAACTTCGTGAACCGGAAGAACTGTCTCAACTGCTTTTAATTCAATTATGATTGAATCTTGAACTAAAATATCAACGATAAATTCTTTATTCAGTTGTTTTCCTTTATAAATGATTGGTAATTTCATTTGACTGTTTACAGTCAAATTCCGTGACTTTAATTCCTCTATCAAGCAAAATTCATAAACCGATTCTAATAAACCTGGGCCTAGTTCTTTATGAACGCTATAAGCTGCATCCACAATTTTAGTCCCAATATTATCTAATTCTGTTTTATTCATTTGCTTTGTGTCTCCGAGTCTTGGTGTTTATACTAATTTTGAATTGAATTTCTGAAGCGTTTCTAACACATTGGTTTTTACGTTTACAAAGTATTCGATACCAATCGCTTTTAAATCATCAGCGCAAGCAGGAGCACCGGCCACTACGAAAATTTGTTTTCCGTCGATAGCTTTGAATGCAGCAGGAGCTAATTCAGCATATTCATCGTCGCTTGAGCAAAGAACAATAATGTCAGCTCCAGCAGCCTGAGCAGCAGCAACACCTTCTTCAACAGTTGAGAAACCTAAGTTATCAACTACATCGTAACCAGCGCAAGCAAAGAAGTTACAAGCAAACTGAGCACGAGCCAAACGCATTGACAAGCTACCGATAGTCAACATAAAAGCTTTTGGACGTTTAGCAGCTCTTTCGGTTGCGAAACGTAAGGCTTCGAACTCGGCAGCACCACGTACCGGTAAAAGTTTTTCAGTTGCGCTGTGTGAGCAACCACAACCACATGAATCTTCTTTTTGTACTTTTTCAGCACCAATTTCATTAAAGTTAGGGAACTGGTTGGTTCCTAACAATACTTCGCGACGGCTTGATACGGCTTTCAGACAAGCAGCAGCAGTTGCTTTCACCGCTTGCTGAACTGAACCTGAAGTAACAGCAGCAAAGAAACCACCGTTATCCTCAACTTCAAGGAAGATTTTCCATGCCTGAGCAGCAATTTCGTTTGTCAATGTTTCGATATAATAAGAACCGGCAGCAGGGTCAGCTACTTTATCGAAATGACATTCTTCTTTCAATAATAATTGTTGGTTACGGGCAATACGTTCCGAGAACTCATCGGTTGGTTTGTAGATAGAATCATAACTCAACACAGTAAGTGAATTTACACCACCCAATGTTGCACTCATAGCTTCAGTTTGGGTACGAAGCATATTTACATTTGCGTCAAAAATGGTTTTGTTGAAAGTAGATGTTTCAGCATGAATGCGCATTTTGGCTGCACATTTGCAAATACCATTTACGGTACTTTTGCAATCTTCCACTTTACATGCTGGTTGGTAAGCATCAACAATGTTAGCCCACAACAAGCGGGCAGCGCGGAATTTGGCAATTTCCATGAAGTAAT
>SESF01019721.1_pt1 | contig 15428 bp, 16 predicted proteins | sample 3171521 | NCBI WGS metagenome assembly SESF01 (sample SAMN10866945, study PRJNA518727) | freshwater metagenome | biome: subpolar coniferous forest; feature: holomictic lake; material: water; isolation source: holomictic Lake 227, 6 m and 8 m depth | place: Canada: near Kenora, Ontario | collected...
GCACAGTACCAGATCAAGGTTCAGGAATCAGCAACAGGCTCATTCAGTCTGACACCGACCCTGCGCTACCGTGCAAGCGGATCAGGAGCTGCTGCCGGTGATATCACAACCAGAAACAACCAGCTTCGCACAGAACTCTATGCGACTGTAACTTTCTAAATCGCTCTATGTTCGTTATAAGGCCGCAGGCAACTGCGGCTTTTTTTTTCTTGCCGTTCTTCGCCCATTACCGTTTTCAAGACGTCTTGTTCCTGTGAGTCACAATTGTTACACCGGGGATTTTTCACGATTCTTGACTTTTTAGTCTTACATTTTTTTTCGACAGAAAGATGACAGGTGGATGTTTTTGCCCTGTAAACAATGGCAAAACTTCTGCTTCCGTTTGCATAGAGTAATACGGTTCTTGCGTTGAATTCAATGGTTCTCTCCCTGCACCCGTGCAGTTTGAGTAGTAACCTGTTTGACTTTTTCCTGTTGCTATCAGTCACATTAAAACGTTTTATTTCAATAACTAAAACACAACAGCGGTACTATGATTACCATTAAAAAAATCATCTGCCCGGTTGATTTCTCTGGTTTGTCGCGCAAGGCGCTAAAATACGCCAACGAGTTTGCGAGACTTTCCAACGGAGAGGTCTTTCTGGTCGGCGTTATCGAGAATGACCCGACAATCACCTATTCGCACGGTCTTGAAAAGGAACGCGCTGAATCAGAACAAAAACTTGCCGACCTGATCGAGGAAGAACAGATGGCCGGTATCGTGGCCGATTATGTCATCTACGAAGGATTTCCCGAAGAGTGCATTCTCGACTATGCCAAACGACAGGAAGCTGATATCATTATCATGGGCTCTCATGGTCGCCGTGGCCTGAAGCGTATGATCCTCGGAAGCGTCGCTGAGCACATCGTTCGCCGTGCCCCATGCCCGGTTCTTGTCGTAAAGGAAAACGAACACGAGTTTATCAATTAAGTATCTGGCGGCAACAACAGTTCGATCCATTTTTTTTAACAATCAAAGCAAACTTTTATGGCACAACATGTCACAAATGTTTCCCAACCCGAAGAGGTGAGCAGCACCAGGAGAGTTATCGCTGCTTCTTCGGTCGGAACACTCATCGAGTGGTATGACTTTTATATCTTTGGTACTCTTGCCAAAATTATTTCCGAGCAGTTCTTCCCCAAAGACAATCCGACAGCCGCATTGCTGGCAACTCTTGCAACCTTTGCTGCAGGTTTTGTTATCAGGCCTTTCGGTGCGCTTTTCTTTGGACGCCTCGGTGACCTTATCGGTCGTAAGTACACCTTTCTTGTTACCCTGGTCATCATGGGCGGTTCCACGTTTGCCATCGGTCTTGTTCCCGGCTATAAAACGATAGGATTTTTTGCGCCAGCCATCGTCTTTATTTTACGGCTTCTGCAGGGTCTCGCTCTTGGAGGTGAGTATGGTGGTGCGGCGACCTACGTTGCCGAACACTCTCCTGCCGGCAAACGAGGTTTCTGGACCAGCTTTATCCAGACAACTGCAACCCTCGGTCTCTTTCTTGCACTCGGTGTGATTCTTGTTGTCCGTCAGTCACTCGGTGTTGAAACTTTCACCGATTGGGGATGGCGTATTCCGTTTATCCTGTCTGCACTCCTCGTTGCAGTTTCCGTCTTTATCCGCATGAAGATGTCGGAATCACCGCTCTTTGTGAAGATGAAAAAGGAAGGCAAAACCTCAGCCAACCCGCTGGCCGAGAGTTTCAAAGAGAAAGACAACCTGAAAATGGTGCTTATCGCTCTTCTTGGAGCAACCGCTGGTCAGGGTGTTGTCTGGTACACCGGTCAGTTCTATGCACTCTCTTTCCTTCAGAACGCCTGTAACATCGAGTTTGTACAGAGCAACATGATCATTTCGGTTGCACTGCTTATCGGAACACCTTTCTTTATTCTCTTTGGCGCACTTTCCGACAAAATCGGACGCAAGTACATCATGATGGCTGGTATGCTCATCGCAGTTATTGCCTACAGACCGATCTACACCGTCATGTACAACGAAGCCGATCTCAAGCTGAAAACCGAGATTGTCGAGCAGAAAAAAGTTGAGGTCAAGAGTGCAGTAAAAGGAGCTGATTCGCTGATTACAACGATCACCACCAAAGCTTTTACTGATGGAACCTCTTTCAAGGAAACTGTCAAGAAAAAGTTCCCTGCTGATCCAGCCCTCAAGGCCGCACTTCCAAAAGACAAGATGAAGCCGGAAACCAAGAAGGAAGTAACTCTTTCCAAGGATTTGTCCATAAAAATGATTGGACTTGTCCTGATCCAGGTGATTTTTGTTACAATGGTTTACGGTCCTATTGCCGCATTCCTGGTTGAGATTTTCCCGACCCGTATCCGTTACACCTCGATGTCGCTGCCATACCATATCGGCAACGGTGTTTTCGGTGGTCTGGTTCCGCTTATTTCAACCCGTCTTGTTGAAGCAACCCGTCCAGGACCGGGACTTCCACCAGCCGATCCACTTGCAGGTCTCTGGTACCCGATTCTGATTGCCAGCGTAAGCTTCGTGATCGGTTCGCTGTACATATCAAACAAGACCAACAACCTGGACGTCGAGTAATCAAGAACCATTTAAATCAACCAATTATGTCAGCAATAAAAAAGATTTTCGGGCTTCTCTGGGCAGCCATGGGAGTTGGTATCATCCCTCTGGTGATCATGCAGGCCATGAAAGAGATCGCCGCAAAACCCAGCGAAGAGAACTATATTTTCTGGTCTATCGTGATTGTCGTGCTTATGCCGATTATCGCCTTCAGCCTTATTACCTTCGGGGTGTTTGCTCTGAAAGGTGAATATGATGTCATTGCATAGGTCGCATTAGATCAGACATGTTCTTTTTTTGAAGGAAAAGCCGCAACTTACTTGCGGCTTTTCCTTTTTTCAGGTAAAGCGTTTCTCAGCGATGCACAGAACCAGACTCCCATGATCCCCGATAATCAGGAACCCGAAGCTCCATCCGGTATAAAGAATGCTCTTTTGGAAAAGCTCGCCACCCTGCCCTCTTCCCCGGGCGTCTATCAGTTCAGAAACGACAAAGGGCGGGTTATCTATGTCGGCAAGGCTAAAAACCTGCGTAACCGGGTACGCTCCTATTTCAGAAACCGCCAGCAACTATTTGGCAAAACGCTGGTACTGGTCACTCATATCGATGATTTCGAAGTCATTATCACCTCTTCGGAAGTTGAAGCGCTCATTCTCGAGAACAACCTGATCAAGGAGCTGAAGCCGCGCTACAATGTGAACCTGAAGGACGATAAGACATACCCGTATCTGGTCATTACCAATGAACCGTTTCCCCGAATTTTCTTTACCCGTCAGATCAGAAGGGACGGTTCCACCTGGTTCGGTCCCTACACGGAAGCACGTCAGCTCCGTTCGATTCTCGATCTTGTCGGTTCGATTTTTCCGCTCAGGAGTTGCAAACACCGCCTGAGTGAGGAAAATATTGCGGCAAAAAAGTTCAAGGTCTGCCTCGATTACCATATCCATAAATGCAAGGGCCCTTGTGAAGGGCTGCAGAAAGAAAGTGAGTATCTCCTTATGATCGGAGAGATTACCCGCCTGCTTAAAGGAAAGACCTCAAGCACGATACGCTCCCTTACAGACACAATGCACAACCTGGCTGCAGAGATGAAGTTCGAACAGGCGGCTGAAATAAAGGCGCAGCTCGACAGCCTTAAACGCTATGCAGAGCGGCAGAAAGTGGTGGCAGACGACGCTCTCGACAGGGATGTTTTTACCGTTGCCGCAGGAGAAGATGACGCCTGTGGTGTTGTCTTCAAAATCCGTGAGGGAAAACTGCTCGGTTCGCAACACATCTATATGAACAATACCGCTGGTGAAACCGATGCCGAACTTCAGGCACGAGTGCTTGAAAAATACTATCTGGAAACCCTCGAACTCATTCCTGATGAAGTTCTGCTTCAGGAAGCGCTTGGCATTGATGAAGAGGATAGTTTGAGAGCACTTATTGCGGAAAAACAAAAAGAGGGCAAACAGGAGAAAAAAAGCATCCGCTTTCTGGTGCCGCAAATCGGCGACAAAGCTCATATCGTAGAGATGTGCCGACAGAATGCCCGACACCATCTGGAGGAGTACCTGATCCAGAAACAGAAAAGGGGCGAGGCTGCCCGTGAGCACTACGGCCTATCAGCGCTCAGGGAGTTGCTGCATCTGTCGAAAATGCCGCAACGGATCGAGTGTTTTGACAATTCTCATTTTCAGGGCAGCGACTATGTGAGTTCAATGGTCTGTTTTATACAGGGAAAACCAAAAAAATCCGAATACAGAAAGTTTAAACTCAGCAGCTTCGAGGGCTCGGATGACTATGCCGCCATGGAAGAGGTGATCCGGCGTCGTTACGGAGGCTCGCTTTCCGAAGAGCTTCCCATGCCTGACCTTATTGTTGTAGACGGTGGAAAGGGGCAGGTCAATATCGCTTTTCAGACGCTCAGCGCTCTCGGCATATCGATCCCGGTTATCGGTCTTGCTAAACGCATCGAGGAAATCTTTACCCCGCAGGCAAAAGATCCGTTCAATCTGCCCAAAACCTCCCCTGCACTGAAACTGCTCCAGCAACTGCGCGATGAAGCACACCGATTTGCCGTTACCTATCACCGTCAACTGAGAAGCAAACGCACGTTGCAGACAGAACTTACCACAATTGCAGGAATCGGAGAGAAAACCGCGTTCCGGCTGCTTGAGCGGTTCGGCTCTGCAGAAGGTGTTGCAAATGCAAGTATTGAAGAACTTAAAACAATAACAGGAGCTAAAACAGCCGCAACCATCTACCGCTTTTACAGGCCATGAATCTCCCCATTCTCACCCCTGGCAACCCCTCACTATGTTTTTCTTAATAAAATTCTGTTATATTTAATCATGATCTGAACGACGAATGGTGAAACTCTTTACGATTGCTTATGAACTTGCCTGACTTCTTCGACGATAATCGTCATAACCCTATGCGGCCTTCAGGCAAAGAACTGCCCGATCTTGATGGACTTGATTCCATGTTCGATTCGGAAGAGCTTCTTGACAGGATCACGCAATATAATGAAGAGGGGTTTCTGCTTGAAGCGCTTGCTGTTGCCCGTCGTCTTGAAGAGATCGCACCCTATAACACTGAAACATGGTTCCATCTTGGTAACTGCCTGACCCTGAACGGCTCTTTTGAAGAGGCGCTCAATGCGTTTCAGAGAGCGGTGGTACTCAGTCCGGCAGACGGAGAAATGACGCTGAACCTTGCACTTGCCTGGTTCAACACCGGCAAGCTCGATGAGGCTCTTGAAGAGCTTGAAGAGATGATGATCGACTCATCCATTGAAAAGGAGTACCATTATTACCGGGGTATTATCCTGCAGCGACTTGAACGCTTCACTGAAGCTGAATCGGATTTCAACCGTTCTCTTGAACTTGACCCTGATTTTTCGGATGCCTGGTATGAACTGGCCTATTGCAAGGACATCATGGGCAACCTTGAGGAGAGTACCTCATGCTACCGCAAAACACTCGATCAGGATCCCTACAATATCAATGCATGGTACAACAATGGCCTTGTATTGAGCAAAATGAAGCGCTATGATGAAGCGCTTGACAGTTACGACATGGCCCTGGCTATTTCGGAAGATTTCAGTTCGGCATGGTATAACCGGGCCAATGTCCTTGCCATCACCGGACGTATCGAGGAGGCTGCTGAAAGCTACCAGAAAACCCTTGAGTATGAACCTGATGATATCAATGCGCTCTATAATCTCGGAATAGCTTATGAAGAGCTTGAGGATTACAGCGAAGCGATAGAGTGCTACCGCCGTTGCATCGAGGTCAGCAGTGATTTTGCCGATGCATGGTTCGCTCTTGCCTGCTGCCATGAGGCGCTTGAAGAGTATGAAGAGGCATTTACGGCAACAGAGCAGGCTTTGAAAACAACACCTGACAGTATCGAGTTTCTTCTGCTCAAGGCTGAGATAGAGTATAATCTCAACCATCTTGACAACTCGATAGCGACCTACCGCGAAATCGTAACGCTCGATGCGGAAAACCCGCAGATATGGGTTGATTTTGCCATAGTTCTCCGGGAGGCTGGACTTATCAATGCTTCCATTGATGCACTGCATCAATCACTGAGACTGCAGCCACTTTCAGCCGATGCACATTTTGAAATTGCCGCTGCCTATTTCGCCATGGGCGACAAACTCAGCACACTGAAGGCTCTGAGCAAGGCATTCAAGATCGATCCTGACAAGAAAGAACTGTTTCAGAGCACTTTTCCTGAACTTTACCAGCAGGATTCCATCAGGAGAATGCTTGGTATTTCATGATCACGGAGAGAAAGCGCAACACTGCATGACGAAAGCAATAAAAATTCTCGGTCTTCTCGGTCGTGCAGTGGATTATTCATACTCTCCGCTCATTCATAATACGGCGTGTAAGCTGCTCTCACTGCCCTACTACTATACCGTTTTCAACATTGCAGAGAGCAATCTCTTGGCTGACGCCTTTCGCGGGGCAAAAGCTCTTGGTATTGCAGGCTTCAATGTAACCATACCCTACAAAAAAGAGGTCGTTCCCTTTCTTGACGAACTATCACGGGAAGCTGCTGCCATACAGGCAGTCAACACTATCGTCAATAACAACGGAAAGCTGACGGGACACAACACTGACATTGCCGGTTTTGCCGCTCCTCTTCTGCCTTACAGAGAGAGCATAAAAGGCAGAACCGTCGCTCTTTTCGGAGCTGGCGGTGCAGCATTGGCAGCAATAGAGGCGTTCAGTGAATTTTTTGATCCAAAAGAGATTCTCCTCTTTGTTCGTGATCCGAAAAAGGCGGAAACATTGCTTGAAAAGAGCGGCTATGAGCAAAAGTTGCCAATCACCATCATGCGTTCTGACGATCCGGAAAAAACCCGTGAGTGCCAGCTTATCGTCAATGCTACTCCAATCGGCACCAGAGGGCGTGACAATGGCGCCGGCAACACGATCATTCCGCCTGAGCTTGCGTTGCTTCACCGTGACCAGATTGTCTACGACATGGTCTACAACCCTCTCGATACCCCGCTGCTGCAGGCTGCCCGACTTGCGGGAGCCACAACCATATCAGGCATAGAGATGCTGATCGGTCAGGCTGAACGCTCTTTTTTTCTCTGGACCGGCATGAAAATGCCTGTAACTGCCGTAAAGCAGGCGGTCATGCAAGAAATTGAACAACAGGCCAAGCAGTAACACTTTACCTGCAAACAACAAACATCCCTTATTTGCCGAACTCATGAAATGGTTTTTTACTCTTGTCCTCTTTGTCATCACCACCGATCAGTTGACAAAAAAGCTTGCCATAACCTTCCTGAGGGATGGTGCTCAAAGTATCACCATAATCCCGAAGCTGCTTTCGCTTACATACGCTGAAAACAAAGGGGTCGCCTTTGGCCTTGAATTTGCGCCTCCAGTAGTGCTTCTCCTCCTGACGGCACTTATTACGACAATCGTTATTGTCTACGTTGTCCGCTCAAAAAACCGTTCTCCACTCTTTCTTCTCCCCTTTGCCCTCATTGTCGGTGGAGGAACAGGAAATATGATTGACCGGATAAGCATTGGCAGGGTTGTTGATTTCATCTATTTCGACCTCTATAACGGGCGTGTTTTTGGCACCTGGCTCTCACTCTGGCCGATTTTCAATGTTGCGGACTCAGCCATTACCATTGGAGCCTGCCTGCTGATTATCTTTCATAACAAGCTCTTTCCGGAAGGGAGCCCGACAAGTGAAGAGAATGTTTGTTGATACACACTGCCACCTCTCGTTTCCGGAGTTCGACCATGACCGAAAAGAGGTTATCGAACGCATGACCGAAGAGCGGGTCACTCTGCTCATCGATCCTGGCACCAATGTTACGACAAGCAGAAAAGCCATTGAACTTGCAGGCAATGTCGATTTCATCTATGCCAATGTCGGTCTTCACCCCCATGAAGCCTCAGAGCGTGTCGAAGAGAGCGTTTTTGAGGAGCTGGCCGTTCTTGCCCGCTCTCCGAAAGTTGTCGGCATTGGAGAGATCGGACTTGACTATCACTATCCCGACTATAACCCCAAAGCCCAGCAGGATGCCTTCCGTGAGATGCTGAGGCTTGCCCTCGACCTCGACATGCCGGTCGTGATTCATTGCCGTGATGCCTGGGAGGATATGCTGCATATACTTTCCGAAGAGAAGCACTCCTCCATGCGCGGCGTAATGCACTGCTTTTCAGGTGACACCTCTATTGCTGAAGAGTGTATCCGGAAAGGATTCCGCCTCTCCATTCCCGGCACGGTTACCTTCAAAAATTCGCGACTGCCGGAAGTTGTCAGAGCGGTTTCGCTTGATGATCTCCTTACGGAAACCGATGCCCCCTACCTTGCTCCTGTGCCGTTCCGGGGAAAACGAAATGAGCCTTCCTGGGTACGTTTCGTTACTGCGGCAATAGCAAGTATCCGGGAGATTTCGCTTGAGAGTGCAGCGAAAGCCATTGCGCATAATAGCGCTGAATTGTTTAGATTACCAGCTTCATAAAGCGCAGGGTGTTATTGGGGGCAACCTCCGTGCAAATATTTTGAAATTCATACAAACTTGCTTAGGTTGGGGGCCGGAGTGCAGGGCAGAGAATAACTCCCCGCTCACCCGTAACCATTGCACCAACCAGAGATACAAGCTATGAGCGACATACAAAAAAACCTCCCGCTTCAGGGTGAAGCCAAGAGTTCGACTGCCGACAATCTTCTTTTCATTGCCATTAAATATAAAAACGCAATTATCGGCGCACTTGTGCTGATTGTTTGCCTCGGTGCCGGAACCTTCTTCTGGATGCGCCAGCAACAATCAAGTGAACAGGAAGCTGCGCTTCAACTCTCAAGGGTAGCGCCACTTTTTGATCAGGGTGACTACAAGGCTGCCATCAATGGCAAGGGTCAGATTGCCGGACTGAAAAAAATTGCCGATGAACACCGTGGTAGTCCGAGCGGTAATATGGCAGCCCTGCTGCTTGCAAATGCGTATTACTCAGTCAGCGAATATGATTCTGCCCTGCAGGTGTTCAAAACAGTATCGACGGGAAACAATGACCTTGCTGCCGCAGCTCTTGCAGGTACCGGGGCCTGTTACAGCAATAAAAACCAGTTTGCCCAGGCTGCGGAAAGCTACCAGGAAGCATCGAAAAAGGCTGAAAACAGCGTGCTCAAATCCCAGTATCTCGCTCATGCTGCTGACTGTTTCCAGCAATTGAAACAACTTAAAAAGGCCTCGGAGCTTTATACGAAAATCATTGCCGACTATCCCGGTTCAACGGGAGCTGCAATGGCACAGAGAGCACTCTGGCAGATTTCCGGACAACTTTAGGATCAATATCATCGAACCAAACACCTTTTTGCCATGCCCGAACAATTCATTATCAAGACAAGCCTTGGTGACATTACCATCAGCCTTTACGACGACACCCCGCTACACCGCGACAACTTCGTCAAACTTGTCGGGGAAAACTATTACGACGGCATCCGCTTTCACCGGGTTATCGAAGGGTTCATGATCCAGACCGGAGATCCTTTATCACGTCATGAAGAGAAACGTGCGCTGCATGGCACCGGTGGACCCTCTGTTCGTATCCCCTCTGAAATCCGCCATCCCAACAAAAAAGGAACGCTCGCAGCAGCAAGGGACAACAACCCTCAGAAAGCCTCTTCAGGAAGCCAGTTCTACATCAATCATGGCGACAACGGCTTTCTTGACGGGCAGTACACTGTCTTCGGCGCTGTTGAAACCGGTATGGATGTAGTGGAAAAAATCGCCGCTGTCAAGACCGATCCCAACGACAACCCGCTTGCCCCGGTCATCATTGAGACAATTGTACCTGTAGCCAAGTCTTGAGGGCAAACCAATGGAAAGCATTGCCTCCAACCTTGAGGAAATACGCGAACAGATAAACGCGGCCTGCATCAAAGCAGGCCGCAAGCCTGAAGAGGTGCGTTTGATCGCTGTATCGAAGACAAAACCGGCATCTCTTGTCAGGGAAGCTTTCGATGCTGGCCAGATCGAATTCGGGGAGAGTTACGTCCAGGAGTTCCTCGACAAATACGAAGACTCGTTGCTGGTAAATTGCCCGATCGAGTGGCATTTCATCGGCCATCTTCAGTCAAACAAAATTCGCTCGATTATCGGAAAGGTCAGTCTTGTGCATGGTATCGACAAGCTTTCCACTGCCGAAGAGCTGTCTAAACGGGCAGTCCAGAACAACCTCCTGGTAGATTACCTTCTCGAGGTCAATACTTCAGGTGAAGCTTCCAAGTACGGGATGCAACCAGGAGAGCTGCTTGGGGCGGCTGAAACTCTTTTTCATCTCCCGAACATTACCCTGCGAGGTCTCATGACCATCGCCTCACCGGACACTGCCCTGGCACAGATAGAGTTCCGCCAACTGCGCAAACTGCTTGAAGCATTGAGAGAAATCGCGCCGGAACCCCGGAAGCTTACCGAACTCTCCATGGGCATGAGCGGTGATTTTGAGGAGGCCATTGAGGAGGGTGCAACCATGATCCGTGTCGGAACGGCAATCTTCGGATGGCGCTGAAAAAAGTGCAGCCGAGCTTAACATACTTTTTATAATCTATGTCCATTAACCTGTAAAACAATCCTATCATGATCTCACAGCAGGCAAAAATCCAGGAAGCGGTCGCCTTTATCAGAAAAAAAACATCCGCCGATTATCCGGTTGGAATTGTGCTTGGAACAGGCCTCGGCGCTCTTGTCAAGGAGATTGATATCGAGTTTTCACTGGACTACCGCGATATTCCAAACTTCCCTGTTTCCACGGTTGAAACTCACCACGGAAAACTGATTTTCGGTACACTTGCAGGAAAAAATGTTGTGGCAATGCAGGGGCGTTTCCATTTTTACGAAGGCTACTCCATGCACCAGATTGTCTTTCCGGTACGGGTAATGAAGCATCTCGGTGTTAAAACCCTTGGTATCACCAACGCCTGCGGCGGTCTGAACCCTTCATTCAGAAAAGGCGATATCATGCTGATCGACGACCACATCAACCTGCTTGGCGGCAACCCGCTCATCGGACCGAACGACCCTGAAATCGGCTCACGTTTTCCGGATCTTTGCGCACCATACTCGCCCCGCCTTCTTGAACTTGCCGAAGAGGTGGCGCTAAACCAGAGAATCAAGCTTCAGCGCGGCGTCTATGTAGCCCTTTCCGGCCCATGCCTTGAAACCCGTGCCGAATACAGAATGCTGAGAATCCTTGGCGCCGATGTGGTTGGCATGTCAACAGTTCCTGAAGTTATTGCCGCTGTGCACCAGGGAACGGAGGTTTTCGGCATGTCCATCATCACCGACGAGTGTTTCCCTGACTGCCTCAAATCGGTCAGCATCGAAGAGATCATTGAGGTTTCCAACCATGCCGAACCGAAAATGACCGCAATTTTCAAGTCTATTGTTGCCAACCTTTAACCTCCTGACATACGTATGATCGACGCCATATCGTTCAAAGAGAACACGCTTCACTACCTCGACCAGCGCTATCTGCCGCTCAGGGAGGATTACGTTGCGACAAAAAATTACCAGGAAGCCATCGAGGCAATCAAAACGCTCGCAGTGCGCGGTGCTCCACTGATTGGCGTCGCGGCAGCCTACACTATCATCCTCGGCATCAACAGCTTCAAGGGCACCAAAGAGGAGTTTCCTGCATACTTCAAGACACTTGTCGCTGAAGTGGAAGCCTCGCGGCCAACTGCAGTCAACCTCTTTTTTGCTGCTGCTCGCCTGAAAAAAGTCTATACTGATAATTTTGAGGCAGATACTCTTGAGACGCTCTTTGCAAAAATGCACGATGCCGCCCACAAAATCCACGCTGACGAGATAGCAAACTGCGATCTCATGTCGCGCCACGGCGTTGAGCAGATCAAGATTGACCTTGCACACATTCTGAAAACCCGCAAGCTCAACGTACTCACCCACTGCAACACAGGCACGCTTGCCTGCTGCGGCACTGGTTCTGCACTTGGAGTCATCAGGCTTGCCTGGCAGGAAGGGCTGATCGAACGTGTCATCACTTCTGAAAGCCGTCCGCTCCTGCAGGGACTTCGCCTCACCGCATGGGAACTTCAGCAGGATGGCATACCGTTTGTCTCTATTTCCGACTCCTCATCAGCATTTCTGATGCAGCGCGGCATGATTGATTTTGGTATTGTCGGAGCGGACAGGATTGCCGCCAACGGTGACACCGCCAACAAGATCGGCACCTGTGCCCACGCCATCAGCGCCTGGCATCACAACCTTCCGTTCTACATCGCCGCGCCGGTATCCACGATCGATATCACCATTCCTGACGGCACACACATTCCGATCGAGGAGCGCAACGCCGATGAACTGAGAACAATTTTCGGCACACAGGTAGCCACACCAACCACACCGGTGCTCAACTATGCGTTCGATGTTACACCGGGCAAATTTCTGAGGGGCATCATCACCGATAAAAAAGCGGTTGTCGGCAACTATCTCAATGAGCTTAAGCAGCTCTTTGCGGAGTAAGACGGATTTATACCCAAACGCTCACCGCACAATGAAGTTCGGTGAGCGTTTTTTACACATACTCAAACACATCCATAGGAACTGATTTTGCCGGTTCCAGGTGGCCATGTACGATTTTTCGAATTCTCTCTGTTGTCTCACGGCTGAAAGTTTTGTCACCACAACGTGCACAAACTTTAGCAGGAATACCCTCCACCAAAACATGCTTTTCATTGAGTTTAAATACTTCATCAACGATTTCCTCGCGTGAATCGTTTGCCCCACAAATATGACAATGAAACATGATTACCTCCTCACTGAAAAGTTATTGATCCATCCTTCTTCATCGGGCTGATACATTGTAATGATTTTGATCAAACCCTCGCTGGTCTCTATTAGTGTGACCTGCATGTGAACAGGCCGTCCTGACTTTGTGAAACCTAATAGAAGACAACTTGGCGCATATTTATCATCGGGGTAATCCTCTATTATTTCCGCACTCTCAACCATTTCTCGTATTTCACTTTCGCTTGTTTTGCGTTCAACTGCTCGTTTGAATGCGTGATAACTGAACTCGAATTGACCACACCTCAAATACTTTCGTATCTCTTCAATAGTTTTCATACAAAATGGCACGAAGAAAAACCTGTTTAAAGAAAATGTGACGCCCTCACTTTGTTCTTTCGAGCAAGAGAACAAATGATATCACTCCGGGAATTTTTGCCTGTATGTATAAATCGGAAAAAACAACTATAAAAATCAGGATACACAAAAGCTACGAAAACAACAACACACTCACGGTTAGAGCTTGTCTTGAGCCTTGATTCTACTGATTAAATGAAGGACACGAGTCTCAGGATGACCATTATAAGCGCTGCAAATAACGTATATCAAGAAATCATGAGCGTTAGGAAAACCAAAGTGCAGACGACCCCATCACAAACGATATTTTCTTAACAAAATCCCCCGTTTATCATTACATTCCCATTACAGGTTTTCTGAACGCACTGACTGTGTTTTTGTCATCGGTCGTTCGGCGTTCAGCGTTTTTTCCCTAAAAAAGAAGAGGAGAAAAGCATGAGCGAAGCAGGGTACAATTACAGGATAGTGCGGGGTTTTGCCTTTTCAGCACTTTTCTGGCTTGTCATCGGTCTGGTTGTCGGACTCTGGATTGCCTTCGAAATGTTCAATCCGGCACTTAATCTCACCCCCTGGCTTAGTTTCGGACGACTTCGGGTTGTCCATACCAACGGGCTTGGACTTGGTTTCGGACTTGCAGGTATTTTTGCCACCTCCTACTATATCCTGCAGCGCCTTACGAGAACTCCACTCCCCTTTCCACGTCTTGCCCAGGCTCATCTCTACCTCTTCAATACTGCAATAGCTTTAGCCGCAGTGAGCCTCTTTGCCGGCATGAATACCACAAAGGAGTATGCTGAACTCGAGTGGCCGCTCGATATCGGTGTGGTGATTTTCTGGGTGATGTTTGCCGTAAATGTCTTTGGCTCGCTCATCAAGCGCAAGGAAAAACAGATGTACATTTCGCTATGGTACATCATTGCCATGACCGTCACCATTGCAGTACTCTATATCGTCAACAACCTTGAAATTCCCGTCACCCTCTTCAAGTCCTACACGGTCTATGCCGGAGCAAACGATGCCAATGTGGAGTGGTGGTACGGCCACAATATCGTGGGATTCATCTTTACCGTGCCGGTGCTCGCGATGTTTTACTACTTCCTTCCGAAAGCGACCGGACTGCCCATTTTCAGCCATCGCCTCTCCATCGTCTCTTTCTGGGCGCTGATATTCGCCTATCTCTGGACAGGTGCACACCACCTTATGCTGACTCCGTTGCCGGAATGGATTCAAACTGTCGCTATTGCCTTTAGCATCTTCCTGATTGCCCCTTCATGGGGTTCGGTTATCAACGGCTACTACACGCTTCAGGGTAACTGGGATCAGATGCGTACGAACTACCTTGTCAAGTTCTTCATTATCGGCATTACCTTTTACGGTCTCCAGACCCTTCAGGGGCCACTTCAGGGACTCCGAACACTCAATGCCTTCTTTCACTACACCGACTGGGTGGTTGGGCACGTGCATATGGGCACCATGGGATGGGTGACCATGATTATTTCAGCATCGTTCTACTATATGATTCCGAGAATCAACGAGACGGAACTCTACAGCATCAAGCTTGCGAACACCCATTTCTGGCTCATCCTCGTTGGCCAGCTTACATGGACCATCACCATGTGGATCGCAGGAATCCAGCAGGGCGCCATGTGGAAAGCCACCAATCCTGACGGCTCGCTGATGTACAATTTTCTCGATACGGTCACCTCACTCTACCCATACTACCGTCTGCGGTTTGTGGCCGGAGTGATCTATTTTATCGGCATTCTGATTTTTGCCTGGAATCTGGTCATGACGGTGAGGCAAAAACCTCGCCAGATGGAAGCATAACCGACACATCACAAACAGGAGTTGCAATCATGGGGATCACTTCCAAACCAGTTGTTTTTGCTGTCCTTTCAGCCGCTGTCATTCTTATTGGAACGACGGTAACGGTCTTTATTCCTCTTTTCATGCCCTCGACGCAGCCGGTCAGCGCATACATAAAACCCTACACTGCTGTCGAACAGGAGGGACGCGACATCTACATGCGCGAAGGGTGCAACAACTGCCACACACAGACCGTGCGTCCACTCAGAACCGAGGTACTTCGTTACGGAGAGTACTCGAAAGCTGAAGAGTTCGCCTATGACAGACCCTTCCTCTGGGGTTCCCGCAGGACCGGACCGGATCTGAACCGGGTAGGAGGCAAGTATCCTGATGCCTGGCACTACATGC
>SESF01010180.1_pt1 | contig 15414 bp, 14 predicted proteins | sample 3171521 | NCBI WGS metagenome assembly SESF01 (sample SAMN10866945, study PRJNA518727) | freshwater metagenome | biome: subpolar coniferous forest; feature: holomictic lake; material: water; isolation source: holomictic Lake 227, 6 m and 8 m depth | place: Canada: near Kenora, Ontario | collected...
GGCCCAATATAGCACAAGAACTTTAATTACAAAACAATATTTCCTAAACCGCTAAAAATTAGTCAGAAAAAAATCGGCAACGATCTGTTTCAGCTCTTCATGGCGAAGCATCTCAAAAGCTTCGGAAGGTGTCACAAGTTTTCGCTGGCGGTCATGCATCTCATCCCACTCATCAAGCATGGTCTCGATGAAGAGCGGATAGACCTGAACCGAAAAAAGCTTCCCGAATTTGCTGTACCGGTAATTCCCCGCCTCTTTATGATGCACAACCCCGATCAGACCAGCCTCCTCATAAGCCTCCTTGGCGGCTGATTCCGCTGGCGTCAACCCTTTTTCAACATATCCCTTGGGAATAATCCATCGGTCCGATTTTCTGGAGGTAATAAGCACCAGCCGATCATCGAGAACCGGAATCACCCCGGACTGCCTGAAAACCTCCTTGAACCTCCCTGCCATAGCGCATTTGTTAATATCGTTCCTCACCCCTCTTCTGCCACCCACAACCGGGAATCACCCAGCCCACAGGCAAAATAATTATTACCAAAACTTAAAATACAACTCATTTCTCGATTTAACAGCTCTTTACCGATAATTAGTGTAATTATTTTACAATGCTTTTTTGTAACATAAGGAAAACGGAATCAGGTTTCTGATTTTACAACCAAAACCATTGAGAAAAGATGAAAGCAATCATTCCTGTTGCCGGTGTCGGCACCCGTTTACGACCCCATACCTTTTCCCGTCCCAAAGTATTACTCAACGTGGCAGGCAAGCCAATTATCGGCCATATCATGGACAAGCTTATCGCCGCAGGGATCGATGAAGCCATTGTCATTGTCGGTTATCTGGGTGACATGGTTGAAGAGTGGCTGCTGAAGCATTACAGTATCAAATTTACCTTTGTCACCCAGACAGAAATTCTCGGACTTGCCCATGCCATCTGGATGTGCAAGCCTTACGTCACCGATAATGAGCCGTTGTTCATCATTCTCGGCGACACCATTTTTGATGTTGACCTTCAGCCTGTGCTCCAAAGCCCCTTGTCCACACTTGGAGTCAAAGAGGTTGAAGACCCCAGGCGATTTGGCGTTGCTGTAACCGGGGAAGGGAAAATTCTGAAACTGGTAGAAAAACCCGATACTCCCATCAGCAACCTTGCTATTGTCGGTCTCTATTTTTTGCAGCACGCAGGAGCACTCTTTGCAAGTATTGATCACCTGATCAGTAGCAAGATCAAGACAAAAGGAGAATACCAGCTCACCGATGCCCTTCAGTTCATGATTGAGGGAGGAGAACCATTCACCACCTTCCCGGTTCACGGGTGGTATGACTGCGGCAAGCCCGAAACGCTGCTCTCCACCAATGAGATTCTTCTCAAGGGCAACGTCTCAACAAAAGCATATCCCGGCTGCATCATCAATGATCCGGTCTTTATCGCCGACAATGCGGTGCTCGAAAACGTCATTATCGGCCCCAATGCCACCATCGGAGAACATGCCGTTATTAAAAACGTCATTATCAAAAATTCCATTATCGGCTACAGTGCACGAGTCAACAATATCATGCTCAATCAGTCCATCATCGGAAACAGCGCCTTCATTACCGGAAGCTCCCAGGAGATCAATATTGGCGACTACTCTGAAATACGGGTAGGGTAAGCAAGAGATTTTTTGCATAGAAGAGAACGAATGGTTACATTTTGACTTTATTTTTCCTCGGCATCCCCATTACCTATGGACACGGTGTCGCAAGCTCCTCAATATTTTTTTCCAGGGAGCTTGCCGGAAGTTTTTCCGTGTCCCGGGTCATCTCTTTGTGACATCCTCTCGCGAAAAAACTCCCCATTGGTTTGCTTTTTTTGTTCTTGCGTTCACTTTTTTTTGTTGTTGCTCTCGTTCGTTTAACCAAAACCTTATCAGAACATGTCACAAACAAGGTATTTCTTTACCTCAGAATCCGTTTCAGAAGGACACCCGGACAAGGTTGCCGATCAGATTTCCGATGCTGTACTTGATGATTTTCTCCGCCAGGACTCCAGTTCACGCGTTGCCTGTGAAACTTTTGTTACAACCGGCCAGGTGATTGTCGGTGGCGAAGTCACGACCAAAGGAATTGTTGATATCCAGAAAATAGCCCGCAAGGTTATCAGCGAAATTGGCTACACCAAGGGTGAATACATGTTTGAAGCCAACTCATGCGGCGTGCTTTCGGCGCTTCACAGCCAGTCACCCGATATCAACCGTGGTGTTGACCGCAAAGAAGAGATTGCTGACGAGTTTGACCGTGTCGGCGCAGGCGACCAGGGAATGATGTTTGGCTACGCATGCACAGAAACTCCCGAACTGATGCCAGCCGCAATCCAGTTTGCCCAGAAGTTGGTCAAGAAACTTGCTGATATTCGCAAGGAAGGCAAAATCATGACCTACCTCCGTCCTGATTCAAAAAGCCAGGTGACCCTTGAATATGAAAATGAAAAGGTCGTCCGCGTTGACGCTGTTGTTGTTTCAACCCAGCACGATCCGGAACCGGAAGATGTGAGCGAAACTGCATGGCAGGAGGTTATCAAGCATGACATCATTGAACATGTCGTCAAAGTTGTCATTCCCGCCAATCTGATTGACGAAAATACCAAGTTTCACATCAACCCGACCGGACGCTTTGTTATCGGCGGACCGCACGGCGATACCGGCCTGACCGGACGCAAAATCATTGTTGATACTTACGGCGGTGCAGCTCCCCACGGCGGCGGTGCATTCAGCGGCAAAGATCCTTCCAAGGTTGACCGCAGCGCAGCCTACGCAGCACGCCATGTCGCAAAGAACATTGTTGCAGCAGGTTTGGCCGACAAATGCACCGTACAGGTCTCTTATGCCATCGGTGTTGCACGCCCGGTTTCGATCTATATCAATACGCATGACACAACAAAACATGGCCTTAACGATGCCCAGATCCAGGAAAAAGCTGAAGTAATCTTCGATCTTCGTCCGGCAGCCATCATCAAACGCTTCAGCCTCAACAAGCCCGAGGGATGGAGCTACCAGCAGACCGCAGCCTACGGCCATTTCGGTCGTGATATCTTCCCTTGGGAAAAAACCGAGCAGGTTGCCGAGCTGAAAAAAGCACTCAATCTCGCCTGAGAAAATCGCAATACACCAAAAAATTAGATGACACTATGACAACAGTCTCAGAGGTGCTTGATTATAAAGTAGCGGATCTCTCCCTTGCAGAATGGGGGCGCAAGGAAATTGAGGTCGCTGAAAAAGAGATGCCGGGCCTTATGGCCACAAGGCGCAAATATGCAGGAAAATACCCGCTTAAAGGAGCCCGTATTTCAGGCTCCCTGCACATGACCATCCAGACGGCTGTACTGATCGAAACCCTTGTGGAGCTCGGTGCAGAAGTTCGCTGGGCAAGCTGCAACATCTTTTCAACCCAGGATCATGCCGCCGCAGCCATTGCAGTAACCGGTGTTCCGGTCTTTGCATGGAAAGGCGAAACCCTTGAAGAGTACTGGTGGTGTACCCGCCAGATCCTTGAGTTTGAAGGCGGAAAAGGGCCAAACCTCATCGTTGATGATGGCGGTGATGCAACCCTGATGATCATTCTTGGTTACAAAATCGAAAATAATCCTGAACTGCTCGAAAAAACTCCGGGGAATCTGGAGGAAAAGGCACTCTACCAGCAGTTCAGGGAGGTCTTTGAAGAGGACAACCAGCGCTGGCACAAGGTTGCCGCAGAAATGAAAGGTGTTTCAGAAGAGACCACCACCGGTGTTCACCGTCTTTACCAGATGATGGAAAAGGGCGAACTGCTCTTCCCTGCCATCAACGTCAATGACTCGGTTACCAAGTCAAAATTTGACAACCTTTATGGATGTCGTGAGTCACTTGCTGACGGCATCAAGCGGGCAACCGATGTGATGGTTGCAGGTAAAGTGGTTGTGGTGCTCGGTTATGGCGATGTGGGCAAAGGCTCCGCTCGCTCAATGCGTGCCTATGGTGCAAGGGTCATCGTCACAGAAATTGACCCGATCTGTGCGCTGCAGGCTGCAATGGAAGGCTACGAAGTCTCCACTATGGATGAGGCTGTCAAAGAGGGAAACATTTTTGTGACCACGACCGGCAACAAGGATGTTATCACCCTTGATCACATGAAACAGATGAAGGACGAAGCTATTGTCTGCAACATCGGCCACTTCGACAACGAGATCCAGGTTGAACAACTCTATGCCTGCGCAGGAGCGAAAAGGCTCAACATCAAGCCACAGGTCGACAAGTATACCTTCGAAAATGGCAACTGCATCTATCTGCTTGCAGAAGGACGCCTTGTCAACCTCGGATGCGCAACCGGACACCCTTCGTTTGTGATGAGTAACTCCTTCACCAACCAGACGCTCGCACAAATCGAACTCTGGACCAAGGAGTATCAGGTTGGCGTCTACCGCCTGCCGAAAGAGCTCGATGAAGAGGTTGCAAGACTGCACCTTGAACAGCTCGGTGTAAAACTTACCCGTCTTTCAGACGAGCAGGCTGCCTACATCGGTGTTCCACTCGATGGGCCCTACAAACCAGAGCATTACCGCTATTGATTTTGTTGTGGCGCTACAATGACTGACAACAAAAAAGGCAACCTCTCAAAAGGTTGCCTTTTTTGTTTGCTGGGGCGGCAGGATTCGAACCTGCGGATGTCGGCTCCAAAGGCCGATGCCTTACCACTTGGCGACGCCCCAATCATAAGGGCCCCAATGTACGTATATTAACCTAAAATCACAAGAGGTTACCTTCATCTTGTTGCAATAAAGGGCAAGCATGCGGCTTGGCCCCCAAGAGTAAAGGCGGAATACTCGCCAAGGTGTCATACAGCCCGATGGGGCAGAGTGGGGTCTTGACATTTATCTGTATATTCGGAGGCACTGCAAACAGAATTGTAATCGACAATGACAAAAATCAAAATCTGTGGCATAACGCGGCTGGAGGATGCCCTTGAGGCTTGCCAGGCAGGGGCCGATGCGCTTGGCTTCAATTTCAGCAGCATGAGTCCGCGAAACATAACTCCTGAGCGAGCCAGAGAGATCATTGAAAAACTGCCACCATTTGTTTTTTCGGCAGGCATCTTTGTTGATCACTCCCCCGAAGAGATCAATGCCATCTGCCGCTTTTGCAAGCTTCAGACCGCGCAACTGCACAGCGAACACTACACTCCGGAGCAAGCAAAATCAATCACCGACACGAAAGTAATCAAGGTCTTTCGGCCTGAAGAACATTTTGCAGTGGCGGAGGTTTTTGCGTTTGCAGAAAAAAGCGGAATCAATGCGTTTCTTTTTGATGCGTACCGTCCCGATATGGCGGGCGGAACAGGAGAGAGCATAAAACTCTCTCTTGCAGCACGTATCTTCCGTGAACTTGGCGACTCCTGTTATGCCATACTGGCAGGAGGGTTGACGGCCTCTAATGTTGGCGAAGCCATCCGGAACATCAAACCCTACTGCGTCGATACCGCAAGCGGAGTCGAAAGCGAAGCAGGTATCAAAGACCGCTTAAAAATGAGATCATTTACCAAAGCTGCACGCGAAGCGCTCTCTTGACGTCAACGGCTTGCAACGGCCGCAAGATGCCCAATGATAAGCTCCGAGGCAGTATCAGGTAATTCAACGGTGATCAGGTGCCCGCATTTCGGTATTTCAACATAGCGACCCTTGCCGGTCAGCTCAACCAGTTTTTTGGTATTCTTGCAGGTCATAATCGCATCTCCTGCCCCTGCCACAAAAAGAAGGGAGGCATCCACCGCCCTGACCATATCAGGCACTGAACCAGTCACCTCATAAGAGGTTATCTGAAGGGTTGTCTGTTCAATGGCATCCGGCGCACAAAGCCCGAGACTCCTGAAGGCTATAAGAATATCATGATGCGGAACAGGATTCTTGGCCAGGACAAGCCGGGCATAGACATAGGCAGGAAACCACCAGGTCAGTTTCCGTAACATATTATTGAAAACGAAGGGAATGATAGTCGATGAAACGGCTTTTATAAAGGCATTGTTCGGGAGCATACCAAAATTGAAAAAGGTAATCGAGCGAATAAAACCGGGATTGGAACGGGCATAATCAAGCGCCACAAACGGCCCGAAAGAAAACGCAGCGATATGAAACCCTTTAAGCTCAAGCTTGTTGACAAGCTCACGCAGGTCATGTGCAAAAAAGTCGATGTGGTAGTGGTTCTTTGGATCATTATCCGACCACCCATGCCCGCGCATGTCGTAGGATATAGTCCGTACACCCTTGTTGTTGAGATAGTTGACTACATGATGCCACCACATCCACCAGCAGTCCCAACCATGAATAAGCACAACCGTCTCTTTGGCATCTCTGGGGCCGGAATCATGATAATGATGAACAATACCGTTCAGCTCTATAAAGCAACTCTTCTCCATTAACGAAAGCTCGTAGGTTGCGCGTTTCGCCGCATCCACGTCCTGCGATGCCTGCAAAGTGAGTTGCTCCTGCCGGTAAGTGTTAAATTTGCAGGTCGGGAGTGACGCTTGTTGTGCCATAAGATGAAGCTGCTTATGATGAGTGAAGATATGACACAATATAATTTATAAATGAAGAAAAAATGAGCGGACGGGGGGAATTTCCGATAAAATGGCTCCGTTCGGTCTGAAAAAAAATGCAGTCAACAGCTTCACTCCTTTATCTCTCCAGCAAAAAACGGAGCGATAACAAGAGGGAGTTCACGAGACAGAAGAGGTGAGAAAAATCTTTTCACATTCGCGCCGAATAATTTCCTGCTGTTCAAGAATCAATTCCGGATCAACCGTAAAATGGTTCAGGAGTTGTGAAAAAATCTGAATGGAGGTTTCAAATTTTTCGGTAACCACCACATCTGCGCCCGCCTTGTAAAGCTCCGCCACATCATCAAGCGTTCTTGCCCGGACGATGATGAACGCTTTTTTATTGATTTCGCGAATCACCGCAATACTTTTTCGGATTGCCGTGGCGTCTGAAATACCAAGAACAAGCGCACGGGCATGATCCATTCCTGCACGAATCAATGCTTTTTTTTCTGTACAGTCGCCATAAAAAATCGGTTCCCCCTTTCTTCTCATAACCTTGACCATTTCACGGTCAATCTCAAGCACACAATAGGAGATATTGGTGGCATGAAGCACTGCTGCCACATTCTGGCCATTGATGCCAAACCCGATAATTCCAGCATGAATCTCTCCTGCACAGATAATGGTACTGTCGGATGAACGCGAAGCAGAGCCAGATGAATGCCTTGAAACGAGAGGAATAAAACCGAGCGCAGGCGCAACCTGGTCAGCAACCTTGGGCGCAATAGCGATCATGGCTGGCGTAACAATCATGGTGACAACGATGATGACAAGCATGGCCTGAAAAACCTCATGATTGATGACTCTATTTTTCAGGCCACTCTCTGCAAGCACAAAAGAGAACTCCCCTATCTGGGCAAGCGCCATGCCTGCCATCATGCTGACACGAAGAGAGTTGCCAAGAGCAACAGAGACCCCAGCAACCAGCAGCCCTTTCACAAGCAGCACAACAAGGGCAATGGAGACAAAGAGAGGGAGATTGATCATCTTGACATCAAGCATAAGACCGACGGATATAAAAAAAATGCTGCTGAACGCCTCTCGAAAAGGATCAATGGTCACACTTATCTGATGACTTTCATCGGTACTTGCAATCACCATGCCAGCAGCAAATGAGCCAAGGGCAAGCGACAAACCGACCAGTGAAGTAAGATAAGCCGCGCCAAAACAGATGACCAATGCCCCTATGACCAGAACCTCCCTGGCATGAAGAGAGGCAATAAGACGAACTATTTTCGGCATAAGCAGCCTGAACCCAAAAAAAATCACCGTAGCAAAGAGCACAATAAGGCCCATTTTTTTACCCACCATTGCAAAGGAGGGAGCAGCATCGGGATTTAAAAAATTAATACCGATCATCAGGGGAACAATCGCAATATCCTGAAAAATCAAAATCCCCAAAGCAAATCGGCCATGCTGCAGCGTCAGCTCATCGCGATCAGCCAAAATCTTCAGGCATATTGCCGTACTGCTGACCGAAAAAGCAAATCCAAGAAACACTGCCGCCGAAAGGGTAATGGCATGACCTATGGCAAGCATGAACCAGTAAGAGAGAAAACTGATGGCAAGAGCGGAAAGAAGAAGCTGGACAACACCGCCAACCAGGACAATATTTTTCAGTTTTTTGAGGTCATCAAGCGAAAACTCAAGACCGATGGTAAACAACAGAAGGACGACACCAAGCTCGGCAAGGGTAGAAATCATTTTTTGGTCATAGACCGCGCCAATACCTGACGGGCCAAAAAGAATTCCCGTAAAAATCAACCCGATAACCGGCGGAATTTTCAACCGCTGGAAAACCAGAATAATAAAAACGGCCAATGCTCCTATAAGCACCAGTTGACCAAGAAAATCAAATTCATGCATAGAGAGAGTACCTCAACAGGGGAAAAGCGGCTTTCAAAAGATATATTCTCCTATTGTATCTTATATCTATAAAGAAAACAAAACGGGATGCAATGCGCTTGCGGCTTTTTTTTGACCGGAATTTTTTTCAAAACACGGGAACACTTTTCACCATTATGCCCATACAAGTCGTCTACATTAACCTGGTGCTTCTTTTGCTCGCGGCCCTTCCCCTGCCTCTGCCCGCCGACTTCTTCGCCTTTCTAAAAATCGTTACCGCAGGCACCTTTGCATGGGGAGCCTACCAGAACTTTCAGCGTAAACTCTTCTTGCTCCCTCTCGCATACACCGTGCTGGCCATACTCTACAACCCGGTCATGGAAATTACCCTTGCAAAAGAGATTACAATTGCGCTTGACCTTGTTGCCGCAACACTCCTGCTCTCAACAAGAGAGCATATCGCCCAGTAAGCTGCGATATGCTGTTGTATGCTTCAATGACAAGGCGAAGAAGAGGGTACGCTGCAAAAAAAAAGGACTACACCTGAACGTAACGTGAAGCCTTTGCGCCACATATCGGACAATTTTCAGGCGGATTGGCAAGTTCGATATGGCCGCAGAATGGACAGAGCCATACCTCAGCTTCCACAATATCCTGACCATTACGCACCGCTTCCAGCGCTTTTCTATAGAGTTCAGCATGAACCCGTTCAGCCTTGAGTGCAAAGGAAAACATCCGTTTTGCGGGATGCTCATCCAATTCAGCCTGATTGAGCATCGGCGGATACATTTCCGTATGCTCAAAGGTTTCTCCCCCGATTGCGGCCTCAAGATTTTCAGCCGTTGAACCAACTCCACCGAGAGCATCAAAATGACCCGCAGCATGAATACATTCCGCCTGAGCGGTTGTACGGAATAACTTCGCAATATTGGCAAACCCCTTGCTCTCCGCCTCTTTGGCAAAAACAAGATACTTCTGGTTCGCCTGACTCTCACCGGCAAATGCCTCTCTCAGATTCTCTTTCGTCGTAGCCATAAATGTTCTCTCTTTTATTTATTATTTAAACAGGCAGTGTTGCCTCATGCCTCTTTCCAGTAATCATATATTCTGATGACAAATCCAGGCATCAAAAGAGCCATGTTATCGAGATCTTCCTCCGTCAAGTCATCGAAATCATCAGTTATTTTTGCAAGAAGAAACATCGGCATAACAAGCTGCGCACTCTCTTCATCCTCCAGAAAAGGTTTCCATGAAGCATGTGCCAGCTCCATGCCCACTGTAAACCCAAGTGCCCAGTTTTCAACAGCAAGTCTCTTCTCCTCCTCATCAGCATAACCGTATTGCTCAAACAGTGGAAAAAATTCATCAGGAGCTTCTTCAAATTGCTGCGCAATGGTGTCAAAGTGGCGCACAAGAAGATCGTGAATCTTTTTTTCTTCCGCTACTGAAGAAAATGAGGGGTGCTCATTGTTCTCCTGATCCCAGAGTGAGGAGATCCATCTCTCAGTCGGAATCACCTCCGGACCAACGACCAGTGCGGTCATATAACCGTCAACCATTTCAATTGGAAACAGGCAATCCTCCGGAGTCGAGTCAGAGGAAAGAAAGCTCTCAAGTGTATCAAGCTCCTCATTGGAGAGCGGCTGCTGTTGCGATTCAGATAAGTTCATGAGAGTGGAATAGTTACAATGGACAGTGGACAAATTACTGAACTGTACTTCTAAAAAACCACAGCTCTACGCATGGCAATGGCAGTTTAAAAACAAGAGAGCAATTTTTATTGAAGGAAACGTGCTCTGTATTGATAAAATAATACGAAAAGATTATATAGAAACCCAAGCCTGCCAGAGGCTACTTGTTCATTTTTTTTCAAAGGTACATCATGTTCAAACCAAAATTATTTTCAATCCTGCCGGAGCTTACCCCGGATCGGATCATGAAGGATGTTATTGCTGGCATCATGGTCGGCATTGTTGCCCTGCCACTGGCCATAGCTTTTGCCATAGCATCCGGTGTATCGCCTGAAAAGGGGCTTATCACCGCTGTTGTCGGCGGCTTCCTTGTCTCTTTTCTTGGAGGAAGCCGTGTACAGATTGGTGGTCCGACAGGAGCCTTTATTGTAATCCTCTACGGTATTGTACAGCAATATGGCATCAACGGCCTTGTCGTGGCAACCATCATGTCGGGCATCATCCTCATGATCATGGGCTTCGCCCAGTTTGGTTCACTCATCAAGTTTATCCCCTATCCGGTAATTGTCGGTTTTACCAGCGGCATTGCCGTTATTATTTTCTCCAGCCAGGTCAAGGATTTTCTCGGTCTCGACATCGCCATCGTTCCAGCCGACTTTATCGGTAAATGGACATCCTACGCCAAAAGTCTCCCGACATTCGGCCTGCCAAGTTTCATAATTGGCATCCTTGCCCTCCTGATTATCCTCTTCTGGCCGAAAGTGTCACGAAAAATTCCGGGTTCACTCATTGCGATTATTACCACAACCGTGCTTGTACAATACTTGCACCTTGATGTAGCAACCATTGAATCCCGTTTTGGAGAGATCCCCTCCATGATTCCAGCCCCGACTTTCCCTACGGTTGATTTTGCCACAATACAGCATCTCATCATGCCGGCAACCACCATAGCCCTGCTTGGAGCAATCGAAGCGCTGCTCTCAGCCGTGGTCGCTGACGGCATGATCGGCAGTCGGCACAAATCGAATATGGAGCTGATTGCCCAGGGAGCTGCAAATATCATTACTCCCCTCTTCGGCGGCATTCCTGTTACCGGAGCAATCGCAAGAACGGCCACCAATGTCAAAAACGGCGGCAGAACCCCTATCGCCGGGATAGTCCACGCCTTGACGCTGCTGCTCATCATGCTGCTCTTCGGCAAATGGGCCAAGCTCATCCCAATGCCTGCACTGGCCGCCATCCTCATTGTTGTCGCCTGGAACATGAGCGAAATCCATGTATTCCGGCAGCTCCTCAAAAGTCCGCGCAGCGATGTCATTGTTTTGCTGACCACCTTCGGCCTGACCGTTGTGTTTGACCTTACCCTCGCCATTGAGATAGGCATGCTTCTCGCCGTTATCCTCTTCATGCAGCGCATGGCCCAGCTCTCCAATGTCGGCGTCATTACAAAGGAGCTGTCAGACCGCGATGAAGAGGATGACCCTAATACCATTGTAACACGGAAAGTGCCTGATGGTGTCGAAGTCTTTGAAATCGGCGGCCCCTTTTTCTTTGGTGCAGCCAGCAAGTTCAGGGAGGCGATGCACATCGTTGAACAGGCACCGAAAATCCGGATTATCAGAATGCGAAGTGTCCTCTCCATCGACGCCACAGGGCTGAACATGATGAGAGATTTGCTCAAAGACTGCCAAAAAACCGGGACACGCCTTATCCTCTCGGGCGTTCATGCCCAGCCCCTCTTTGCCCTTCAGCAATACGGACTGTACGACGAACTGGGTGAAGAGAACATTTTCGGTAACATTGACGACGCTCTCGACCATGCAAGAGGTATTCTCGCTCTTCCAAAAGTGGGCCGGCAAAAAAACTTTGTACCGACAGTACAGCGGGAAAAAAACTGAATTCGACACCGCCAGGGGGTAATCGTTCACAACCTGTGAAGAGTGCCCCTTGACTTAAAAAAAAAGCAAAAAGAGGTATTATCCTGCGAAAATGTGTATAGTGATTTTCCTTTCTTAAAACGGTACTTCAAGCGGTCCGTCAATCACCATGCAAAAAACAGTACCCCTCAATGCAGAACGACAACAGCAGCAACAGCTTTACCAAGACGAATAACTATGACAGTACCATTGTAGAACCGGAAAGGTTTTGTTTCGCGAATAGAAAAAACAGCCACGATCTACCCTTCGAAGGCTCAAACATGTTTTGTCACCTTTTTGAGAGTATGCTGAGCGGCTGCGCCTACTGTTGGATAGTATACAAGGAGGGTGTCGCAATTGATTTCGTTTATGAAGCGGTGAACCCCGCCTTCTCTGAACGGACAGGATTGAAAAATATTGCAGGGAAAAGTGCCTCCGAGGTACTGCCCGCTCTTCATACATCCAATCCCGAACTTCTGGAACGATGTGCGAGAGTTGCAGCAAGTGGCATTGCTGAGCGCTTTGAGATTTACATCAAGACAGTAAATGCCTGGCACGACATTTCTGTCTTCAGTTCGAAAAAGGGGGAGTTCTTCGCCGTATTCGAAGATATCACTGCACGCAAGCTGGCTGAACAAAAGCTGCAAGAGAGCGAAGAGCGGTTCAGGAAACTGTTTGAGAGTCATGCCGCAATCAAGCTTATCATTGAGCCGATTACAGGCGCGATTGTTAATGCCAATCCGGCGGCAGCCAAATTTTACGGTTGGCCGGTTAAAGAACTTTGCAGGATGAAGATAGAGCAACTCATTGTACTTTCACCTGAAACGGTAAAAAAGAATCTGGAAAAAATCCGTGCATCAAGGCAAAACCATTTTTTCTTCACCCACCGCCGCAAAGAGGGCCCGTCCCGTGATGTAGAAGTCTTCAGCAACATGATTGAGCCGACAGGAAAAACCCTTCTCTATGCCATTATTCACGATATCACCGAGCGCAAACGACAGGAAGCTATTACCGCATTTCGCCTCCGCATCTTCAAAATGATAGAGAGCCATTCTGTAGCTGAACTGCTCCGAACCACCCTCGACGAAGCGGAACAATTGACGGAGAGTTCGATTGGATTCTGCCACCTGCTCATGGATGACAACACTGTACCCTCACTGGAGGTCTGGTCGACCAACTCCATCAAAAAACGCGACTGGATGAAACGCTATAAGGGTGATCAATCACCACTGAAAAAATCCAATATATGGGCCGACGCCCTGCACGAAAAAAAAGCAGTGATCCAAAACGATTACAAGGCGATCATGACGCTGCGAGGTACGCCAAATGATCATACAGGCTTCACACGAACACTTGTTGTGCCAGTCCAGAAAAACAAACGTGTAATTGCTTTGATGGGACTGGGCAACAAGTATTTCCCCTATGACGAAGATGATATCCGATGGGTGACAGCGCTTGCCGATATTGCCCGTGATGTCATCGACAGCAAGCTGGCCAGAGTAAGCGAAAAAAAGACACTCGACGCACTGATCCAGTCGCAGAAAATGGCGATTGTTGGCCAACTGACCGGAGGAATCGCCCACGACTTCAGCAACATGCTCTGTATCATTCTTGGATATACAGAAATGGCTCTCCAGGACGTTGAACCTGAGCAACCCATTTTTGCTGACCTTAAAGCTATACACAATACTGCAACACGCTCGGCCGATCTAAGCCAGAAATTGCTTTCCTTTGCCCGAAACAAGAGTGTGACACCAAAAATTCTTCCACTCAACAGCATGGTGGAGGGAATGGTTACCCTGCTGCAAAGGCTGATCGGCAAAAATATCACCCTCACCTGGCTCCCAGAGAACGAAGCTGCAAAGGTGAGGATCGACCCGGTTCATCTCGATCAGATTCTTGCAAACCTCTGTGTCAATGCACGCGATGCAATAGAAAAAAACGGCCGTATCACCATCGAAACGAGCCACCGCCATCTCAGTCAGACCAATTCCACCACTGGCAATAACAGAAAGGAGCCCGGAGAGTACGTGATACTTTCCGTCACTGATAACGGTAGCGGTATTGCAAAAAAAGATCTACCCCATATTTTCGAACCCTTCTTTACCACAAAAGCGGCTGAAAAAGGAACCGGTCTCGGGCTTTCAATCATCCACAGCATTGTCAAACAAAACCACGGTTATATCGAATGCGAAAGCGACCGAAAAAAGGGAAGCAGCTTCAAAGTCTATCTGCCGAGATATGAAGGCGCTGATGAATCAACTGAGAGCGCACTTCCGCCGGATCTGGCTGCCTGCCATTCCAGGGCGACAATTCTCCTTGTTGAAGATGAACCCGACATCCTGCTCCTCTGCAAGGAGATGTTTGAAGAAAACGGCTATACGGTTCTTGCTGCCGCGACGCCCAATGAGGCCATCCAGATTGCCGAGCAGTACGGAGAGAAAATCAACCTGCTCCTGAGCGATGTGGTGTTGCCAGAGATGACCGGATGTGATCTCTACAAAAAGCTGCTGCCAACCATCTCAGGACTCAAGGCGCTCTTTATGTCAGGCTACACCCCTGACGTCATTGCCAGTCATGGTCTTTTTGATAAAAAAATCGGTTTCATCCAAAAGCCCTTCCGTTTCAAATCACTCTCCGCTGCCGTGCATGAAACCCTTATATCTCCTCCTTGCATAAAAAAAAGTACCGGAAAATGATGAGCACTGATGACTGGCCACTGCTTTACATCGGGAAGCTCCGTGACCGGCAGGCATCTGCGTCAACAAAAAAAATCACGAATAAATACTTTATAACTGTCAACAAAAATAACAATTAGCTTTTTTTTGCAATAAATAATAAATTTCAAAAAGTGTGTACATACAAAGTAAGCATACCATGCAGAGCAGCAAAGAGAGCAATACTTCCGCAAGGAGTGCCAAGAGAGATCCTCTCTCCGTTGTAAGGCCGGAAGAGTTTTGCATTGCCAATAGCAAAAGTAACGATGGTGCGTTCTTTGCAAATTGCAAAGGGTTTTCTGCTCTGTTTGAGGGTATGCTGAACAGTTGTGCCTACTGCCGGATAGTGTACGAAAAGGGTGTCGCAGTGGATTTCATCCATGAAAAGGTCAACCCAGCCTTTTCGAAACGGACTGGATCGAGAAATCTTGTCGGAATGACATGCTCCGAAGCCCTTCCCTGTGTTCATACAACAAATCCCGAGCTTCTTGAACGATTTACCAGAGTTGCAGAGAGCGGTATTGCCGACCGCTTTGAAATCTCCATTGATAGCCTGAATAGTTGGTATGACATTTCAGCCTTCAGTTCAATACCGGGGGAATTCTTTATTGAAATTGAGGCACTGGTAACGGA
>SESF01008563.1_pt1 | contig 15412 bp, 13 predicted proteins | sample 3171521 | NCBI WGS metagenome assembly SESF01 (sample SAMN10866945, study PRJNA518727) | freshwater metagenome | biome: subpolar coniferous forest; feature: holomictic lake; material: water; isolation source: holomictic Lake 227, 6 m and 8 m depth | place: Canada: near Kenora, Ontario | collected...
TCAAAGACTTTCATACGGAATCCGACTGCCCCTGCATCGCACTCTACACAAACGCTTATGACTGCTACTGTTCGGTCAGGGGGGTGTCGCCATGCCCGTGCGCCCACCCAGTATGCGATCCGTACGCCACACCGGCGGATGAACCTCACGACGGGCCGCCCTACAAGGAGACGCGGGAGCATGCCACACTGGAGATCGGTAAGGACACAGCCCTTTTCCCCGTGACCGTCCCCCAAGGTGAAAGTGAACCTTGTCCCCGATGCAAGTGCGCGATGAACCTACCCCTTTCCGCTTATGTCTTCCGGCAGACAGGAAACATTAACGTCGCGCCGTCGTCATTCTACACCAACGGTTCGTTCGCTGTCACCGGCATCCTTCCTAGTACGAACTTTGCGGCGGAGGTCCTGACTGTCTACCTCAAGGACACCTATATCCAGCAGAGCTATACCGTCCTTGGGACATCCGTCTATCCTGCGGAAACCGGCCACAGCGTCAGCAACTGGTTCGCGAGATACGGCTTGACCAATGCTATCACACTTAAGACGGATATACGCTTGCCTACAGGCATTGTCAAATTATCAATCACCGGTGAATATGACGCTTACTCTCTTTGCGTGTCAAACAGGGTTACACATGTTTATGATGAAATAATCCGATCTGGTCATGATGAATTCCAAACATCTATTACTCAATGGCTCTCCCAATATGTTGATTCAAATAATATAAGCGTCGCATATTTGACACAAGCATGTGCAGGAACGGGAGAGATTCACTTCTCGTTTGAATCATCCTATAGTTCTTCTACAGTTTCGTGTGAAGCTAAACAACTATTCACCTCGTATAATCTTCAAGTTGAGGCCGTAACAACTGAAAATCGCCCCTCTGTTTACAATCCAAGCGGTATTGCAGAAGGTGATATAGCTACTTATCAAATTGTTTTTGAACCTGACAATTATCCCAATTCTGGCATCCATTGGTCAACCACTTCATCAAACATTGAATTTATTAATGGAAACACTGGGCGCACGGTAAATGTGAAGGGTATTACTGCCGCAGATGCACCGTTCACACTTGATATTGACATCGACGATATTGATTTCCCGACGGGGCAACATCCTTATTTCAAGGGGAAGGTTTTAACTCTGCAAACGCTTGATTTGAATGTCTATATTATCTGTGACGATGATGGGACTAATCCAGTTGTTTCTAACTCACAAGTAGACGCATGGATAACTGTGGCAAGCAATGTATTTAGACAGGTTGCTATGCCTATACGACAGATTAGTAACATGTACTACATCAACAAGGCCTCGTGGAAAAATGCCAATACTACAAACATCTTGATGGATATTGTTTCGTACACTAATGTTGCCAACACATTAAGCATCTATTGCGTAGATAGCCTTTTAAATGGAGAAGCGATGGGCGCTGTTGTACGAGGTACAAATTTAGCTTCAGTAGCAATTAATGGGATTGTAATTTCCTCTGGCGCAAATGAGTATACGCTCTCGCATGAGATTGGTCATGAATGTAATTTATGTGACATATTAAACGAAATAGGCAGTTTGCCAAGCAACATCCAATTTGGTGATGACCTTATTAGACAAGAATGGGTTACGGATGATTGGACAGGCGGAAGCGGCACAGGATTTTATTTTAGAGAACTAACGCAATCTTCGATGATGGAAAGACTGGTGATGTTTGGAAAGGAAAACTTTAAAAAAGGCGATATTTCTTTAGGAAATACCTACGGGTTTGATTCACAAGGCAGCAGCATACATGTTAAGACTGGAATTAACGGCATGGACCGAACACCATTAAATTGAGGATAATTATGAAAAAGTATTCAATCGGTAGTTTTCTTGTGTTGATAGTATCAATGGGATGGGCAAACGAGACTAACTCTCTTAAAAGATTTGAAACTGATTTGCGGAACAGTGCTCTAGTTGATCATCGTCCTAGCGATATCGACACTGTCATGAAAAAGTGCCAAGCTTTTTATAACTTGGCAGACAGCGAAATTAGAGCTGTCTTAATGCGAGTGATCGGAGATGGCTTGCGAGAGGGCACTAAACAGCCTAACTTAGCCACAATACGCGCTATTAAGGCGATTGGCAACTACGGAAACAATGAGACGGGCCTCTTCCTATTAACAATTGCTGATTCCGAAAGACTTAGACCGATAAGAAGTGTAGCATTATGCTCCTATCTTAAAATGCAATCTGATGAAGATTTTGCAGCAAAAGTTAAAGAAATCATCTCTGAGAATCCAAAATATGACAAATCTCTAAGATACGCTGTTGTAAATTGGGTTTCAGCCATTTACTATGATAAAGCCGATGAAAGACGAAAGAAGGACATCATCCAGACATTTCATCGCATAATTCATGAGGAAAAAAACATCACTAATTTTACTGGTCTTGATGAGTTCCTAAGGGAAAAGGATGCTGAGTACGCAAAATCGGAAGAGCGGTTTAAATTGCTAAAATCGCATTCTCGTAAAATTGAAAAGAAAAATGCCTCCGACATTTATGTTGAAGAGGAGCTTAAGTGGTTTGACAAAGAACGTCCGAAAAAAGAGACCGCGATTCCAAACATTTCAATCCAAATTTAGTAAAGGAAAATTGTTAGAGTGATACTAAATCTTATTTGCGGGCTTGCGGCAGTCAGTGCCGTTGCAGGGGACGATTCACGGTTACGCGATATGCTCGCCATAGCGGCGACGAATCAGGGCAGTGCATATCTGGAGGCGCGCGCTGAAATACTTGCGCCCGGAACCAATGCGCTCCCAGCCCTTGGGCGATGTGCAATTGCGCCAGACCTGACCATGGCAACAGCGGCTTGTCGCCCGCATCTGTTACGAACGCTTGTTGCGAGGTCCCGACATTGATGCTCTGCGTCATTGCTCCTGGCGTGATTTGCCTTGGTACGACAAGCAGTGGAAAAACTCCTTACCCGGGCCTGGAGTGAAGATGACAAAGATGGCAGTACCGTATCTCGTTAGCTTAGGTCTGTGGTATTACTATGTCGAAATGACATGGAAGACGTCAAGCGAATTAGACCCTCCCCCGTCGCTGAGAATCAACGAGTATATCCCCTGGTGGGGACGGAAAGCATTGGCAGATCAGATTGAACATGCTTACTTGTGTCGAGCGATGACAGATCGACTCGCAAGAGACGTTTTCCTTAAAAGACCCGACGCGGTGGCAATATACCAGGAGCTTATCAAGCAAAAAGAGGCCAGTGCGGTTCCGTCTCTGATTATGACGTGCGAAGCCTTCTATGCACGCACATGCACTGGCCTTGAGATGCATCCCGGAGAAAACGACGGTGTTCGTCGAGCAATGGTCCAGGACATTCTTAACTTCGCCGACTCTCGCCACGCGGATATGCTGGAAAAGTTTATCGCTGGGAATCCCACTCTTGCGCCACTGACCAATAAGTTGGCGGAGGTGCGCGCGCGACCGGCTCCGCCGCCCGTGACCGAACCTCCGTTTCGCCTTGGCACAAATGCAGTCATGATTGTGCCGTAGGCCTGCCAGCACGGGTACAGAACGTGCAGCAGGAAGCATGGGAGGAGATGCCATGAGAATGATGATCTGTTTGATGTGTGGAATTGCTGCGATCTATGCCGCCGCAGACGATTCACGGTTACACAATATGCTCGCTTCAGCGGCGACGAATCGGGGCAACGCGTATCTGGAGGCGCGCGCTGAAATTCTTGCGCCCGGGACTAATGCGCTTTCGGCCCTTGGGCGATGCACAATAGCTTCAGACCTGACCTGGCAGCAACGCCTCATTGCACGTATCTGTTACGAGCGAGTGGCCCGGCTTACAGATATCGAGGCGTTGCGAGCATACAACTGGAGCGCTGATCCGGGTTATGATAAGAAATGGGAGAAGTCCATTGTGGGGCCTGGATTTAGGATGAGCTCGCTTGCAGTTTCAAAAATCAGTGAGGTGGGCCTCTGGTATTACTACGTTGAGCTCACATGGAAAGAAACGGATGAAACGTGCAAAAGCAAGTACACCGATGTCCGCAAAAGGTGGCAGCACTGGTGTCTTAAAGCAGTTAGTGATCAGCCGGAACGGTATTGGTATCGCTTGGCTGTTGAAGAACGTATGGCGGCATCTCCGTTCTCTTCTTGGCATCAAGGAAGGTATGAGACGTTTTTGCGTGATAAAGAGCCAGAAGCAGTGCCCATCCTTATGAAGTATTATGATGCAATTAGAAACATATATTCGAGTAACAGAGACGATTGGTATCGTGAGGGCTTTCTTCAAATAATGGCTTTTGCCGACTCACGCCACGCCGACCTGCTGGAAAAGTTCATGTCTGAGAAACCCGCACTCGAATCGCTAAAAAATCGGCTGGCAGAGGTGCGTGCGCGACCTGCTCCGCCGCCTGTGACCGAACCTCCATTCCGCCTCGGGAATGAACTGGTTATTGTTAAATAACTAGGAAGGCGATAGTTTGCTTTCCACTGTTTGAACTTATGCAGGCACCAGCCTGCACTTGCATTTGCATTTAGGCTTGCCCATTGCCTTCCACTCGGCAACGGTCTTGACCTGGCCAGCCCTATCCTCGCAGTCAGCGCAATGTTTTCCGTTTTTTGTCTCGCCAAGCACCCACTTGTAAAGCTTTTCATCGCCTGAACGGTTGCGGAGGCTGGTCGCGGGCTTGTTCCTGCTGATGAAAGTGCCGTTGCTGTCGTACCATGCGCCGTCGATATAGAAACGGGTCTTGGGGACAGCTTGTTTTGCAAGGAAACTTTTGCCGATGCCTGCGCCGGTTTTCGCATCGGTGGCTGACGTGGACGATAAGCGCTTGAAGCGTTTCTCCTGACGGTCGGCTTCCAACTGCTTGAGCAGGATCTGCGCGGCTGCCTTACGCGAGGCATTCTTCGCCCTGCGTGCCGCCAGTGCCGATGCTCGGGACGCATTCGTCCAGCGATTCGGGGTCTGCGTTTCTTCAGCGCGGTTGGTCAGCGGCTGACCGCCTTTGATGTTCGGGTCGTTGGTCAGAGCAACGCTCATGAGCGAACGCGGACGGATACGGTTATCGCCAAGCACTTCACAGTCGGAAGGTTTCGGAAACACGGGCGAGACAAGGCGGTATTCGCCGCCTTCGACGGCATCCTTGCCTTTGGATGTCCAGCGTACCTTGGCCCAGAGCCCTTCGGCATCCTCACGCAAAGCGGAGATCCAGCCCGCAGCTTCGCTGGACTTGTCCGTGTCCATGCTGAAGTGGTCGAAGTCGACCAGCAGACCCGGAAAGTTATCAACAGCGGCTTTCGTTGTGAAATCTTCCGTGATCGCCTTCAGCGCCTCGGCATCAATCACCTGCACAACGCCGGCGCCGGCGTGTGCGAATTCGCCCAGGGGCGTGACATGGATCCATGCATCCTCGTTAAAATTGAATTTCATTTTGTCCTTTATTTGTAGAGCGATGCCGCGTCAAAGGCCTCGCCGTTTTCAATCGCTTTTTTAACCTGCGCCTTTGTCATGCGCGGTTCTTTCTTAACATACGTGTCAATACCGCCGCCATGGAGAGAGATCAGCGACATGGCGGTCGCCGTACCGACAGGGTTGTCCCGATATTGCTCGTACGCGTCCCTGGCTGACAGCGGAACCAGGTCATAAGGCACATCGCCGACATTGTATGGCTTGCCGTCGATGCCTCTGCCCTTGGCGAGCGTGTACGCGGTGCCGTACAAAGGCGCCAGCGTGGACCTGATATAACGTCCCGTCACATCGTCCCAGTTGTTGCGCCCCTTGTCGTCGTAGATCGATTCGGCTTTGCCGCTCGCTCCGACAAACTGTCCGGATATCAGCCGCCCGTTGAGGCAAGGGGGTTGCAATTTGACATTAGACAAATTGGGCAATCGTGTTTACGCTTGAGTGGTTAGATATGCCGCATTCAGAATTGATATGGCTTGTTGATAAATGAATTTGCGGCTTGTCTGGCCCCTCCCCAAACAGGTATACTTCAGCGCATGATGATGAGTGAGTATGGCTTAATATCGCTTGGTGGATCAATGAGCTTTTCAGAAGAAGGGAACGCAAGAATGAAAACGTCAGTGTCCATAGTACTGCTTGCAGTTGTTACTGTTGCAATGCTTTGTGTGTGCGGGTGTAAAACTTCCAGTTTGTCAAATTTGAACGCGATACCGATTTTGGAGGGTATAACCGATGCCGCTGCGCTGGATGCGGTGGCGGCCGCATCGGATACGTCACTCGCACAAAACCGGCGCCTGCCCAGAGGCCCGATACAGTCGTATGAGGACGGGGTCTGGACTGTGGAGGACAGGAACGCATCTTCCATTGTCGTTGCTTATTCCCTAGGTAGGATCAACGTAACCGTCCGTTACACGGTGGAAGGTCGTACGCTTGTCCCTTCGGTCATGTCGGCCCAGAACGTCAGGCAAAGCGAGAGCCGTATACACAAGAACGTCATAGCCTGGATCAACCGGCATGCAGCCGAAATCAAGAGTGCAATGTGGAAGATTAAGTCCAGGGCAGAAGATTCTAAGAACGGAGGTACGCGATGATTGTAGATTTTTTTAAAAGGCAGTCGGATAAATTAGTTTTGATGGCTATTTTTTTTCGTGCTGTTCTATATTGGCCTGTATTTTCACGCGACTTCTATTTCAAATTCAATGCCTGGCGAGTATAATACTAGTCGTGAACTTGGAAATATTAAAGACTCCATTTATTCTTTGGAGCGGTCTATTCATATCCCTGACTATAGTAGGGAGCTCCGAAATATTGAGGACAAGTTAAATCGATAACTTTCACCATTGACAACTCCCCTCCACGTGTCACTCTCCTAGACGCAGTGTGCACTGTTCCTTTCCTCCGGCTAATTCCAGGCGGTCTATGTTGCGTGGGCTATGAAATGTGTGCCGCTGCGTCTTTTCTATTTCTTGGGCTTAAACCCTATCTTCTTGGGTTCCGCTGGCACCACAACCACGACCTCCACCTTTCTGGCCAGCATGGAATCCCTGATCTCCTGCCAATTTTCCGCCGTCATCCGTGCAAGGACTTTTATTGCGTGCTCGGGGAGGGGGTCTAGCTGTGTCACGTTTGCGCCACCGAGGCTGGACATGGAGCTGGGTTGCTCTTGCAGCCTCGTCTCCTACGGTGCGTGAGGGTGTTGGTCAGAAAACATAAAAAAATGGTCAGAAACTGTATGGTCGTTTATGCCAGCCTCTGCTATACTCTTAACCATGGTTGATGCAAGTTAAAGCGAAAGGAGATAGTATGAAGCGAGTTGCGTTCAAGATGAAGTTGAAATCCGGATGTGAGGCAGAATACAAAAAACGGCACGACGAAATTTGGCCGGAGTTATCACGTGTACTCAGTGAGGCAGGCGTGTCTGATTATTCCATTTTTCTCGATCAGGAAACGCTCATCCTGTTCGCCGTGCAAAAGTTGTCCGCTGATAACACCGCAGACCGGCTGCCGCATGATCCGGTGGTGCGCAAATGGTGGGCTTTCATGGCGGACATCATGGAGACCAATCCCGACCATTCGCCAGTTTGTGTGCCGATTCCTGAGATGTTTCACGCTGATTAATAAAAGGAGATCCCGTATGACCATGACCCCACGTGAGAGAGTGTTAAGAGCCTTCAAACAGAAACCCGGCCTTCCAGACCGCGTACCGGTGCAGTTCGAATTTTGTGCCTCGCTCTACGAGCATTTTTCAAAAAAGCTCGGCATCCCGATGCATTACACCAAAAATTTGTTCGAGGACGTAACATACCGTATCAGCGGTAACGAACTCCGTACAGCCATGGGATGCGACGTGGTCGTGACGGGTGCTGCAGAAAGGACCGGTTTCGCGCCAGCGAGAAATCCCGACGGCACCTGGTTGAACGAATATGGCATGCGGATGAAGCAGGGCCAGGTTTATGTCGAGGTCGTGGAGTGTCCCCTGGCGAACGCACAGACCGTCGCGGACGTGGCGGCTTACCCATGGCCTGATCCTGACGCGCCTGGGCGCTATGACGATGCACGGGCACTTGTGAAGACTTTTAAAGACCGCTATCTGATCATCGGGGACATCGAGGTCACCGTGTTCTCCCTGGCCCAAATGCTGGTCGGCATGGAGAAGCTGTTAATGGATATGGCGTGCGGGGAGGAATATGTGATCCCACTGTTCGAGGCCTGCGCAAAGTTCCAGACAAAAATCGGGCTGCACCTGATCGAGTGCGGAGTGGATGCGATCTGGGTGGGGGACGATTTCGGCGGGCAGGACGGGTTGCTCATGTCCCCCGCCATGTTTGAAGAGCAGTTGATGCCGATCTACAAGCAGATGATAGATTGCTTCAAAGCCGCCAATCCTAAGGTTATACCCATTCTCCACTGCGATGGCGCGGTGAGCAAGCTTCTGCCACAGATCCGTGAAATAGGGTTCGAGGTCTTCAACCCCGTACAGCCTGGCGTGCCGGGGCATGGACCACAGGCGATGAAAGATGGGTTCGGCAGTCTGTTCGCGTTCTGGGGTGCGATTGATCAGCAGTATCTGCTCCCCAAGGGGACGGATGCGGAATTGGAGGCAGACATCCAGGAGAAGATCGCGGTCCTGGGCGCGGGAGGTGGGTACATGATTTCGCCGGCGCACATTCTCCAGAGCGATGTTTCGCCGGAACGCGTGGAAACATTTATTGGCCTTTGCAAGAAACACGGAAGCGTTCTTCAGGCGTGATGGAGCGGAGATCGTCTATCTATCCGCTATGGCTGGTCAGCGTCCCCATGCCCGTCAGCAACGCGAAAAACTGGATTGACCGTGTTTCTGTTTCAACGAACCCAGACTTTGTCATAAGACTAAGATGATTTGCAAATAGTATTGCATTTATATAAGATGATTTAGTAATATTTTGACCAAAAGGAGAAGATAAATGAAAATAGAGCGTGATTTGATGGTGCGCTTGACAGAATGGCAGGCATCGCCGTACCGGAAACCCCTGATTTTGAAAGGCGTTCGTCAGTGTGGTAAAACATGGCTCTTGCAAGAATTTGGACGCCGTTTTTTTGAAGACGTCGCATATTTCAATTTTGAGACCCAGAAAAAGGCACGGGCCTTGTTTGACGGTGATATTGAACCAAAGCAAATCCTGCTCCAATTGGGCGTTTTTCGTGAAAAGCAGATTCAGTCGCATAAGACCCTGATCATTTTTGATGAAATCCAAGCATGCCCGGCAGCTCTGAATGCGTTAAAATATTTCTGCGAGCAAGCGCCTGAATATCCGATTGTCGCCGCCGGGTCGCTATTGGGTGTTACGCTCGCCTCGCAGGAGGGCTTCCCTGTTGGCAAAGTCAGTTTCCTTGAGTTAATGCCCTGTTCGTTCACGGAATACCTGCGGGTTGTTGCGCCGATGCTGGCTGAGTTTTGCGCAACCCTGCAACTTGGCCCCGTCAGCGAAGCGTTGGCCGGGAAATTGGAGCAACGCCTGCGCGAATATCTGGTCCTCGGTGGAATGCCGGCAGTGCTGAGCCGCTATATTGAGACACAGGATCTGTTTGCGGCTGACGAGGTACTGCAGGAAGTCATTACCGCATACGAGTTGGATTTTTCTAAACATGCGCCGACGAGGGACATCCCTAAGCTTTTCCTGATGTGGAAATCAATTCCTGAGCAGTTGGCGCGTGAACATGCAAAGTTTCTGTATGGCGAAGTGCGTTCTGGCGCACGCGCGAAAGATCTTGAAGATGCCTTACGCTGGCTGCAGGAAGCGGGGCTTGTCTACAAAGTCAACAACGTCACAACGCCGCATTTGCCGCTGAGCGCGTATGAGGACCGTCGGTGCTTCAAGCTCTACATGGGCGATCTTGGCGTGTTGCGAAAGCTGGCAAAACTACCCTTGTCTGCGCTCATCAATGCTTCCGACGTGTTCGGGGAATTCAAGGGACGTCTGATCGAAAACTTTGTTTTACTCCAGCTTAAATGTGCGGGCTTCGATCCTATCTGCTACTGGACAAGTCTCGCAACCGCAGAGGTGGATTTCCTCGTCCAGGATGAAACAGGCATTGTCCCAGTCGAGGTCAAATCCGGACTGAACCGGACAGCTCGCAGTCTGCGTGTCTATCGGGAAAAGTATCGCCCGGAACTCAGTGTCAGGGCATCGCTGCTCAATTTGCGGTTGGATGCGGGACTCTTAAATATACCGCTTTATCTGATCAACGAATTTCCTCGGCTACTCAGAAGCGCGGCGAGCCGTGGTATTATGAAAACAATACGACGGCCGTGAAGGGCAAGTAACCTTTGCACGCCGGCGAAGACCTGTGTTATCCGGTACTTTGGCGCGGAAGGCCGTTGATTCATACGCTAATTGGAACAGCGCCCAAGCAAAAGGGTTAGCGCGAATGAAGCCGGTAGTCGCTGGGGGAATGACCTGTTTTTTTCTTGAAGAATTCGGAAAAATAAAAAAGAGACTCGAAGCCGATTTGAGTCGCGATTTCGGTGATCGGCAGATCCGTGGACGTGAGTAAGTCGCGGGCATGGTTGAGTCGGATCGCGTTTTGGAACTGCGCGGGTGAAACACCAGTTTGCTGTTTGAATCGGCGGCGGAACGTGGTATAGCTGACCCCCAGTGTGCGGGAGAGACGGGCGAAGTCGATGGGGTGAGCGGACTGCAGACAGATCAGATTTTGCGCCTCGCGAATCACGTCAGATTTTTGTCCGCTTACGCAGATGTTTTGAGAACGCTCCTGGATAAGCCCCAGGATCTCGATGATCCGGCTCGCTCCCGAAAAGGGGGTACTTGAGGGGTCACGCTTGAGGTGACCATACAAGGTGATGAACCGTTGTCGTAATACTTCATCTACACCGATTCGCAGGACGGGTTTCTCCTGCCGGAAGAATGGTGCGCGCAATAAATGACCTGCTAACATACCGTTGAAGCCGATCCACTGTTCGTCCCATCCCGTTTTGGAATCAGGTGCATACCGATGCCAGATGCCAGGGAAAAGGACAAACACATCCCCGGCCTCGATGGTATGGCGTCCAGCCTCATGCGTTTCAAAGATGCCCCGTCCACTCGTGATGTAAATCACTTGATATTCGTCGAGCGTACGGCCTTTTTTCCAGTTGGAGGCGTATGTGTCAGGATGCCCTCGCGGGGGATACGGTTGATCAGGATCGATCTGGGTATATCCGCAGTCGGTGAGATAAAGACCCCACAGCCGTTGAGCGTCCAGTATGGGCAAATATCGGAAGTGTGATTTTTGCGGCATGGTCAGAAGAGAATAGACAGGTTATTGCTTTAAGGCTGAATAATACACCTGGTCGTATGGGGTTCACAATAAAATAATGGTCAAAAAACGTAAAAGAATGGTCAGAAACCCTATGGTCTTTCAGGACTATTTTTGTGATAATACGGACATGTTTTCTGGAGGTAGTAACGAAGCGAGGACAAGAGGGTTAACGGTTTAATCGAAAAAAACTTATGCAAAACACATACAAAGTTGGTTTCTTCAGTATCGGGCTCGATACGTATTGGAGTCAGTTCAAAGGGCTCAAAAAGAATCTGTTGGGCTATCACGCCCAGATCCGTAAGGAACTCGAGGGCTACGGGGCTGTGGTTGTGGACGGTGGTCTTGTAGACAATCCGGTTAAAGCGCGCGTGGCGGGTAAGTTGTTCCGTGCCGAAGGCGCGGAGATTGTCTTTCTTTTCATCTCGACGTATGCACTCTCCTCCACAGTCCTGCCCGTGGTGCAGGAGGCGGGGCTCCCGGTGGTGGTGCTCAATATCCAGCCCGTGGCGCAATTGGATTATGAGAAGTTTAACGCATTAGGGGATCGTGGCGTGATGACAGGTGTCTGGCTGGAACACTGCCAGTCGTGCAGCGCGCCAGAGATTGCTTGCGCCTTCAACCGCGCGGGTATCGACTATCATCTGGTCACCGGGCATCTGCAAGATCCTGAGGTGTGGCGCGAGGTACGCGATTGGACGGACGCGGCGATGGTGCGTGCAGGTATGCGGGAGAATCGTCTAGGTGTACTGGGACATTACTACTGCGGCATGTTGGACGTGTACAGCGACCTGTGTCAACAGTCCTCCGTATTCGGTACGCATGTCGAGTTGGTGGAGATGTGTGAGTTGCACGCATTGCGCGAGGCGGTTACGAAGAAGCAAGTCGCGGAAAAACAGAAGGATTTCAAAAAGAGTTTTGACGTGTCGCCGACTTGCGAGTCAGCAGAGTTGGAACGCGCTGCGCGCACGGCGGTGGCGATGGATGCGCTCATCGCGAAGCATGATCTCGGCTCCATGGCTTATTATTATGAAGGCCAGCCGGGCAACCCGTACGAAAACATCGTGACCTCGGTGATCGCGGGTAACACGCTGTTGACGGGACGCCACGTGCCGATTGCGGGGGAGTGCGAGGTGAAGAATGCACAAGCCATGAAGATCATGGATCTCTTCGGTGCGGGCGGGTCATTCTCGGAGTTTTATCTGGCCGATTTCAAGGATGATGTGGTTTATCTGGGTCACGACGGACCTGCGCACTTCGCGATTGCGCAAGGGCCTGTGAAACTCGTACCCGTCTCGGTCTATCACGGCAAGCCCGGCAAGGGATTATCCATCCAGATGACAGTCAAGCACGGCCCTGTGACGCTACTTTCGGTGGTACAGCGGGGTGACGGTAAACTGATGCTTCTGGTCGCGGAGGGAGAGTCGGTGGAGGGGCCAGTGCTGCTGATCGGCAACACGAACAGCCGCTATCGCTTTTCTATCGGCGCCAAGGCGTTTATGAACGCATGGAGCAAAGCTGGCCCCGCGCACCACTGCGCGATTGGTGTCGGACACATCGCGGACAAGATCGAAAAACTCGCGGCACTGCTCAAGATTGAGGTACAGAAAGTTTGTTGAAGTCCATCCAGCTTCAAGTTTTTTTACCACGAAACACACTAAAAACACGAAAATGCCAATTTCCCTCTGCGGCTGCCGGATCTCGGTGAACCGCAGACGCACAGATTGAGTTTGTCGCAGTGCGGTTGATCTGGTAAGGTATGTCTCGTCATGACGTATGTTGCTTATATTATCGTCAGTAAGGAGACTTATGAATAAACAGATGTGGGTCGGTGTTGGGTCCGCGTTGCAACTGTGTTGCGCATTTAATCTGGGTGCGGCTGAGGTGGTGTTCAGCAATGAAGTCTCTGCTCCCGAACAAACGCTTTCGTTGTGGTATCGCAGACCAGCATTGAAATGGGATGAAGCCCTGCCCATTGGCAATGGACGATTCGGTGCAATGGTCTTTGGAGGCGTTGCTGAGGAGCGTATCCAGTTTAATGATGATACCCTGTATACTGGCAAGCCCCATGATTACGCGCATAAAGGTGCAGTAAAATTTCTGCCGGAGATCCGCAAGCTCCTCTTTGAAAATAAGCAGAAGGATGCGGAGGCACTGGCCAATAAAGAATTCATGAGCATCAACACCCGCGGCACTAACCGTCAGGAGGCGTATCAGCCGTTCGGGGACCTGAAGCTTGAGTTTCCCGAGCTCACGACCGTCACGGATTATCGCCGGGAACTTGATCTGAACCGCGCGCTGGCCCTGGTTCAATACACGAGTGGCGGAGCCACTTATCGGCGTGAGATCTTTGCTTCGTTTCCCGATAATGCCATTGTCATGCAACTGGCCTGTGATCAACGGGGAAAGATCAATGTGAAGGCTACACTGCCTAGCCCGCATCCCCATACCGTTGTTAAACGTGTTGATGGTCAGACGCTCAGCATGTCGGGTAAAGTCGAGGGAGAGAACACGGGCTTCGAAGCGCGCCTTGCTGTCAGGACAGAGGGCGGAAAAATTAACGTCACGGACTCCGGGATTGAAATTACGCAAGCCGATTCCGCGACGTTGATTTTGGTAGGGGCCTCCAGCTATGTCAACTTCCGCGATATCAGCGGAGATCCAGCGGTCAAGAATGAAAAGACGTTGAAGCAACTTGCAACGAAAGATTATGCCGCGATTAAACACGATCACATCGCAGACCATCAAAAACTTTTCCAACGGGTGAAGCTTAATCTCGGAAGCACAGCGTGTGCAAAGTTGCCCACGAATGAACGGATCAAATCCTTTAGCGAAGCGGATCCACAATTGGCAGAGTTGTTTTATCAATATGGCCGTTACCTGTTGATTGCGTGTAGCCGCCCGGGTTCACAACCGGCCAACCTGCAAGGCCTTTGGAATGAAAGTCTCAAACCGGCCTGGGACAGCAAATACACCATCAATATCAATACGGAGATGAACTACTGGCCGGCGGAGATCGCGAACCTTTCGGAGTGTGTTGAGCCTTTGGTGGCAGCGCTGCAGGAGCTCGCGGTCTCGGGTGCTGTCGTCGCAAAAGAGCACTACAACGCCCGTGGCTGGATGATCCACCATAACTTTGATGTCTGGAAAGGGGCGGCGCCGATCAACAATGCCAACCACGGGATCTGGGTTGTCGGCGGAGCCTGGCTGAGTCAGCATGTGTGGTGGCACTATGAATTTGGCGGCGATCGAAACTATTTAAAAGAGACTGCCTATCCCCTGATGAAAGGGGCGGCGCTCTTTTTTGTCGACACGCTGGTTGAAGATCCGCGGAGCGATAAACACTGGCTGATCTCCGGCCCCTCGAACTCCCCGGAAAATGGTGGATTGGTGATGGGGCCCACGATGGACCATCAAATTATCCGGGATCTTTTCAGCAATGTCATTGAAGCCTCAAAGGTTTTGGATACGGATCAGGAGTTACGCCAGCAACTGACAGCGATGCGTGCGAGAATCGCACCGAACCAGATTGGACAGCATGGCCAGTTACAGGAGTGGCTGGAAGATAAAGATGATCCGAAGAGTACGCACCGTCATGTGTCGCATCTGTGGGGGTTGCATCCCGGCGCAGAGATTCATCCGCGCACGACACCTGAATTGGCCAAGGCGTGTGCAGTGACGCTGGCGCATCGGGGTGATGGTGGCACGGGCTGGTCAAAGGCGTGGAAGATCAATTTCTGGGCTCGCTTGCTGGATGGCGATCACGCTTACAAGATGCTCTCGGAAGCGTTGAAAGGCAACACGCTCCCCAATCTGTTCGATACCCATCCGCCTTTTCAGATTGATGGAAACTTTGGCGCTGCCTCCGGAATCACCGAAATGTTAGTGCAAAGTCATCTCGGCTGGATTGAGTTACTGCCCGCATTGCCGTCAGCTTGGCCGACGGGCAGTGTTTCTGGCTTGCGTGCCCGTAACGGTTTTGAGGTCGATATCCAATGGAAAGAGGGTCATTTTACACAAGCACAGATCAAATCCATCAGCGGGAAATTATGCCGCATTCGGTCGGCTATCCCGCTCACAATCACCAACAGAGACAAGCCAGTCATAACCGCCAGCGCTGAAAAAGACTTCATTGTTTTTGAAACAAACAAAGGGG